>Ga0070706_100006590_pt1 | contig 10950 bp, 9 predicted proteins | sample KBSK5501metaG_FD_65476 | JGI IMG/M metagenome (GOLD analysis project Ga0070706, IMG submission 65476) | Corn, switchgrass and miscanthus rhizosphere microbial communities from Kellogg Biological Station, Michigan, USA - KBS K5-50-1 metaG | ecosystem: Host-associated > Plants > Roots >...
TGGACACGGTCCCCGAACACCTGTTCATCATCGGTGGCGGCTACATCGGGCTGGAGTTCGGACAGATGTTTCGTCGCTTTGGCAGCCAGGTCACGCTCATTCAGCGCAGTCCACGCCTGCTTATGAGCGAGGATGAAGACGTGAGTGACGCAATCGCGAAGATGTTGCGCGAGGATGGGATCACAGTCCTGACTGGAACGACGCCGCAACAGGTTGAGCAGCAAAGCTCCGGGCGCATGCAGTTGACCGTGCGCACGCCTCAAGGCGAACAGCAGCTTACCGGCTCGCATCTGCTGGCGGCACCCGGTCGCGTCCCCAACACCGAAGAGCTCACGCCCGAAGCTGCTGGCATCCAACTGGACAAGGGGGGGTACATCCAGGTCAATGGGCAACTGGAAACGAACGTTCCTGGCATCTACGCGCTGGGTGATGTCAAAGGTGGGCCGGCTTTCACTCATGTCGCTTACGATGATTTCCGCATTTTGCGCACCAACCTGCTTGAGCATGGCAGCGCCAGCACGCAGGATCGCCTTGTCCCCTCTACCATCTTCATCGATCCCCAGCTTGGGCGGGTTGGCATGAGCGAAAACGAGGCCAGAAAACAAGGACGCAACATCCGTGTAGCGAAATTGCCCATGCATTCCGTGGCCCGTGCCCTGGAAATCGGCGAGACGCGCGGCTTCATGAAGGCCATCGTCGATGCCGATACACAACACATCCTGGGCTGCGCCATCCTGAGCGTGGAGGGCGGCGAGATTATGACCATCATCCAGGTGGCGATGATGGGCAAGCTGCCCTACACAGCCTTAAAAGAAGGCACCTTCACACATCCAACCCTGGCTGAAGGGCTCAATACTCTGTTTATGACGCTCGATTCTTAAGAGCATGCAGAAGCATTTCTGGTGGCAAAGACTCCACTGGCCCGAATACGGCTCAGAGCTGCTGGGAACGGCGTTTCTCGTCTTCATCGCGGTAAGCGCGGTCACCTTCAATTTGGGCCTGGGTTCACCACTGGCAGTCGTGCTTCCCAATAGCAGCGCGCGTCGGCTGATTACGGGACTGCTGCTCGCGGGCAGCGGATCGCTCGTGGCCATCTCGCCTCTTGGCAAGCTGAGCGGTGCCCATCTCAACCCCGCTGTCTCGCTGGCGTTCTGGCTGCAAGGAAAGATGCACCAGCACGATCTTGTCGGCTATCTTGCGAGCCAATTGCTCGGCGCGGCGCTCGGTGCGGGATTGGCCATGCTCATCTGGAGGGAGCGGGCGGCCAGTGTCCATAATGGCGTCACCGCTCCAGGGGTCGGCTATCCCATCTGGAGCGTTTTTCTGCTCGAGATGGGACTCACCTGCCTGCTGGTGCTGGCTATTTTTCTCTTCCTCAGTAGCCATCGCCTGATGCGCTGGACCCCTTTGATGACCTGGCTTCTGGTGGCGTTCATGTACTGGCAGGCTGCGCCCATCTCTGGTTCCAGCCTGAATCCCGCTCGCAGCTTTGGCCCTGCACTGGTCTCCTGGTTCTGGCGCGACCAGTGGTTGTATTATCTTGCTTCTCCAATCGGGGCGCTGCTTGCCGTCGTCCTCTTTCGATCGCTGAGCATGGTGGGCATAGACGATGTGCTGACCGCCAAAATGTTCCACGCTCCGCGCTACCGGTGCATCTGTAAGGATGTCAAAGCGCCACAACTGAATACAGATCAGGATGGTACATTGATCTGGCCGTGACGTCCCCTCTCAGCGATCACCTCTGCATCTTCCTCAAACGCAAAGTGACCAGTATCCTTTACCAAAAAGTACTCTTTGCCTCGGTCAAAAGGATGAGAAAAAATCGTCCCCGCGTACGATCACAAACATCCTCTCTCAGGGTATCCTTTTTCACGAGGGAAAAGATTTGCGAGCAGGAAAGATTCCAGCTTTCATCTCTTCCATTTCACATCTCTCTTTTACTCCGGTGTTTCAAGGAGCGTTATACATCACCCCTGTTACTGATGCGCGCACAAGCGCATGTATAAGCAAAAATTGGAGGAGTATACCATGATTTTTCTTTCCAGATTCAGCCTCGCGAACAGAAGCCTTATCGCGCTCGCAAGCGTAGCTGTCATCCTCGCGGGCCTTGTGGTTCTTCCACTGCTGAAGCAAGACGAGTTACCACCCATCACTTACCCGGCCATTGAACTTATCGCTGCCTATCCTGGTGCAACGTCTGAGCAAGTCGAACAGGACGTTACCACTCCTCTCGAAGAGAATATTCGAGGTCTCCAGCAGGTGCAGCAAGTGACTTCCCAATCGAGCGAGGGACTCTCCTTGATTACAGTTCTCTATAACGATGGGACCGATCTCGATACGGCACAGCAGAAACTTGCAGCGCAGGTGCGTCAGGTACAGCCTGTTCTCCCCACAAACGTAACACCCGCATTGCAAGTGTTCAACCCGGCAGATCTTCCAATCCTCCTCCTGACGGTGACCTCAACAGAGGATGTGCAAACCCTAGCGCCGGCACTCGATCAGTATGTTCTTCCCACTTTACAAGGCATCAGCGGAGTCGGTACCGTTACCGTTACAGGTGTGCGCCAGCAGATCGTGACGGTGACCCTGGACCTCAACAAGTTGCAAACCTACCGGATAAGCCTGGATCAGGTGCAACAGGCGCTTCAAGCCAACAACATGACCATCCCCGCGGGAGAAGTCACCGCCAACGATCAGACTTTCGCTATTCGTGTTGGGAACACACTCAACTCGCTCCAGGACCTGCAGAACCTGATTGTTGGCAGAGCCGGTAACCCTTCACCAGGTTCGGCGCAACCATCAAGCAGCGCAGTGTCCAGGCCGGTCAGGCTGGGAGATGTTGCAAGCGTCCAGGAAGATCTTGCTCCTTCGAGTACTCTCACCCGTGTGAATGGACAGCCTAGCCTGGGTATTGCTATCACCAAAACAGCCGATGGCAATACGGTAGCTGTTTCCCAGGCAATCAAAGCGCAGCTTCCCGACCTTGAAACAAAGCTGGGACATCGTGCTCAGATCACCGTCCTTGACGACCAGGCGCCGACTATTCAAGCATCTATTGCAGAGTTGGCACGGGAAGGCTTGCTGGGAGCGGCTTTTGCAATCCTGGTGATTTTGCTCTTCCTTCTCTCTCTTCGCTCGACAGCGGTCATAGCCATCTCCATCCCGCTCTCGATCATCATTGCCCTGATTGCCCTCTGGATACAGGGGTACTCGCTGAACGTCATCACCCTGGCAGGACTCATCATTGCAGTGGGGCGTATTGTTGATGATGCGATTGTCGTCCTGGAAAACATCTCTCGCCATTTACGCAATGGAGAGCCAAAGCGCACGGCGACGCTTTCCGGGGTGCAGGAAGTAGCCTCGGCGATCACTGCCTCTACACTCACAACCGTCGCGGTCTTTTTGCCCCTGGCTTTTATCGGCGGGTTCGTCGGTGAGTATACCCATCCGCTCGCCCTGACCATCACGATTGCGCTGCTGGCCTCGCTGCTCATCGCGTTGACCGTCATTCCAGTGCTGGCCTACTGGTTCCTGAAAGCGCCCGAACGTGTCCACGAGCAGCAGATTTCTTCCGCGAAGCCGGCACTCCTGGAACGAGGCTATACCCCGCTGATCACCTGGGTTACCACCCACCGCGTGCTGACCGTGATTCTGGCAATCGTACTGCTCGTCGGCTCATTTGCGCGCCTCCCGCTCTTGCCGGTGAATGTTTTTAGCAACCAGGGAGCGACGAGCTTTTCTTTCACGCTCACGCTGCCACCAAATACCAGCCTGGCCCGCACGGACCTGGCGGCCCGGCAAGTCGAGGGAGTCTTAGCAGAGACCCGGGGCATCCAGACCTACCAGGCCACAGTGGGAACCAGCGCTACAGGAAGTTCCACGGCAGGGGGAACAAATGCCGCCACGTTTACTGTGACTGTTAAGCCGAATGTTGCTCTTCCAGCAGTGCAACACACCGTTCAAGATCGCTTGAACGCGCTTGGGAATATCGGGACGCTCTCATTTCAGACCCAGATAAATAACATCGTGGATGTGACTGTGCAGGCACCGGACGATCAGACGCTGCGCCAGGCTACCCAGCAGGTCTTTGATGCGGTGAAGCAGACACCCAACACCACCGATGCCACAAGTGACCTGGGGAGCGCCGTTCCGTTCATCAATGTGCAGGTAGACCAGGGCCTGGCATCCCTGCGTGGGTTGACCGCGCTCCAGGTGGGCCAGGTGCTCCAGGAAATCTACACGGGGAATATGGTCACGCGTGTCGTGCTGAATGGCATACAGCAAGGGGTAGAGCTTAAAATCGCAACCTCGGCATATACTATCCAGCAGATGCAAACCATGCTGATACCAGACCCGCTTGGTGCTGTGCGGCTCGGAGACGTTGCCACCATCACCCAGGTCAACGGTCCGGTACAGATCACCCATATAGATGGGAGCCGCGCCGCGACGATTACCTTGACGGTGACGGGTCAAAACGTCGGAGGCGTAATCCAGGAGGTACAGAACCGCCTTGCCACCTTGACCTTGCCACACGGCGCGACTGCCCAGTTAGGAGGCACGGCGACAGAGGCGAACAATGTCCTCGCGCAGTTACTCCTGGCGCTCCTCTTTGCCATTCCGATCGTCTTGATCATTATGGCCGTGACGTTCCGCAGCGTCATCCAGCCGCTGATCCTCCTCGTCTCGATCCCCTTTGCGGCAGTGGGCGCTCTCGTACTGGCAGCGATCACCCAGAGGGCCATAAGCGACTCTACACTCTTCGGCTTCCTGATGCTCATCGGTATCGTCGTGACCAACGCCATTGTGTTGATTGACCGGGTCAACCACTTCCGAGCAAGAGGCATGGATGCACGTGCTGCCGTCATTGCCGGCGGGCAGCAGCGGGTACGCCCGATCCTTATGACGGCCGTGGCAACGATCATGGCGCTCATGCCTATAGCTCTTGGGATAGGTGGAGCAAATAATGCAATCGTTTCCAGTTCACTGGCCATCATTGTCATCGGCGGCCTTGCCTCTTCAACGTTCCTGACCCTGCTGCTTGTGCCAACACTCTATGTAATAGTCGAAAATACCAGGGATCGTTGGAAAAAGAAACAATAAAAGCCGCGTAGGGGCGGGAGCGGTGCGGATGGGTGGTGGGGATGCTTGCATCGCCCCTCACCGGAAAAAGTGGTTGCCATCGCTTTCCAGGGAGATGATCGATGTATCCTGTAAAGCTCTGTTATGAAGAATATCGTATCATATGTTGGATAATAATATGTTTGTCACCCGGGAAGAATGGAGACCGCGCCCGATAAAGGAGCAATGCGCAATGAGAACGAGAAGAAATGATCACCCCAGGCAAGAAAGAGGCAACAGCTTGCCTCTTTTCTCGCGATGGTCGGGACTCCAGGCCCGCATGACCACTTCTTACATCTGGGTAACTGCTGTGACCATGCTCATTTTACTCGCCCTGTACACTGTATTTCTTACTGCTGAGGTAGGCTATACCTTGTCTCATCCGGCGCACTTCCCTCCATTAACAACCTATCCATTGCAAGGGGCACTCGTCGCGATTCTGGTGATGGCGCTGGTTACTCCCCTGATCGGTGGTTTCTTTGGAACAATGACAACCAGGGGGATGGTAGACCGTGTGCGCAATCTTGTCACAGCGACGACACAGTTCGCCAATGGGCAGTATGCACAACGTGTCAGCGTTACACGGAATGATGAGATTGGACAACTCGAATACCAATTTAATCGCATGGCAGAACAACTGGCAGAAAGTATCGCACAGCGAGAGGTACTTGCCGAGCAGAACGCACGCCTTGCAGAACGCGCCCGCATCTCGCGAGAACTCCACGATGCCATCTCACAAGATCTGTTCTCTCTCCGGATGGCAACGGGAGGGCTCCAGACTGCGCTTGTACCTTGCTCTCAGGCTCTTGAACTCCAACCGTACATCGAGACGTTACAGGAAGCAACAACGCGCATGATCCGCGAGATGCGTGCTTTGCTGCTTGAGTTGCGTCCAGGTCAACTGGAACAGCTTGGTCTTGCTGCCGCTCTTGAGGAGCTGGCGATGGCCTATCGCACACGGCTGAGCATCACCGTGACCACCAGCTTTACCCCCGTGCAGCTTGATGCAAAAGCGGAGCATGCGCTTCTCCGTATCGCCCAGGAAGCGTTCACGAATGCCGTCCGTCATGCCAGCGCAACCACGATGACGCTGTGCCTGCAACCCCTGCCCCACGCGGTAGAATTCATCATCACAGACGATGGGAGGGGCTTCGAGGTAGCAGAACTCGAAGCCCAGCATGGACTGGGACTGCGCCTCATGAAAGAGCGTGCGCAGGAACTTCATGGGACGTTCTCGCTTTCCACCACTCCCGGAGGGGGGACACGCATTCATATTTGTTTGCCACAGGAGAATCTCAATGATTAGCGTTGTGATTGTGGATGATCATGTCGTGGTCAGAAAAGGTCTGCGCCTGCTCCTGGAACAACAGCCCGACCTGGCCGTCGTTGGCGAGGGAGGCAACGGAGAGCAAGCCATTGCGCTGGCGGCTACTCTCCTCCCCGATGTCGTGCTGCTGGACTTGCTCATGCCGAAAATGGATGGGGTCACTGTGGTACGAAAGATCAAAGAGATCACCCCCACAACACAAATCATCGTGCTGACCTCCTACTACGAAGATGATCAGATCTTCGGGGTCATTAAAGCCGGTGCCCTTTCCTACCTCCTCAAAGAGAGCAGCCCGGAAGAAGTAGTGGCCGCAGTACGGGCAGCGGCTACAGGAGAAAGCCGGCTTCATCCAATGGTCGCAGCTCGCCTGCTGCGTGAAGTGCAACAACGAGATCGTTCACCTCTCGGCGAGCTGACACCACGTGAGCTGGAAGTGCTGGCGCAGATCGCACGGGGGCGCTCAAACCAGGAGATTGCAACCGAACTGAGCGTAAGCGAACGCACCCAGGCCGCCATCTACGCGTTACAACAACGCCTGGTGCCGCTCAAGGAGGCGTTGGAAAACGAGTAAGGAGAGCCTCCCATCAAGAAATCAGCATGGTGCACACGATGGAAACATTACCTTGGAGAGGATATAATAAGGCTAATCCATCCTGAAATGTTCACAGAAACACAGGTGAAAGGAGAAACACATGGCAGCAGAGCATCAGCCAAAAACCATGACTGTCGAAGAATATTTTGAACTCGAAAGAAACCATCCCGAAATATGTTATGAATATGTTGACGGTTATGTGTACATGATGGCTGGCGGCACCTTCAATCACGATACGATTAAATCAAACATTCAGGGAATTCTCTGGAACCTTCTGCGAGGCAAGAAATGCCATGCTTATAGCTCCGACATGAAGACACAAATCAATAAAAAGCGCTATTTCCATCCAGATGTCGTGGTCACCTGCGATCCACAGGATCGAGGTACAGGCGACCTCTTAAAATCCCCATGCATCGTTTTTGAAGTGCTCTCTACGACTACTGAATTGAACGATAGAACCTGGAAAATGCAAAACTACCTGGCGCTTCCCACTTTAGAAGAATATATTCTGGTAGACTCAAAATCTATCAAGATGGAAATGTACCGCAGAGAAGGTGAAAAATGGACGTACGATGTTTTCGGTCCAGATGATGAACTTGAACTTGCTAGCATTGGCTTCCATTTTCCAGTAACAGAAGCTTACCTGGACGCGGAGCTTGAAAAACCAGCAGTAGAAGAAGAAAGTAACAGCGATACCGACTAAAAATACACAGGTTCGAAAGAGACAAATCGTCCACCCCGTACAAAACCGCAACGAGAAATACGCAGGAAATCCTCAAGGAGATCAGGGAAGCTGCTGCTACTCCTTCCTGGCTTTGGCCGCCGCGATTCCCTGCTCCCTTGCTTGAGCATCCACCAGCGCCCGGTAGTTCGGATCATGGTGTTTGAGCGCATGGTGCGCGTCTGTTCGCAAACGCGGATCGGTTTCGGTGCGCAGGATCTTCTCCAGCGCCGCTGCGGCGCGGGCGTCCTGCGGTTGGTGGCGCAGCCCACCTATAGCATGCTCTCGCACACGCCTATTCGTGTCTGAGAGCACCACCTGGACGAGCAGGCCGACGAGATCTCCCGTCAGCGGACATGGCTTGCACCGCTGGCAGCTCGCGGAATGCACCGCCACCCGGCGGACAGAGGGGGCCGGGTCATGAAGCGCCACCCACTGGAGCTGAGCAAAACACGCATCGGTGCCATGATGGTCCATAAAGCCGGCACATCCTCGCCGCACTCGCGCGTTCGGGTGGGAGAGGCCCCATAGCACGGCATCGATACCTGCCTGACCTGTGCGCACTAACGCGATCTCGGCTTCCAGGACCAGGCTCCAGTCGTCGGTACCCAATTGCTCTGCCAGCGCCTGCAACTCACAAGTCGGATCAAGTTCATCGTTCATCGCATCGTCTCCTTGCCTTCACATACAGGATCAACCAGTTCAACCATCTTGCCAGACCGATCTCCGCACCCTCCGCGCCATCGCTCGAACGACGCGCATGCTCACCCGTGTCATGCAGGGCTGCCTGCAAATGCACTTTGAGCTTCTGGCGGGCCGAGTACAGGCGCTTTTTGACTGTCGTAAGCGGGATCTTGAGGAATGCGCTCACTTCGTTGTAGGAGTAGCGACAGTCATAAAACAGCACCGTCACCAGCCGCTCATGCGGAGGCAGCGATGCAACAGCCGAGCGCACACATGCCTGGACCTCCCCTTGCACTGCTATCTCTTCAGGATTGCTCTCCGCAAGCAGACCCTCGCTGACCGCTTCGAGCGATATACACTGCAAGGTTGCCTGTCTGAGCACACGCGTACACTGCCGGAAGACGATTTGGCGAAACCATCCCGGGAACGCAGCCGTCTCCTTCAGCTGGGGAAGATGCACAAAAGCCTCAAGGGCGGCCTCCTGGACAAGATCCTCAGCCAGGTGATGATCTCCAAGATACGTGTAAGCGGTAGCATAAGCCATCTGCTGGAAACGCTGTATCAGGGCACCATATGCCTCGCTGTCGCCAGCCTGTGCAGCCTCGACAAGTTCAGATAGTTCTCTCATAGCCTGAGCCTCTTCAAAAAACGGATCTTCTACTAGAGAAGTGCCAAAAACGGATGCAAAGGTTACCGATATCTTCCCTCTCTCCCTTCCCCAAGGAGTTTCAAAATCAGTAGCAGCCCCACTCGGTGATCTGCTCGGAATAGCCAATAATCACCTCTAGCTCAGATGGGATGTATTCAGGCGCGATCAGGTACGCCGTCAGCCGCACATGTCCCTCCATGACCACCAGGTACGCATCTACGTCCTTTGCTACAAAGATGAGTGTGGGAAACTGAGCGCCTCGCCGCAGTTCATTGGCCATATACACCAGCCCGCCGCTGCTCACTCCAAAGACCACCTTGCCTGCCAGGGCATGTTTCGCGCCATCAATCGCCATGCGTGTGCCGCCTGAGAGTTCTACCCAATAATCATAGTCAATATACCTGACCTGCTCAAGTTCCTCCCTGGTCAAGATAACCCGTTCCCAGCGCACACCAGCGGGGAAGCCGATAAAATAGCCTTCATTCCTGCCATATCCACGATAAACCCCCAGAATCGCTCGCCTGAGTGCGTTTTCTCGCACATTGCGCCAGTCTGGCACGTGAAGCATGTGCAGGTCAATCCTTTCCTTCCGCGCATACGCTTCAATGTCCCGGCGAAAACGCACTGAGTTCAACTCAGTCTGCAGATAGACTGCGATCATTTCATCTTCGCTGATGTCCCGAATCTTCCGCACGGTCTGAAATCCTCACTCCTGCTTTTCAGCGAAACGCGACTGGGCCACCCATCTTCCTACCAGGGCTGCCTCCTCAACCGAAAGCAAGATCGCTTCTGGATGGGTGATCAGAAACGTCGAGGCGGCTTGTTCCGACTGGAAAAAGAGGGACTGATAGCAAAAGGTGTCTCGCACACACTCGCTGCGCTCGGCTGGCAGGATCAGCGACATAACACTGCCGGCAGGAGTCAGATCTTTGACGCCCCCTTCAGGGGTGGCCACAAAGGTAATGCGCTGCCCGGTCTGCGCACAGCTCGATTGGACCTGTGCCTCCGCGTGCAGGGACGGGGGAAACAGGACAGTATCAAAGGCACACCACGTATACAGTGCTTTTCCATCAATTTGAAACTGATGGGATGTGGGCAGCAGCGTCACTCCCCATCCCACGATATTGCCGCTTTGATCAAACTCGGTATCTGGCAGACTCGCCAGGCGCTGCTCCAGTTCGTCCTGGCTGAGGTGGAGCGAGACCTGCAGTTCAGCTTTTGTGACCGGTTTCCCGCGCGCGACCTGCTGGATAATCGGGCGACACAAATCTTCCTGCCCATAGTCCAACAACTCTGACAAGCGTTTGGCCATCGTTTCAAGTGGTGGATGCTGCATAGGGTTTCCTTCCTGGTACTTCCTTTGGTCTTGCCTGACGGACGCAGTCCGTAGACGCGCAGCGTCGTCAAGAACGGTCCGGGGGACCGTTACAAGCAAGACCCATTTCAAGATCGTGTGATGCGTACTGTTTGTGACCGCCGTGCGTTCAACTTGCACAGCAACTGAGCCGGTTCACGTCCTTCGTGAACGAGATAGCGACGATCTTGAGCGCCTCGGTCATCGTCGGGTAGACATGCACCAGGTCGATGAAGTCATCGGTCGTCGCTCCGAAGCGCAGGGCCATCGCTGCCTCGTGAATCACTTCCCCGGCGTTCACCCCAAGCATGGAGACCCCCATGACCCGTCGCGTCGGGCGTTCGAGCACCATCTTGATCACGCCACGCCTATCACGGATGGCCCCGGCTCGTGGCACTGCGCTTAGCGGGATGGTGTTACACTCACAGACGATCCCCGCAGCATTGGCCTCCTCGTCGGTCAGGCCCACGACCGCCACCTGGGGATCGGTGAAGATGGTGCGTGG
>Ga0070706_100006592_pt1 | contig 10949 bp, 20 predicted proteins | sample KBSK5501metaG_FD_65476 | JGI IMG/M metagenome (GOLD analysis project Ga0070706, IMG submission 65476) | Corn, switchgrass and miscanthus rhizosphere microbial communities from Kellogg Biological Station, Michigan, USA - KBS K5-50-1 metaG | ecosystem: Host-associated > Plants > Roots >...
TCGGCGGCGTCATTCCCCGGGAGTTCATCAAGCCGGTGGAAGCGGGCATCCGCGAGGCGCTCGAAGGGGGCGTGCTCGCCGGTCATCCGCTGGTCGACGTCAAGGCGTCGCTCGTCTTCGGGAGCTACCACGACGTGGACAGCTCGGAGATGGCGTTCAAGATCGCCGGTTCGATGGCGGTGAAGGAGGCGGCCCGGCAGGCGAGTCCGGTGCTGCTTGAGCCGGTGATGGAGGTCGAGGTCGTCACGCCGTCCGACTTCCTGGGCGACGTCATCGGCGACCTCTCCAGCCGGCGGGGCAAGATCGGCGGCATGACCCAACGGGGTGACGCGCAAGTCGTGGCTGCGGACGTTCCGCTGGGCGAGATGTTCGGCTACTCCACGCAGCTCCGCAGCATGACGCAGGGCCGCGCGGTGTACTCGATGCAGTTCGATCACTACGAAGAAGTCCCGAAGACCATCGCGGACGCAATCATTTCGAAGCAGAAGGGCTGAGACCCAAGGGAGCATTGGACCATGGCCAAGGCCAAATTCGAGCGCACGAAGCCCCACGTGAACGTGGGCACTATCGGACACGTGGACCACGGGAAGACGACGTTGACGGCGGCCCTCACGAAGGTATCGGCCGACAAGGGGTGGGGCACGAAGTACGTGTCGTACGACGAGGTGGCCAAGGCCTCGGAGGCCCAGGGTCGGCGGGATGCGAGCAAGATCCTCACGATCGCGACCAGCCACGTCGAGTACGAGACGACCAAGCGGCACTACGCGCACGTGGACTGCCCGGGTCATGCCGATTACGTGAAGAACATGATCACGGGCGCGGCGCAGATGGACGGGGCGATTCTGGTCGTGAGCGCGATGGACGGCCCCATGCCGCAGACCCGCGAGCACATCCTCCTGGCCCGCCAGGTGAACGTGCCGTCAATCGTCGTGTTCCTCAACAAGTGCGACCTGGTCGACGACGCGGAGCTGCTCGACCTGGTCGAGCTCGAGGTGCGCGAGCTCCTGAGCCAGTACGAGTTCCCCGGCGACGACACCCCGGTGATCCGCGGCTCGGCGTCGAAGGCCATCGAGGGCAATGCGGCGTGGGTGGAGAAGATCATCGAGCTGTACAACGCGCTCGACACCTACATCCCGGAGCCGGTCCGCGAGACCGACAAGCCGTTCCTGATGCCGGTTGAGGACGTGTTCTCGATCACCGGCCGCGGGACCGTGGCCACCGGCCGGGTGGAGCGGGGCAAGGTCAAGGCCGGCGACGAGGTCCAGCTCGTCGGCTTCGGTGCCGAAAAGAAGACGGTCGTCACCAGCGTGGAGACGTTCCGCAAGGTGCTGGAGGACGGTCGGGCGGGCGACAACGTCGGCCTGCTGCTCCGCGGCATCGAGAAGAACGAGATCGAGCGGGGCATGGTGCTCGCCAAGCCCGGTAGCATCACGCCGCACACGAAGTTCGAGGCCGAGGTGTACGTGCTCACCAAGGAAGAGGGCGGGCGGCACACGCCGTTCTTCAAGGGGTACCGCCCGCAGTTCTACTTCCGGACGACCGACGTGACCGGGTCGGTGGAGCTGCCGGCCGGCGTCGAGATGGTCATGCCGGGCGACAACATCCAGATGACGATGGAGCTGATCACGCCGATCGCCATGGACGAAGGCCTCCGGTTCGCGATCCGCGAAGGCGGACGGACGGTGGGCGCCGGGGTGGTTACGAAGATTTTGAAGTAGGGAGCCGTTAGCCGTTAGCAGTTAGCCCTTAGCTTATGGCTACCGGCTAACAGCTACCGGCTACCGGCTCACACACGAGATCACGACTATGGCTCAACGCATCCGAATCCGCCTCAAAGCCTTCGATCACGTCGTCCTGGACCAGGCCGCCGCGGATATCGTGCGGACGGCGGAGAAGACCGGTGCGCAGGTCTCGGGGCCGATCCCGCTCCCGGTGAAGACCGAGCGGTGGACGGTGCTCCGGAGTCCGCACATCGACAAGAAGAGCCGGGAGCAGTTCGAGCTACGCACGCACAAGCGCCTGCTCGACATCAACGACTCGCGACCCCAGACGATGGACGCGCTCACCAAGCTGGATCTTCCGGCGGGCGTGGACGTGGAGATCAAGGTCGAGTAGCGATGACCACAGGATTGATCGGCCGCAAACTCGGCATGACCCGCGTGTTCGCGGACGACGGCACCGCGGTGCCCGTCACCGTGATCGAGGCGGGGCCCTGCCACGTCGTGCAGGTGCGCGAGGGCGGGGTGCAGCTCGGCTTCGGCGCCCGGCGCCCGAAGACCGTTTCGCGAGCCGAGGTGGGCCATGCCAAGAAAGCCGGCCTGGACGCCGCGCCACGCGTGCTGCGGGTCTTCCCGGTCGCTGGCGAGGCGCCGGCCCCGGGCTCCCAGGTGAAGGTGGACATCTTCAGCGCCGGCGAGCTGGTCAAGGTCACCGGCACCACCAAGGGCCGGGGGTTCCAGGGCGTGGTGCACCGCTACGGGTTCGGCGGCGGGCCCGCCAGCCACGGCAACACCCGCCACCGGAAACCGGGATCGATCAGCCCGGGCACCGACCCCTCCCGCGTGATCAAGGGCAAGCGGATGCCCGGCCACATGGGCGCCGCCCGCCACACGGAGCTCGGGCTCACGGTGGTGAAAGTGGACGCCGAGCGGAACCTGCTCTTCGTCCGCGGCGCCATCCCCGGCTCCAAGAACGGGATCGTGACGGTCGCGAAACAGGGAGGACGGAGCCGCCATGATTGAGGCCCCGCACTACACCGCGGCCGGCGCCCGGCGCCCCACGGGGTTCGCCCTCCCGGCCGAGTACTTCGACGGGACCGTGAACGAGCCGGTGCTGCACCAGGCCGTGCGCGCGTTCCTGAACAACCAACGGCAGGGCACCGCGCAGACGAAGACGCGCAGCTTCGTCTCCGGCGGCAATCAGAAGCCGTGGAAACAGAAGGGTACCGGACGCGCGCGCCAGGGCTCGACCCGGGCGCCGCACTGGCGGGGCGGCGGCATCGTCTTCGGGCCGCAGCCGCGCGACTACAGCACGGGCCTTCCGCGCAAGGTGCGCCAGCTCGCCCGCCGCTCCGCGCTCAACGCGCGCGCCCGGGAAACCGGCCTGCATGTGATCGAGCGGCTCGCATTCCCGGCCCCCAGGACGAAGCAGCTCGCCGAGCTGCTCGCGAAGCTGGGCGTCGACGACCGGAAGGTCCTGGTCCTCACCGCGACGCACAACCCGAACGCGTACCTGAGCGGGCGCAATCTGCCCGATGTGCAGGTGATGCGCTGGGCCGACGCCTCCGCCTACGATGTGCTCTGGGCCGAGGCGCTGGTCGTCGAAGAGGGCGCGATCACCGGCGTGGTCCCCGAAGGGGAGGCGTCCGTGGTCGAGGCCAAGGCACCGGCGCCGAAGAAGCGCGCGGGCAAAGCCGCGGCGGCGGCGAAGCCCAAGCGGGCGGCGCCCAAGCCCAAGACCCGGGCTAAGGCGAAGGCCGCCAAGAAGCCGTCGGCCAAGGGTGCCGCGAAGAAGCCCGCCCCCAAGAAGAAGAAGGGGGAGTAAATGCCGACCGTGCACCAGACGATCGTCCGGCCGGTGGTGACCGAGAAGAGCTCCGCCGCGTATCAGACCGGGAAGGTCTACACGTTCGAGGTTCACCCCGAGGCCAACAAGGGGGAGATCCGGGCGGCGCTACAGCAGCTCTTCGGCGTGACCGTGACCGCCGTCCGCACGATGCAGATGCGGCGCCACGAGGTGGTCCGGGGCCGCACGCGCGGCGCCACCGCCCGCTGGAAGAAGGCGATCGTAACCCTCAAGGAAGGCGACTCGATCGCCGTGTTCGAGGGCTGAGATGAGCATCCGACAGTTCCGGCCGATGACGGCCGCGACCCGCTTCCGGTCGGTGTCCGGGTTTGACGAGATCACCCGGACCACGCCTGAGAAGTCGTTGCTCGAGCCCAAGAAGCGCACGGGCGGGCGCAACAACATCGGCCACGTGACCGCCCGGTACAAAGGCGGCGCGCATAAGAAGATGTACCGCCGGATCGACTTCAAGCGGGACAAGGTCGGGATTCCGGGCCGGGTCACGGAGATCGAGTACGATCCGAACCGGAGCGCGCGCATCGCGCTCGTGGTCTACGCCGACGGCGAGAAGCGCTACATCCTCCACCCGAAGGGCCTCAACGTGGGCGACCATGTGGTCTCGGGCCCTGGGGCGGACGTGCGGACCGGCAACGCGGTGCCGCTGGGCGAGATCCCGCTCGGCACCCAGGTGCACAACATCGAGCTCAAGATCGGGAAGGGCGGCCAGCTCTCCCGCACCGCGGGCTCAAGCGCACAGGTCGTGGCCAAGGAAGGGACCTACGTGACCCTGCGCCTCCGGTCCACCGAGATGCGACTGGTGCACGCCCGCTGCCTCGCCACCATCGGCGAGGTGGGCAACGCGGAGCACGAGCTCCTGTCGGTCGGCAAGGCGGGGAAGAGCCGCTGGCTGGGCAAGCGCCCGCGGGTCCGCGGCGTCGCGAAGAACCCGGTGGACCACCCGCTGGGCGGCGGCGAGGGCAAGAGCTCCGGCGGCCGGCCGCCGACGTCCCCCTGGGGGAAGCCGGAGGGCCGAAAGACGCGGCATCGGAAGAAGAAGTCGAGCCAGTATATCGTGCGCGGCAGGAAGCGCGGGAAAGCAACGCAGTAGCTGTTAGCGATTAGCTATTTGCCATTAGCTACAGGCTATTAGCTGACGGCTAACGGCTAGACTCCGAGGCTCAACGCATGGCAAGAAGCATCAAGAAAGGCCCGTTCGTTCAGGACGCCCTGATGACCAAGGTGCAGATCCTGAACAGCCGGAACGAGAAGCGGGTCGTGAAGACCTGGAGCCGGGCGAGCACCATCCTGCCCGAGTTCGTGGGCCACACGTTCGCCGTGCACAACGGCAACAAGTTCGTGCCCGTGTACGTGACGGAGAACATGGTCGGCCACAAGCTCGGCGAGTTCGCGCCCACCCGGCTGTTCCGCGGGCACAGCGGGCGGCTGGTGGCGGACAAGAAGGCGAAGCCGGAGTGACCATGAGCGGACGCGCGATCCAGCGGGGCGTGCGGCAATCGCCCCGGAAAATGCGGCTCGTGATCGACCTCATCCGCGGCAAGGACGTGAACGAGGCGTACGCGATCCTCAAGTTCAACAAAAAGCTCGCCGCCAAGCAGATCGCGAAGACGCTCCGCTCGGCGGTGGCCAACGCGGAGCAGGCGGCGCTCAAGGACAACGAGCGCTTCGATCCTGATCTCCTGGTCGTGAGCCGGGCGATCGTGAACGGGGGCCAGCCGCTCAAGCGGTTCACCGCCGCCGCCCAGGGCCGGGCCACGCCGATTCGGAAGCGCACGAGCCACGTGGAGATCTACGTGGCTGCGAAGGAGAACGAGTAATGGGCCAGAAGACGCATCCCGTCGGCCTCCGGCTCGGCATCGTCAAGCCGTGGAAGTCCCGGTGGTTCGCGACCAAGGACATGCCGGCGCTGCTCAAGGAAGACGAGCTGATCCGCAAGTACCTGAAGACCCGGCTCGGCCACGCCGCGATCTCGGAGATCCACATCGACCGGCGTCCGGGGAAGGTCACCGTGACGGTGCACACTGGCCGGCCGGGCGTGGTGATCGGGAAGCGGGGCGCGGAGGTGGACAAGCTGCGCGACGAGCTGGCGCAGCTCACCGGCAAGGAAGCCGCGATCAACGTCGAGGAGATCAAGCGGCCCGAGCTGGCGGCGCAGCTGGTCGGCGACAACATCGCCCACCAGCTCGAGCAGCGGATCTCATTCCGCCGGGCGATGAAGCGCGCGGTGCAGAGCACGATGCGGATGGGCGCGCAGGGGATCAAGATCCGGGTGTCGGGGCGGCTGGGCGGGGCCGAGATCGCCCGGACCGAGGGATACCGCGAGGGGCGGGTGCCGCTCCACACGCTGCGGGCCGACGTGGACTACGCGACCAGCACGGCGAAGACGACCTACGGGACGATCGGGATCAAGGTCTGGATCTTCAAGGGCGAGGTCATCGAGGACGTGGCCGGCCGGACTTACAGCACGGGGGCCTGACCCATGCTCGCGCCGAAGCGGATCAAGTTCCGCAAGATGTTCAAGGGCCGCACCAAGGGGATCGCGCAGCGGGGGAACCGCGTGTCCTTCGGGGAGTTCGGTCTGATGAGCCTCGAGCCGGGGTGGATCACCAACCGCCAGATCGAGGCCAGCCGCGTCGCGATGACCCGCGAGATGAAGCGCGGCGGGAAGGTCTGGATCCGGATCTTTCCGGACAAGCCGATCACCAAGAAGCCCGCCGAGACCCGCATGGGGAAGGGCAAGGGCAACCCGGAAGGCTGGGTGGCCGTGGTGAAGCCCGGGCGGATCCTGTTCGAGCTCGAGGGGATTCCCGAAGATCTGGCCAAGAAGGCGCTGGGGCTGGCGCAGGCCAAGCTGCCGGTGCGTACCCGGTTCGTGCATCGGGAGGAGACCTGACGTGGAGAAGCAGACCCGCGCCGACCGGCTGAAGCAGTGGCGCGAGAAGTCCAGCGACGAGCTGGAGACGACGATCCACGAGCTGACCGAGGAGCGGTTCCGGCTCCGGTTCCGCTCCGCGACGGAAGCGATCGACAATCCGATGCGATTCCGCGCGATCCGGCGGGACATCGCCCGGATCCAGACGGTCCTGCGCGAGCGCGCGGGCCAGGCGCAAGGGTGAGGGTCATGGCAGACACGAAAGTCCGGGGGCGCCGCAAAGTCCGGCAGGGGGTCGTGACCAGCGACAAGATGGCGAAGACGGTCGTGGTGTCGCTGGTGCGTCGTTACGCCCATCCGGTGTACGGCAAGCAGGTCACCCGCACCAAGACGGTCAAGGCGCGCGACGAGCAGGGGGCCAAGGCCGGCGATACCGTGCGCATCATGGAGACCCGTCCGATCGCGAAGACGGTGCGGTGGCGGGTGGTGGAGATTGTGCAGAGGGCGAAGTAGGAGCCATTAGCCGTTGGCCATTAGCTAATGGCTAACGGCTCGGCTAAGGGCGAACGGCTAACGGCTTACGGCTATGGTACAACAAGAAACTATTCTTCGCATCGCGGATAATTCCGGCGCCCGCAAGGCCCTCGTCATCCGGGTCCTGGGCGGGAGCAAGCGGCGCTACGCCAGCCTGGGCGACCTGGTCGTGGTGGCGATCAAGGACGCGATCCCGACGGGCCAGGTGAAGAAGGGCGACGTCGCCAAGGCGGTCATCGTGCGCACGGCGAAGGAGGTCCGCCGCAAGGACGGCTCCTACATCCGGTTCGACGAGAACGCCGCGGTGCTGATCACCGACGCGGGCGAGCCCCGGGCCACACGCATCTTCGGGCCCGTGGCGCGCGAGCTCCGCGAGAAGCGCTATATGAAGATCGTCTCGCTGGCGCCGGAGGTGCTGTAGCATGAAGCCGCTGGTCTACAAGAAGGCGAAGCGCATCCGGCACGCGCCGCCGGTCCGGATGAAGCTGCACCTCACCAAGGGCGACACGGTGCAGGTCATCTCGGGCGACGACAAGGGGAAGCGGGGGAAGGTGCTGCGGGTCCTCCCGAAGACCGGGCGTATCGTGATCGAGGGCGTGAACCTGGTCAAGCGGCACCGCCGCGCGACCGCGACGAGCGAGGCCGGTATCGTGACGTTCGCCGCGCCGATCCACCACGCCAAGGCGATGCTGATCGACCCGAAGAGCGGGGAGCCGACGCGAATCCGCCGGCGCAAGGACAAGGACGGAACCCTGGAGCGGATCGCGGTCAAGTCGGACCAGCCGATCCCGAGGACGCGGTAAGCCATGGCCGACGAGAAGCCGCAGGAGCAGGCGCCGAAGACCGACGCATCCAAGAAAGACACGCCCAAGAAGGACGCGTCCAAAAAGGACGCGCCCAAGGCGCGCGCGCCGGGCACCGCGGGGGGCGGCAAGGGCAAGGAGCGCGCCCCGGCGGGCGCGACCGACCCGACTCCGAAGGCAAGCGAGGGCAAGCCCCGGCTCCAGGTCTACTACGAGCAGACCGTGCGGCCCCGGCTCCAGCAGGAATTCGGGCTGACCAACCCGCACCAGGTGCCTCACCTCCTGAAGGTGGTGCTCAACGTGGGGATGGGCGACGCGAGCAAGAACCCGAAGCAGCTCGAGGCGGCGGCGGAGGAGCTCGGAACGGTCACCGGCCAGAAGGCGGTCATCACCAAGGCCAAGAAGGCGATCGCGAATTTCGGCATCCGCGAAGGCGTGCCGGTCGGCGTCACGGTGACGCTCCGGCGGGCGCGGATGTACGAGTTCCTCGACCGGTTCATCACGCTCGCGATCCCGCGCATCCGGGACTTCCGCGGGCTCTCGAACCGGAGCTTCGACGGCCGGGGGAACTACACCTTCGGCATCAAGGAGCAGATGATCTTCCCCGAGGTCGACTTCGACAAGGTCGAGAAGATCCACGGGATGGACATCACGATCGTCACGTCGGCGCCGCGGGACGACCTGGCGCTTGCGCTGTTGCGGGAGCTGGGGTGGCCCTTTAGGGGTGAGACACCGGCGAGGGTGGCCTAGGGAAAAGCGTGAACGGTGAACGGTAAACAGTGAACGGGGGGCTCCGTTCACTGCGACGTTCCTGTTCACTGTTCACTGTTCACTGTTTACGTAGTTGAGGTTCCATGGCAAAGACCTGTTGGATCGAGCGAGCGAAGCGCACACCGAAGTTCAAGGTCCGGACCGTGCGGCGGTGCCAGCGGTGCGGCCGCAGCCGGGCGGTGCTCCGCAAGTTCGGCCTCTGCCGCATCTGTTTCCGTGAGCTCGCGCTGCGGGGGGACATCCCGGGCGTGCGCAAGGCCAGCTGGTAGGGGGACATCGGATGAGCCTGACAGATCCCGTCGCGGACATGCTGACCCGGATCCGGAACGCCTGCTCGGCGGGCCACCGGCGGGTCGACATGCCGGTGTCCAAGCTCAAGAGCGAGCTGGCCCGGCTGCTGCGCGACAACCACTATATCGCGGACTTCAAGGTGCTCGACGACGGCATGCACGGCGTGCTGCGGCTGTACCTGAAGTACCACAACGACGAGCCCGTGATCCGGGAGCTCCGCCGCGTCTCCACGCCCGGCCTGCGCCGCTACGTGAAGTGCCGCGAGATCCCCCGGGTGAAGAACGGCCTCGGCATGGCGATCGTTTCCACGCCGAAGGGGCTCATGACCGACCGCGAAGCGCGGACCGCCAACCTGGGCGGCGAGCTGCTCGCGGTGGTATGGTAGGAGGGCGGCGTGTCCCGAATCGGTAGGAAGCCGGTCGCGATCCCGAAGGGGGTCACCGTGGCGCTCGCCGGACGCACCCTCTCGGTGAAGGGCCCGAAGGGCGAGCTGAGCCGCACCTTCCACCCGGACATGGCGCTCAGCGTGAGCGGCGACCAGGTCGCGGTGGCGCGGCCGAGCGACGAGAGCCGGCACAAGGCGCTCCACGGCCTGAGCCGGACGCTGGTCCAGAACATGGTCGACGGCGTCTCCAAGGGTTTCGCCAAGACCCTCGAGATCCAGGGGGTCGGCTACAAGGCGGAGCCGAAGCCCTACGGCGTCAACCTCGTGGTCGGCTACTCGCACCCGGTCAAGTACGAGGCCCCCAAGGGGATCAAGATCTCGGTGGAGAACAACGTGGTGGTGAAGATCGAGGGCCCGGACAAGGAGCTGGTCGGCCAGGTGGCCGCGGAGCTCCGCCAGGTCCGACCGCCCGAGCCGTATAAGGGCAAGGGCGTCCGCTATCAGGGTGAACAGGTGCGCCGCAAGGCCGGCAAGACCGGAGCGAAATAGTCATGAGAGCGATCCACGCGCCGAAGACGCGGGCCCAGCGCCGCTATCGTCGCCATCTGCGCGTGCGGAAGAGCCTGCACGGCACGGCCGATCGGCCCCGGCTGGTGGTCTTCCGCTCGCTCAAGCACATCACGGCCCAGCTGGTGGACGACGACCGCGGCGTCACCCTCCTCGGAGTGAACGACCGGAGCGAAGGCATTCAGGTCGACGGCGGCGGCAAGGTCGCGAAGGGCAAGGCGACCGGCAAGCTGCTGGCCGAGCGGGCCAAGGCCGCGGGGATCACGAGGGTCGTGTTCGACCGCGCGGGCTATCGGTATCACGGTCGCGTGCAGGCCGTCGCAGACGGCGCGCGCGAAGGCGGATTGGAGCTCTAGCATGGCAGACGAGCAGCACACGACCACCGGCGCCACCGGCCCCACCGAGGCGGCGCCCGAGCGTCCGGCAGGCGAGCGCCCGGCAGGCGAGCGTCCGGCAGGCGAGCGTCCGGCGGGCGAGGCGCCCCGCGGCCGCGGCCGGGGGCGGGGCGGCGAGCGGGGCCGGGGGGACCGCGGCCCGCGACGCGACCGGGATCGCGACCGCGAGCACAGCGACATGGTGGAGAACGTGATCGCGATCAACCGGGTGGCCAAGGTGGTGAAGGGCGGCCGGCGGTTCTCGTTCAACGCGCTGGTCGCGGTGGGCGACGGGCGGGGCCGCGTGGGCATCGCGACCGGTAAGGCGAACGAGGTCTCCGAGGCCGTCCGCAAGGCGGTGGACGCGGCCAAGCGCGGCATGGTGGACCTGCCCCGGACCGGCTCGACCATCCCCCACGAGATCGTGGGGGAGCACGGCGCCGGACGGGTGCTGCTCAAGCCCGCGGCGAGCGGTACCGGCGTCATCGCCGGCGGACCGGTGCGCGCGGTGCTCGAGTGCGCGGGGATCACCGACATCCTCACCAAGAGCCTCGGGTCCACCAACCCGCACAACATGGTGCGGGCCACGATGAACGGGCTTACCCGGCTCGTGTCGGCCCGCCAGGTGGCGCGGGAGCGGGGGATCGAGGTGGACCAGATCGCCTACAAGCCCCGGCAGGAGGTCTGACCATGGGACGTAATCCTGTGGTCGGACGGCAGGGACCCCGCTATTACGCGGCGACCATTCCGGCGGAGGGCGACGCGGCGGT
>Ga0070706_100006595_pt1 | contig 10944 bp, 13 predicted proteins | sample KBSK5501metaG_FD_65476 | JGI IMG/M metagenome (GOLD analysis project Ga0070706, IMG submission 65476) | Corn, switchgrass and miscanthus rhizosphere microbial communities from Kellogg Biological Station, Michigan, USA - KBS K5-50-1 metaG | ecosystem: Host-associated > Plants > Roots >...
CCGGTCCGGCTCACGTTCCACCGGGCCGACGGCACCGCCCTCTAGCGCGACGCGTCGACTCCCAGCAACCGCGGACGTGTCACCGCGCGCGAGCCTCGGTGCAAGCCGATGATGGCCGCAACCCACGAGATCGCACCCAGCACGACACCCGAGGTTCCCGAGCCGAAGATGGCACCGCTCGACTGCGCGTACGAGATGATGATGAGCGGCAGCGTCACCAGGCCGGACGCCTGCTGAGCCGCGGCTGCGCTCTGTACGCGCGCGGACAGGCGCAGCACGACCGACAGCGTCAATGCGAGGAAGGGCGGGACGACCCAGAACATCAGCACCCACCAGTCCGCGGTCGGGAAGAACCAGCCTCCCACCTGCGGTCCGACCATGAGGTTGACGATCAACGCGTAGACGAAGAAGCCGACGATCGTCGTGAGGTAGCCGGGCACCAGGCTCGCGATGAGCTTGCCGAGGTAGATCTCGCGCTCGGTCGCAGGGCTGTGCGCGAGGAACTCACCGGTGCCGCGCTCCTTCTCGCCGACGAGGATGTTCGCCCCCACCGCGGTCGAGATCGTCATCGGCACGATCACCGCGAGCGGGGCGAACAGGAAGACGGCGAGCGCGTACGACGTGCGGGCCTGGGGCGAGCCCGCGGGCACCGAGGCCTGCGCCGACCTGGGCAGGATCTCGAGGGTCGACGACACCCGCTGCACCACGCTGCTCTCGCGGATGTGGGTGACCGCGAAGAGCAGCACGGCCGGGGCGATGATGAAGAAGATCGCTGCCAGCGCGAGCATCGGCCCCCAGAAGTCGGGGCTCTGCCGCAGCTGGCGCAGGTCGGTGCGCGCCACCACCCACACCCGTGATCGCTGATGGCTCACTCGACCTCCTCGATGCGGTCGACGGTCGCACCCGACGAGCGGCGGACCGCGAAGTAGAGCTCCTCGAGCGTTGGCTCGTGGGGCGTCACCCGCGTCACGCGCGCGCCGACCGCGGTGAGCTGAGCGACGAGGTCAGGAACGCGCTTGAGATCGTCGAGGGTGACCATTGCCGCACCGCCGTTGCGCTCGTATGCCTTGACGCCGTCGAGCATCGCAACGCCGTCGAGGGCGATGCGGTCCTCGGCGTCGATCGTCACCGACGGGTCGGGCCAGAACCGGCGCACCAGGTCATCGGGCGTGCCCGACATGAGATCGCGCCCGTGCTCGAGGATGACGACCTGGTCGGCGAGGCCCTCGGCCTCGAGCAGCAGGTGCGTGCACATGACGACGGTCGTGCCCTCTGCCGCCATCTCGTCGATGAGTCGGAGCACGGCGTGCGCGGATTCGGGGTCGAGGCCCGACGTCGGCTCGTCGAGTAGCAGGAGGTCGGGATCGTGGAGCACCGCCCTCGCCAGTGCCAGGCGCGTCTTCATTCCCGTCGAGTAGCCGCTGACGCGAATGTCGAGCGAGTGCTCGATGCCGAAGCGAGCCGCGCTCGCGTCGATCGGCGCGTCGGCCCCCAGCCGATTGAGCTCGGCGGCGTAGCGCAGGTTGTCGCGACCCGACAACCGGTCGTAGAGCGCGGGCTTGGCCGACACCACCCCGCAACGCTGACGCACCGCTTCACCCTCGGTGGCCGGGTCGTGACCGAACACGCGCACGTGCCCCGTATCGCAGTCGAGCGCGCCAGTGATGGTGCGCACCGCGGTGGTCTTCCCCGCCCCGTTGGGCCCGAGCAGCACGGTCACCGAGCCCGGCGGCACACGCAACGTCAGGTCGGCCAGGCCCACCGCGGTGCCGAACCGTCGGCTGACGTGCTCCAGCTCGACGACGGGATGGGGTGGCGTCACCCCACGAGTATCGGCCACCGGGAGCTCGCGTGTGAGGGGGTACGTTCGCGCTCGTGAGGGTGACGGCGAACGGCGACCTCGTCGAGCTGACCGAGGGCGCGACCGTGGACGACCTGCTCGCCCACCTCGGCCTGGGCCGGCGTTGGGTGCTGGTCGAGCGAAACGGCGAGCCGGTGAACCGGCGCGACACCACCACCACCAGGCTGGTCGACGGCGACCGCCTCGAGCTCGTCCGGGCTGTCGCCGGCGGCTGAACGGTGATCGCCCTCGGCGAGCGGCGGCTCTACCTGTGCACGCCGGCTCGCCCCGACCTCGAACGCTTCCTCGACGCGTGCATCCAAGGAGGCGTCGACCTCGTGCAGTTGCGCGAGAAGCACCTCGACGCACGGCCGCTGCTCGAGGTCGCGCGCCGGGCGCGACGCGTCTGCCACGACCACGGCGTGCCCTTCATCCTCAACGATCGGCCCGATCTGGCGGCCGAGGCCGAGGCGGACGGCGTGCACGTCGGCCAGGACGACGCCCCACCCTCGCTCGCGCGGCGCGTGCTCGGGCCGGACGCCATCATCGGGCTGTCGACCCATGCGCCCGCGGAGCTCGAGGCGGCAGGGCGTGAGCCGGTCGACTATGTGTCGGCCGGCCCGGTGGCGCCCACCCCCACCAAGCCGGGGCGGCCGGGCACGGGACTCGGGTACCTGTCGCTCGCCGCGGCCACGAGCGCCCACCCGTTCTTCGTGACCGGCGGGGTGACGCCCGCGACGGTGGAGGCGATGCTCGCCACCGGCGCCCGGCGCTTCGTGGTGGTCCGCTGGCTCACCGAGGCCGCCGAGCCGGTCATCGCCGCGCGCGCCCTGCGCCGGCTGATCGACGCCGCCTACGAGGCATCCGACGACGCATTCGAGCCGCCGGGATCGTCCTGACGGCCGAGCCATCCGAGCAGCGCCGCCACGGCTCGGGGATCGTGGCGGAGCCGGTGACCCGCGCCGCTGAGGAGCCGCAGGTCGACCAGGCCGCCGGCGGCGTCGGCGAGCTCCCGCACGTGCTCGGGGGGCACGACCACGTCGTCGTCACCGTGGACCAGGAGGACCGGACGCGGCGGGACCTTCCCGATGACCGCCAGCGGCTGGATCTCGCGCAGCTCACGCGTCCACGCCTGCGGGTCAGGGGGGAAGCGCGCGTCGCGGATCACGCCGATCTCACGCGCGTGGGCAAGGAAGCGCTCGGGGTCGGCTGCCCAGTCGTCGAACTCGGACGGCGCCGCGAACGCGGCGACTCCGCGCACCCGCTCATCCTCCCCCGCGGCGCAGATGGCAAGCGAGCCGCCGACCCCGAACCCGGCCAGCCAGACGCCGTCGATGCCGTCGGACGCGAGCAGCATGTCGATGGCGACTCTGAGGTCGGCGAGCCAGCCGCCGAGGGAGAAGTTGCCCGCGGAGGCACCGGTGCCTCGGAAGTTGAACGTGAGCACGGCCCAGCCCAACTCGACGGTCAGGCGATCGGCGAACTCGCGGTAGGTCTGCCCCGAGGCGGCGGCGCCCCGGGGGCCGGCCGGGAAGCCGTGGCACAGCACGAGGCCCAGGTGCCCGCCACCTCCGGGGGGACGGGCCAGGTAGGCGCTCAGTCGCAGGCCCTCGGGCTCGAGCCAGATCTCCACCCGGGCGAACCTACCCGTCAGACGCGCAACAGCTTCCTGGCATTTTCCCGCAAGACCTTCTCCTCCACTTCGGCGGGCGGTTCGTGGGCACGGAACGCGTCGAGCCACTTCGAGAAGCGGATGAAGGGGTAGTCGGTGCCGAACAGGGCGCGGTCCTGCAGTGGCCCGAGCACGGCTTGCGTCAGCGCGGGCGCCCAGCGGCGAGGCGACCAACCCGAGAGGTCGATCCACACGTTGGTCTTGTGCTGGGCCACGGCCAACATCTCGTCCTGCCAGGGCCACGATGGGTGGGCGCCGACGATCTGGAGCTCGGGGAAGTCGGCCGCCACGTCGTCGAGCAGGATGGGCCGCGAGTAGCCGAGCTTGATCCCCCCGCCGCCGGCCACTCCGGCGCCCAGGCCGGTGGTGCCGGTATGGAAGATGACGGGCACGCCGAGCTCTACGGCCAGGGCGTAGAGGTCGTAGAACCGGTGCTCGTTGGGCGCGAACCCTTGACAGCTCGGGTGGAGCTTCAGGCCGCGCAACCCGAGGTCGATGATCGCCCGCCGCAGCTCGTCGCGCGCCGCCCTTCCCTTCCACGGGTCGACCGAGGCGAACCCCACGAACACGTCGGGGTGCCGCCGCACGCAGTCGGCCACGAAGTCATTGGTGAGCGGGGGAAGCCCCATGGCGCTCTCCGCGTCCCAGGCCAGCAGCACGCCGAGGACGTCGTCGGCGCGGAACTCGTCGGCCATCTCGTCGACCGTGCGGATCGGCACCTCGGTGCGGAAGTGGCGCTCGGTCGCCTCCCGGAGCGGCCCCAGTGAGGCGACCATCCACTCCACTGTCGACAGGTGGACGTGGAAGTCGATCGCCCTCACGCCGGACCGGGACCGCGTGCGCAGTGGGGGCAGGCCCGGTAGCCGCGGTTGCGCGCCTCGGGCAGCGTGTCGGGGCCGAACGCGGCGAACTGCTCGGACGCGAGGAGCTCGTCGAGCCGACACGCGTCGACCACATGGTCGAGGTCGTGGGCCCGCTGGTTGCGCTTGTCTCCCAGCCAACGATTGTGCTCGAAGCGGACGGGACGGGCCATCGGCCGGCCACCTTACGGCGCGCGCGCGACACGGGGGCGCCGGAGCGCCCCCGTGCACGATCTGCTGAAAGAGGACTCGGGTCCGAACGTGATGCGGCGGGAGGGACCATTCCCCGACCTGTCGCCCGAGCGGTGTCTGGCGGGAACTCGCCAGCCCGGTCCAGCTGCCGACTAGCGGCCAGCCACCTCCAGGGTCCCGAAAGAACTGTCGCTCAGCTGGACCACCTCCTTTCTCTGGTACCGCTTATGAAACCACATCCCGGGGCCATGTCGAGGACGGGTTTCGCCGGCTGATGAGTAGCCCGCAGTGATGGTCAGGAGGGGCTCGGGTCGTCGGGGCCGGCCGCAGGACCGATGGCGCCGATGGCCTCGAGATAGGTCATCTGCGCGTCGAGGACCGCGTGCACCTGCGCCGGCGTGTAGGGCGAGCCCGCAGCCTCCGCCCGGGTGAGCACGAAGTCGACCGTCTCTGCCCCGCCCACCACGACCGGCCCGTCGGTGTGGGCGCTGTCGCCGTTGGTCGAGAGGCCCTTCAGCCGGAAGTACTCCAGGTGCCAGTTGAGGATCTGACGGACGTCGCCGGGCGTTAGAACCGCCGCCACGTCGTCGCCGACGTGGCGGCACACCCACGCCACCGCCTCCTCGAAGTCGAACAGCGGCCGCGGTGGCACCGACCCGAGCCGCCGCGCCTCACGTCCGACCACCGCGGCCGCGATGGCGAACACGACCACAACCGCGAGGATGGTGAACACCACGGTCATCTGCTGGGAGCGTAGTCAAGCGACTCGCCGTCGCCATCCGGCGTCCCCGCGCGCTCCGAACACATCCGGTGCTTGCGAGGCGATGGTCCGCGTCTGCCCGGATGACGACCCGTACCTTCGTCACGGTGAGGCGATCGACCCGTCCGCGGATGACGATGCTTGCCCTGGCCATGGTCACCGGCACGATCACCGCCGCAGTCGTCGGCGCGTGTTCCGTGCGCACGGCCGAGGTCACGTCGTACCCGCGCGACAACGAGCTGCGCATCAACCAGCTGCAGGCCCTCGGCACCCAGAAGAGCTACCACCTCCGACCGCCCGGCCAAGCCGTGGTCCCCAAGTGGGACTACGCGTATCCCCCGCTCGCGCGGCAGCTCGACGAAGGTGTGCGCCAGCTCGAGCTCGACGTCCACTACGGCGCCGACGGTCGCTTCCACGTGTTCAACCTGCCGAAGGGCGACGAGAACACCACCTGCGCGCTGTTGCGCGATTGCCTGAGCGGGGTGCGTGACTGGTCCGTCCAGCACCCCTTCCACCATCCCGTCGTCGTGCTGATCCAACCTGCAGACGACCTCGACGCCCTCAAGATCGACGGCCACTACGACGAGCTCGACGGCGAGCTCCGAGCCGCGGTCCCGCCGGACCGCATCATCACCCCCGACGAAGTCCGAGCCGGCCATCGCACCCTCACCGACGCTGTGCGCGCCGGCGCATGGCCGACGTTGAGCGCGTCGCGCGGACGGATGCTGTTCGTGCTCGCCGACGAGGGCCGCCACCGCGCCAACTACTCCCGCGACGGCACGAGCCTGGCCGGCCGCGTCATGTTCGTCTACGGCCAGGACGGCGGGTCGCTCAACGCGATCCGCAACGTGCCCGACCCGGTCAAGGGAGAGGCGGAGATCCGCCGGTTGGTGGATGAGGGCTATCTCGTCCGCACCGAGGCCGACCAGGACGGCCTGGAGGCTCGCATCGGCGACACCACTCGCGTGCAGGCCGCACTGCGAAGCGGCGCGCAGCTCATCAGCACCAACTACCCGACGCCGTCCGAGCTCACCAACTACCTCGTCGCCATCCCCACGGGTACACCTTCGCGTTGTAACCCCGCCTCTGCACCACGCGGATGCACGCCCCTCGACATCGAGAACCCGCGGTTCCTGTCGCCCTGACCGAGCCCCCACCGCGTTCTTGTCGTCGTCAGCCGGGCTGAGGACGGCTGTCTACGACAAGAAGAGGGGCGGTCAGATGCCGATGCGCTGGGCCAGCAGCTCGCGGTGGTAGGTGGGGTCGCCGAACAGGAGCTCGGAGGACTTGGCCCGCTTGAAGTAGAGGTGGGCGTCGTGCTCCCACGTGAAGCCGATGCCACCGTGGATCTGGATGTTCTCGGCCGCGGCGTGGAAGTAGGCGTCCGAGCAGTAGGCCTTGGCCAGCGAGGCGACCACCGGCAGCTCCTCGTTCAGCTCGGCCGCCGCCCAGCCCGCGTAGTACGCGGCCGACTTGGCCGACTCGACCTCGAGCAGCATGTCGGCGCACTTGTGCTTGATGGCCTGGAAGCTGCCGATCGGCCGGCCGAACTGCACCCGGACCTTGGCGTACTCCACCGACATCTCGAGCACTTTCTGGGCCCCGCCGACCTGCTCGGCCGCGAGCGCGACGGCCGCGAGGTCGAGCATGCGCGACAGGGTCTCCCAGCCTCCTCCCTCGGTGCCGAGCAGCTTGGCAGGAACACCGGAGAGCTCGAGGCGGGCCTGCTTGCGCGTCTGGTCCATCGTCGAGAGCGGCGTGCGCGTGAGCCCGCTCGCGTCGCCGCCCACGGTGAAGAGCGAGACTCCCTTGTCGGTGCGCGCCGCCACGATGATGACGTTGGCCGTGTGGCCGTCGATGACGAACATCTTGTGCCCGTCGAGAGTCCAGCCATCGCCGGACTTCGTGGCGGTCATGGTGATGCCGTCGGCGTCCCATCGACCGCTGTCCTCGGTGAACGCGACGGTGGCGATGGTGTCGCCGCTGGCGATGCCGGGCAACAGCTCCTTCTTGGCTGCATCGTCACCCGAGTGCAGGATGGCGTTGGCAGCCAGCGCGACAGTGGAGAAGTAGGGCGCGCACAGCAGGGCCCGACCCATCTCCTCGAGCACCACGATGAGCTCGATGTAGCCGTAGCCCGACCCGCCGTACTCCTCGGGGATGGCGAGGCCCTGCAGGCCCAGCTGGCTGCCCATCTGGCCCCACACGTCGGGGTCGTAGCCTTCGGTGGTCTCCATCAGCCGCCGCACCTCGGCGGAGGGCGACTTCTGCTCGAGGAAGCTGCGGACGGTCCTGCGGAGCTCTTCCTGCTCCTCGCTGAACGCGAAGTTCACATGCACTCCCTGTTCACTTGGTCTCCCTACGAAACGGCAGGCTCTCGGGGCAACCCGAGCACCCGCTCACCGATGATGTTCTTCTGGATCTCCGACGACCCCGTGTAGATGGTCTCGGCCCGGCTCTCGAGGAACGTCTTCTGGAACCCGTCGGGCTCATACGTCGACGTGCCGCCGCCCTCGCCCAGCACCTCGGACCACGGGCCCATCAGCTGCAGCTCCAGCTCACCCAGGTTGCGGTGCCACGTCGACCAGTAGAGCTTGCTGATCGACGCCTCGGGACCGGGGCTGCCGGTGGCGAGCATGGTGGACAGCGCCCGGAAGCCGTTGTACCGCATGATCTGCAGACCGATGTAGGCGTCGGCGAGCAGCTGGCGGACGAGCGGGTCACCGTTGAGACCCTGTTTGCGGGCGAACTCGAGGACGCGCTGCATCTCGCTGCCGAACTGGAGCTGGCGCGAGAGGAACGCCGTGCCGCGCTCGAAGCCGAGCGTGCCCATGGCGACCTTCCAGCCGTTGTGCACGCCGCCGACGACCAGGTCGGCGCTCGTGCGCGCGTCGGTGAAGAAGACCTCGTTGAACTCGGCCGAGCCCGTCAGCTGCTTCAGCGGCTTCACCTCGACACCGGACTGGCGCATGGGGCAGAGCACGAACGACAGGCCCTTGTGCTTCGGCGCGTCGGGGTCGGTGCGGCACACGACGAAGCACCAGTCGGCGTGGTGGGCGAGCGTGGTCCAGACCTTCTGGCCGTTGATCACCCACTCGTCGCCGTCGAGCACCGCCCGCGTCTTGATGTTGGCCAGGTCGGAGCCGGCGTCGGGCTCGCTGAAGCCTTGGCACCAGAGCTCGCGGGCCTGCAGGATGCCGGGGAGGAAGCGCGCCTTCTGCTCGTCGGAGCCGAACGCGATGATCGTGGGCCCGAGCAGCCCCTCGCCGAAGAAGCTCACCCGCGCCGGCGCGTGGGCCAGCGCGTATTCCTCGTTGAAGATCAGCTCCTGAGTGACGGTGGCCCCTCTCCCGCCGACCGCCTCGGGCCAGGCCAGGCCGATCCAGCCCCCCCGGCCGAGCTCCTTCTCCCACTCGACCCTGACGTCCCAGCCGGTCTCGTCCGCCGGCCCCCCGACGTCGCCGATCGCGGCATACTCACCGACGAGGTGCTCGCTCAGCCAGCTGCGAACCTCGGTGCGGAAGGCCTCGTCAGCGGGGCTGAAGCTGAAGTCCACCACGTGAGTTTAACTAGACCGGGCGGTCAAGATGCATTTCGAGGACACGCAAGCCGAGATCACCAAGCTCGTCGTCGGGCCCATGGACAACAACGTGTTCGTCGTCCGCTGCAAGGAGACCGGTGAGGCCGTCCTGCTCGACGCGGCCAACGAGCACGACAAGCTGCTCCAGCTGTGCGAGCGCCTCAACGTCCGCAAGGTGCTCGAGACCCACGGCCACTGGGACCACATTCAGGCGGTGCCCGCGGTGCGCGACGCGGGCTACGACGTCGGTGTCACCCAGGCCGACGCCGGCATGCTCCCCTCCTACGACTTCGTGCTGGAGGACGACTCGGTGATCGAGGTGGGCCGGCTCCGGCTCCAGACCATTCTCACGCCCGGCCACACGCCCGGCTCGATGTGCTTCCGCATCGAAGGCTCGCCGGTGCTGCTCGCGGGCGACACGCTGTTTCCCGGTGGCCCCGGCAACACCTCCTTCGAAGGTGGCGACTTCAACACCATCATCCGCTCGATCGACGATCGGCTGTTCTCCAGGCTCCCCGACGACACCATCGTCATGCCCGGGCACGGCGACGACACCACGATCGGCGCGGAACGACCCCACCTGCAGGAGTGGGTCGACCGGGGCTGGTGACCGCACTCCCTTACGACCGGCGGCCCGACGACGGGACCCCCGTCCACACCGTCGACCTGCCGGCCACACCGCAGCGCGACCGCAACATCCCTGCGACCGCATGGGTCGAGGCACCATCGGCGCTCTTGCACGTCGGGGACGATTTCGGCGGCCCGGTGGCCCACTACAAACGCCGCATCGGCCGCTGGCTGCTCTGGCGGTCGGGGCCCGCGTCCCACGCCGAGGCGCGCTACGTCGCCATCGCCGCCGACGACCTCGACACGACATACAGCTTCCGCCTCTTCGCCGACGGCACCGGCGAGGGGACGGGACCGAGCGGCACCGCGCACACCCGGTTCCGCACTTGGAAGGAGGACTTGAGGGACTCATGACGACCATCGAGGCACCCGAAGGCGAGGACGCGCTCACCGAGTTCATACTGTTCCGCGACCGGGTGTACGAAGGCCGCGGCGCCCGATGGCCGAGCCTGACGCCGATCGAGCTGCCGACGCTCACGGGTGAGAGCCCGTTCGCACAAGGTCGTACCTTCCGTCCCCTCGTGGCGCGCGAGGGCGGCGAGATCGTGGCGCGCGCCGCCGCCCTCGTCGACCAGCGCTACCTCGACCGCTGGGACGACGCCGTCGGCCATCTCATCATGTTCGAGGCGATGCCCGGCGCGCGCGACGCGACGAAGCAGCTGATCGACGCCGCGAGCGACTGGTTGCGCGAGCAGGGGATGCGAGCCGCCCGCGCCGGCTTCGGGGGTGGGTCCGACCTGCCGTTCGTCATCGACGACTACGACACGCTGCCTCCGATGCTCGTGCGCCACAACCCCGCCTATTACCACTCGCTCCTCAAAGACGCGGGGTTCGAGTCGGAGCAGGGCTGGGTCGACTACCGGATCGAGGTGCGCCCCGAGCTGGTGGCGCGTTGGACGAGCGCGCTCGAGAGCGCCCGGCGCGCCGGCTTCGAGATCGTGCCGCTGCGCGACGTACCCGAAGACCGCCGGGCCCCGGTGTTCACCCAGGTGTGGAACGAGGCGTTCTACGCGCACTGGGGGGTCAGCGCCTTCTCGGAGGACGAGGTCGCGCTCATCCAGTCGTTCCTCGGGCCGATGGGCATGTTCGACCTCTCGGTGCTCGCATTCCGTGGCGACGAGCCCGTCGGCGTGCTGTGGGTCACCCCCGAGAGCACCGCGCTGGCAACGCTCGCGCCGGGACGCGAGCTCAGGCCCGAGGAGCGCGTCAACTTCCTGGGCATCGGGGTGGTCGAGCAGGCCCGGGGCCGGGGCGTCAACCTGGCGATGGCGTCGTACGCGTACCTCGAGCTCGTCCAGAACGGGGCCACCCACCTGAGCTACACGCTGGTGCTCGACGACAACTGGCCATCGCGCCGAACCGCCGAGAAGCTCGGCGCCGACGTCTGCGCGAACTACATGGTCTACCGCCGCA
>Ga0070706_100006600_pt1 | contig 10943 bp, 10 predicted proteins | sample KBSK5501metaG_FD_65476 | JGI IMG/M metagenome (GOLD analysis project Ga0070706, IMG submission 65476) | Corn, switchgrass and miscanthus rhizosphere microbial communities from Kellogg Biological Station, Michigan, USA - KBS K5-50-1 metaG | ecosystem: Host-associated > Plants > Roots >...
CCAATTGGGTGGCACGCTGATCACGCCGTTACCCGTGCCGCATGGTGATTCCGTCGTAAACGGCTATCTCTTTTCGCGCGACGGCGAGAAGCTTGTCGCTTACCTGAGCGATTGCAGCGGTGTTCCGGATGCGATTGTCGATCTTATCGCGCGCGTAAAGGTTTTGATCATCGACGCATTGCGCGACAAACCGCACCCGACGCACTTGAGTGTTGGGCAAGCGTTGGAAGTCGCAGCGCGCGTGCGACCAGACACGACTTATTTCACGCACATTGCCCACGAGCTTCCGCAAGCGGCCGAATCGCGGCTGCCCGCTGGCGCGCATATCGCTTACGACGGCCTCAAGCTCAGTTTCTAGATGAAACATTTTCGACCTTTTCTCCTACTCTTTGTCTTACTCTCGCTCAACGCTTCCGCCGCGGAGCAACCGTTAGCGCAATCGACGATCGTTCTCTACAACAAAGCCGTCTCTGATTCGGTTGAGCTCGCGAAATTTTACGCCGAGCAACGTGGCATCGCAGCCGACCATCTCATTGGGCTTACTTGTTCGACCGAGGAAGAAATCAGGCGCGAAGAGTACGACGCGACAATTGCCGAGCCGCTTCGTGAAATTTTCAAACAACGTCACTGGTGGACGTTGCGCGAGCCGCCCGGCCAAGCGCCAATCGTCACCGCCAGCACGATCCATTTTGTCGCGATAATCAAAGGTGTGCCGCTGAAAATTCGTTCAACCACGGCTTATCGCGGAGACCAACCGAGATCTGGGCCATCCGGGAGCCGCAACGAAGCATCCATTGATTCTGAACTGGCGGTCCTCGGTCTCTATTCGCGTCAAATTTCGGGGCTGATTCCGAACTCATATTTCCAAAGCTTCCGTGCGATTAACGAGTTCGAAAATCCGACATTATTGCTCGTCTGTCGTCTCGACGCGCCGACTGCCGCGACAGTGCGAGGCATGATTGTCGATTCGATAGCAACGGAGAAGAGCGGATTGTGGGGGCGTGCTTATGTCGATGGCGCACACAAAACTGGCGGTTTCGCAGCTGGAGACGAATGGCTCGCTGAGGTGACCACACAGCTTCACAAGGTTGGGAATCCAGTCGTGTACGACGACACGCCGGCGATCTTCCCCGACGCGTATCCGATGACGGACTGCGCCCTTTATTACGGTTGGTATGCGGGCAATGTCGCAGGTCCCTTTACTCGACCGGATTTTCGCTTCGTGCCCGGAGCGATCGCGGTGCACATCCACTCGTTTAGCGCCAGGACACTGCGCGATCCCAATGCGAATTGGGTCGCCCCGCTTGTTTCGAAAGGCGCGTCCGCGAGTCTGGGCAACGTTTACGAACCGTATCTGCAACTCACGGCTCACCTTGACATTTTTAATGATCGATTGCTCCACGGATTTACCTTTGCCGAGAGCGCGTACATGTCGATCCAGGCGCTCTCTTGGATGTCAGTAATGGTGGGCGACCCGCTTTATCGTCCTTACGCAACGTGGCTTCAGATTGAGCTGACAAGCGAGGCTGCAAAGAACAAGTCCAACTGGAAGGCGTATCACGAATTTGCCATCAAAAACGCGACGCGTCCGGCGCCAGAATTCCGGACGCTGGCGCGACAAATGGCATCGCAAACACGTAACGGCCCAATGATTGAAGACCTCGGTTTGATGGAAGCGCGCGATGGGAATTTTCCGGCAGCCACAGATTGTTTTGGCCAGGCGCGAACCTTTTATTCGAACCGCGACGACATTCTGCGCGTCGTGCTCGAGGAAGCGGACGCATGGGTCAAGCAGAGCAAGCCAAAGCAAGCTATCGATCTTATCCGAAGTACCCTGCGGGGTGCTCCCGCCGCATCCGCAGCGCCGCTTTTGAGGAAATTTGAGGAAGATGCGGAGCGTGCTGCCAGCCAGGCCACGCCATCTAGGTAATCCACCTAGCGAATAATTCCGCGCTCGCTTTGTTCGATGAACTCGAGAATCTGGGTGATTTCTTCGGTCCGGGGCAATTCCTTGCGGATCGCTTCAATCGCCTGCTGCGTATTGTATTTGGAACGATAAACCAGGCGGAAAGCCTCTTTGATCAGCTTCACGCTTTGGGGTGGGAAGTTCTTGCGTTCCAAGCCGATGAGGTTAATACCGCGAATTTCCGCCGGGTTACCATCGGCAATCATGAACGGCGGAACGTCCTGGACGATCTTCGAACATCCGCCCGTGATGGCGAAGCGTCCAATCCGGCAAAATTGATGCACGGCCGTAAGGCCGCCAATGACGGCGTGATCACCCACCTCCACGTGCCCGGCTAGCGTGCCATTATTGGAAAAAACCACATCGTCTCCAACCATGCAATCGTGTGCAATGTGGCTGTAGGCGAGGAAGGTGCCGCGGTTGCCGATGCGCGTTTTGCCCTGGCTGGTTGTGCTGCGGCTGATTGTGACAAATTCGCGGAATGTATTTTCATCGCCGATTTCCAGGTAAGTCGGCTCGCTCTGGTATTTCAGGTCCTGCGTCTGCTGACCGATCGAGCAGGCGGCATAAAATTTATTTCCTGCGCCGGCGCGCATCGGTCCGCAAAGCGTGACATGCTGTTGCAGCCAGCAATTTTGACCAAGCACGACGTCGGCTGCGATCACGCAATATGGTCCGATGGTCGTTCCTGCGCCGATTTCCGCCCGCGGATCGACAATGGCCGTCGGATGAATTTGCACGTCGCTCATTTGTCGAGAAACGTGAACATCAATTCGCCTTCCGAGACGACCGCGTCGTTCACGACGCAATGACATTTCGCTTTTGCCAGGCGTTCGCCGCGCGATTTGGTCAGCTCGGCGTGAATAAACATCGTGTCGCCCGGCAACACCGGCTTTCGAAACTTCACGCTGTCCGCGCTCATGAAATAGCCGATGCGGCTCGTCGTTTTCGCCAGCTTGAATAATAACAAGCTCGCCACTTGCGCCATTGCTTCCACTTGCATGACGCCGGGCATCACCGGGTGACCGGGAAAATGCCCTTGAAAAAAGGGCTCGTTAATCGTGATCGATTTTACGGCTATAATTTTGTTTTCGCCTTCGAAGCCGATGACCCGATCAACCATCAAAAACGGGTAGCGATGCGGCAGTATCTTCATCACTTCGTCCGTGTCTAACCCGCCATCGCCTATCGGGACCGCGCGCGGTGTACTCATTGCGCTTCTTCGCGCCTGCTCGCGAGCGAGCTCGCGAGCAACTTCCGCATTCACAGCGTGGCCGGGCTTCACCGCCACCACGTGACCGCGAATCCGCCGTCCGACCAGCGCAAGGTCGCCAATTATGTCGAGGATTTTGTGGCGAACGAATTCATCGGCGAAGCGCAAAGGTTCCTTGCTTAAAACCGCCTCTCCGCGCACGACGATTGCATTTTCGAGGCTGCCGCCCTTGATCAAGTTTTTCTCCATTAGCGGCTGAACATCTTCGTAATAAACAAACGTCCGTGCCGGAGCGATCTCCCGCTCGAAAATTGCCGGCGTTATTTCTGTCGATAGAAACTGGACGAAACGATTGTTCGGTCCGGCTTGGGTGCAGGAGACGCGAAACGTGTCGTCGGGCAACAAAACAAGCAGCGCGCCCGTTTTCGATTCCATGTGCATCGGTTCGCGCACATCGAAGAACTTTCGCGGCTGCTCCTGCGCGGTGACGCCGGCTTTCTTGATAAGATCGACATAGGGCTGTGCACTGCCGTCGCCAATTGGCGGCTCGTTCGCATCCATCTCAACGATAGCGTTGTCCACGCCCATCGCGGAGAGCGCCGCGAGCACATGCTCGACCGTGTGCACGCGCACGGCCCCTTCGCCCAGAGTTGTCGCGCGCTCGACCGTTTTCAGATTGTCGATCTTCGCTTCAATGGTTGGTTCGTCCTGCAAATCTTTGCGCTTGAATTTGATTCCGTGATCGACCGGCGCCGTATGCAATTTGAGCGAGACTTTCTCGCCGGTATGCAGCGACGTGCCGCTAAAGCCGGCGGTTTTTCCAATCGTATGTTGAAGCTCAGGGGTAATAGCCACAGTTAGTCGCTTGCGTTGTAGCGACGCTTGTGTCAAGCGCCGTTCTTTAATTTCAGCGGCTCACCCGTTCGACAAGCTCAGGAGAGGGTCCGACGCCGCTACACTTTATTTCAATTCAAAATCGCCGCAATCAAATGCCATCATTTTATCGATGTTCGAGATGCGAAACTGCTCCACGACCGCACCATCATCCTGCCAAACATCGACCGATTTTTCGCCATTCTTTTTAATGGATGCGCGAATCAGATTCGGCGTTTCACTAACCGTGCACAGCGGCAATCCATCGGTGGTTTTGAGAAAACTGTCCTCGTCGTCAAATCCAACGCCAAGATCGACAATTGGCCTTTCGTCATTGGCCAACGGGTTCGGCATGAGTTTCACTTTAACATTGCCGGTTGCATTATCTTCGACGGGCGGAGCCGCGGCTTGGCCGAGATCTTCTATTTTGAAACGACCAACGAGGTAGCCGCGGGCATGATATTTTCCAGCCGGTAGATCTTCGCCCTCTTCGTTCTTGCCGTCCCATTTTGTCACCAGCGCATCGGCGCCGATCGTGAACTCGTTCAGTTCGGCTTGCTGATGCAGAATGCGCACGAGCTTTCCATTTCGATCGTAAACGCCGAGGCTGACCGCGCCTTCAAGCGGCGGCGGAACAAAACTGATACGCACGCTGCGTGCGGGGGATGACGTCGGAGACGGCGAAGGGCTCGGCGTTGGTGCAGGCGATGGTGATTCCTGCGCAGCCAACGAATAGATCGACGCAAGTGTAAATAAGATTGTGAGTTTGAGCTTTTTTGTCATGTCGAGCGGAGTCGAGACATCTCTTACTTTGAGAAGAGGAAGCGGAAGAAACAATGAGAGATTCCTCGACTTCGCTCGACATGACAAGGGGGGTTAGATGTAATAGCGCCAGTTTACCTTCGGGAAAAGGCTATCGCGCCACTCGCAATCTTGCAGAAATTTTTCATCGACGTCATTCGCGTTAAACTCGTCGTGCAGCCGATTGAAACGAGCAAGGTGATCGATTGTTCGTTTCGTGGCGTACTCTTTCGCGGTTCCGGTTTTCATCAGGAATGCCCAATCGCTCGATTGCGCCAGTAAAAGTTCGCGCGCCATTTGTTTCAGCACGCGATCTGCGAGCGGACTTGAGTCCTCTGCATGTCTGCTCGCGGTGTCGCTCATGCGCTGACTAGCAGTGTGCAGGCGCGGATAAATCCAGGCGTTGCTCGGATCGAGCCATACCCCGAGGTAGCCGTTCTCACCCCATGTCGATGCTGCCGCCTCAATCGTTTGTTGCGTGGGATGAGTTTCGAGGAATTCGCTGGGCGTGGTCAGGTCGAAATCTTGTTGCTCTTGAGCGGTCTTGCGAATGAAGAGCTCAAGAAAACGTGGCCCTTCGAACCACCAGTGACCAAACAATTCGGCATCGAATGGGACGACAACTACTGGATCAAAGCCCGATTCGCTAATTTGGCGAATTTGCTGCCGCCGTTGTCCAAGAAAGTGCGCCGCGTGCGTTTCCACCGCTTTTTCCGCTGCCGCGCGATCATACAATTCCTTTTCCTCACCCCGTCCGGTAATGCGATAATATTTCACGCCGGAAAATTTTCGGCTTCCACGTGCGACTGGGCCCAAATGCTCCATCGAAAGATCGAAACCGACGTCGCGATAAAATTCACGGTAGGCCGGATCGTTTGGATAGCCTTCATGGGCGCTCCAGACCTGCCGGCTTGAATCGCGATCGCGCGCGAAAACCGCTGGCCCGGCGGAGGTGTAATACGGCGCGTAAATCGAGCGGCGCGGCGGCGGTTTTCCAAGCAGCAGGCCATGTGCGTCGAGAACGGACCAGCGAATGTTTGCGTCTTGCAGGAATGATTCCACTCCCGGCGCGTAGGCGCATTCCGGCAGCCAAAAACCGGTTGGCTCGCCACCGAAAAGATCGACATATACATCTCGCCCGATTAAAACCTGCGCCCGCGCAGCTTCACGCGATTGTTGCTGAATCAGCGGTAACAGTCCGTGTGTGGCGGCGCAGCCAATGATTTCAAGGGCGCCCGTTTTCCGCAGCTCGCGAAAAGCAACGAGCAGATCGCATTTCCATTGCTCGACTAAGAAACGCTGAATATCGGAAAACAAATCGAAATAAAACTCGGCGAGCTTTCGCAGTTTGGGATGCTTATGATTTCGCTTTCGTTCGCGTTCTGCCAGATCGATCAAAAGATCGAGATGACGCACGTAGCGCTCGCGGAGCAATTCGTCCTGTAACATGGCGCACAACGTCGGTGTGATCGACATCGTGAGCTTGAACGGCACGCCATCGTCAACCAATCGCTGCATCATCCGAAGCAGCGGAATGTACGTCTCGGTGATCGCCTCGAAGAGCCAGTCTTCTTCGAGAAAATACTCGTGTTCGGGATGCCGAACAAAGGGCAAGTGTGCGTGCAGAATGAGCATGAGAAAACCGGAAGGCATGGCGATTTCGGATTTCGGATTGCCGAAAAAACAACGGCGCGGATTGCTCTATCCGCAATCGCTTAGAGCGTCCGGCAAAAGTCCTGGAAACGGTCGAGACCTTTTTTGATGACGTCGATGCTCGTGGCGTAACTGAGCCGCACAGTGCGGTCGTCGCCAAAAGCAGCGCCCGGGACAATGGCGACGTTCGCCTTGCTCAGCAAACGATCGGAGAAATTTTGCGAAGTCAGCCCAAGCTGGCTGATGTTCACCAGCACATAGAACGCTCCCTGGGGCTTGACTGCAGTTACGTTCGGAATTTTTGAGATGCGATCGAACATGTAATTGCGCCGCATATCGAATTCTTCACGCATATCGGCAAGCGGCTGTTGATCACCCTTTAACGCGGCGAGCCCGCCATGCTGCGAGAAAGAAGATGGGTTGGATGTGGTATGGCTTTGGATTGAATCCACTGCTTTGGCCACTGCTTCCGGCGCAGCGAGATAACCGAGGCGCCAACCGGTCATCGCATATGATTTGCTGAAACCGTTGATCGTAATCGTTAAATCATATGCTTCCTTGGAAAGTGACGCGATGCTCACGTGTTTGGCATCGTCGTAAACGAGTTTCTCGTAGATTTCGTCGGACAAAATGTATATGTCTTCCTCGGCGGCAACATCGACAATCGCCTGCAGTTCCTCGCGCGTGTAAACGGAGCCGGTCGGATTGCCTGGCGTATTCAGGATCAGCATCTTTGTGCGCGGCGTCATCGCATTCTCAAAATCTGCGGCGCGCATCTTCCAACCGTTGCGCTCGCTTGTCGGCACAATCACCGGGTCGGCGCCGGCCAACCTGACCATGTCGGGATAGCTGACCCAATATGGCGCCGGGATGATGACCTCATCGCCGGGCTGACATGTCGCGAGGATGGCGTTGTAACAGGCGTGCTTGGCGCCATTGCTCACAATGATCTGAGCGGCGCGATAGCTGAGTTCGTTGTCAGCGGCCAATTTCTCGGAGATCGCCTGGCGCAACTCCGGGATGCCGGCGCTCGGCGTGTATTTCGTGAAGCCGGCCTCGAGCGCCGCGATCGCGGCCGCTTTGATGTGCTCGGGTGTATCGAAATCTGGTTCACCCGCGCCGAAGCCACAAACATCGATGCCCTCCGCCTTCATCGCCTTGGCCTTGCTATCAATTGAAAGAGTAAGCGAAGGGGTAAGTTGAGCGGCGCGTTCGGAAATTTCCATGGCAGTAGGGTTAGTTGTAAGGTGGTTCAAAGTGGGAGCGCAAATTATTGGCGGCGGTAGAAGTTTTCAATCAGAGGTTTGAAATTGTTCTCGTCAATCTGCACGATCGCCATCTCGCGTTTCGCGTTCTCAGCGGAATCCGAAGCATGCGCGGCGTTGATCATGATGGTCTGTCCAAACTCTCTCCGGATTGAACCGGGCGGCGCTTTCGCCGGATCGGTTGGACCGAGCACGTCCCGGATTTTGCTCACTGCGTCAACCCCTTGGTAAACGATGGCGATCGACTTTTCCGTACCCGGCGCGTTGCGTTTTTCCGGCGGACATTTGCTTGGCTTACGTCCCGCCATAAATTCGACGATGCTTTCCCAATTTCCATGGCCGCTCGCCGGTCCCAATTTTTCTTCCAAGACTGCCAGGACGGGGCCGTAGAACTGCTCGGCTTGCCCGACACTCATCCGATGAACCTTAAAGCCAATGATGTGCAGGCCGGAGCGAGAAAAAACTTCAATGACACCGCCCGGCCGCAAATTTGGAAATTTGAAATTGTCCGGCTTAATCAGCACGAGGGTCTTCTCGATCTTTGCATCAGCGGGGTAGGTGATGACGTGGTCCAGGATCCCCCCGTCGCGATCGGAGAATTCCGACCATAATTTCAAATCGCGCTCGACCGCTCGTGGTTCGAAAGCCGTCAATACGCCAGGTTCAAAGTAGGTCACCTTTCCGGAATCATCCGTGATGTAATCACCGAAGGTGTCGCGGATTGTCTCGCCGCTGGTGCGTTCGTGCACGATATGACCAACCGTGCGATGCATTTTTTCCACCGCGTCAGGGCCCTGAAAAACCAGCAACAGAACACGCGGCCGTTGACCGTGGACATTGCCGGTGAAATTTTTCAGCACATACTCGCAAAGCAATTCCCGCGTCGCGCGATGACGCGAATCCGTTTCCGTTACGATTGTCTCCGAATAGCGCTTTGCCAATTCTGGACTCGGCGCAAACATGCGTCCGCCCACTAAGTCGAGCCCTGTCCGCGAAATTAACCGCCCGACCATCCCGCCGGTGCGCGATTTGCGCATCGAGTAGGGAGTAATGATGGCGTAGGAAAGTTCGTCGGTCTGCATGTCGATCTTGCGCGGCTTAAGATTAAACCGCGTTTTATGCAGAGAAACCGAAGCCGCCAAAGGCTTCGGGAACGTAGCCGTCGCCATTCGTTCGCGTCAAATACGTTTTCTATTCCTTCCGTCTGCTGCTCTTCATGCGAAGGCTGGAGCGGGTGACGAGGCTCGAACTCGCGACGTCCTCCTTGGCAAGGAGGTGCTCTACCACTGAGCTACACCCGCGTTTTCAGGGGAAATAATAATGTCGTGCGGTTGCCGCGACGCAACCTTTTAATTGCTCGGACGAGCGCAAGTATCCAAATTCTTGAATCCACAAGGGACCCAGACTTCATCTCATGTTTAAAGAATAATTATGAAAACCCTGTTTATTGGCTGTACCTGCTGGTTTGCGCTCGCGGTATGCGCTTTCGCCCAAACCCCATCTGTCTCCCCGATGGTTAGCCCCGCGCAATCTACGCCGGCCCTTTCGCTCGCCCCAAGCGCTACCGCGCCGGCCTCAGACGATTTGGGAGACCAGATTCGGCGACGGTTGGACAAAAAGTTTAAAACAGGCGGGCATATCCGCATCGAAAGGGACAAGGACGCTCTCGAGGACAAAGACATTCCATCCCAGGTAATCCCGATTGTCGTAGTTACAATGCTGGCTGTCTTTGGCGCTCCGGTATTGATCGTCGCGGTCATCATGTACTTTGGCTTTTCCAAGACACGAGCTTTGCACCGCACAGTCCGCTTAATGGTGGAAAAGGGCCAGGAAGTGCCTTCGGCCCTGTTGAATCCACCGCCCGCGCAGCGCCAACGGTCAGACATGCGTCGAGGGGTCTTGCTCCTGATGGTCGGGCTCGGTCTGGTGATCTTTTTCGGCGTGATTGCCGACTGGGACAGCGGTGTGTGGACGCTTGGGATGATTCCAGCTCTGATTGGTGCCGGCTACCTGCTGGTGTGGAAGTTGGAAGGAAGGAAGGACAATCCGCCGCCCGTACCATAATTTGCGGACGTGGATCTAATCGATGCAGATCTCGTTGCGCGAGTTCTTGTTGACGACGATCAGCACGCTTTTGGGGAGTTGGTTCGGCGGCATCAATCGAGTGTGCGCGGTATGCTGCGCCAACTCACCCGAACCGATGTTGCGCTCGCCGACGATCTCGCGCAGGAGACTTTCCTGCGAGCTTATAAAAACATCCGCAGCTTTCGCGGAGAAGCCCGCTTTTCCACGTGGCTTTATCGGATCGCTTATAATTGCTTTCGAGAGGACGCGCGGCGGCGCAAAGAATTTGTTGGGATCGACGAAGAACAACTTCAAGCCGAGCAGGATCCTCAGGTTGTCGATTCCGCTTTAAGGCATGATCTTATGCACGCACTCAGTTTGCTTCCGCTGCATGAACGCTCGGCGGTTTTACTTTGCTGCCAAAACGGTTTATCGCATGATGAAGCTGCGCGCGTCCTCGACATTCCGCTTGGCACGGTGAAAACGAATGTTCTGCGCGGGCGGGAGAAATTAAAACGCACGCTGGCTGAATGGGAACCTAATTAAAATGGATGAAATAAGCGAGGAAGATAAGTTGGATCGACAATTGCGAGAGGCAGCTCCATACCTCGACGACAACGGATTTACAGCGCGCGTGTTGCACCAATTACCTGCACCCAGTCGCACGCGCCGGTCGCTTCGCGGCGCGATCCTCCTGGCAGCCGCCTTGCTCGCGAGTGCGCTGGCTTACGTTGCTTCGGATGGAGGGCGTTTTCTTATCGTCGCGATGGCACGACTCGCGGCGCTGCCGACGTTGTGGTTTTTTGTGGTCGTATTTGGTAGCGGAATTCTGGTCATGACTGCTGGAGCTGTTGCTGCCATCGCGAAGGCGAGCGAATTACAGTCCTAGCTCAGCTGCATCATCTTGTGGCGCAAAGTTCGCGCGCCTGGCGAACATCGACCTCGATTTGTTGCGCCAGCGCCTCCATGTTGTCGAACTTTCGTTCCGGTCTGAGATAGCGCACGAATCGCACCTCGACGTCCTCGCCATAAATGTCGCGATCAAAGTCGAGCAGATAAATTTCCAGCACGCGTTCAGATTTTCCGCTGCTGACCGTCGGGCGATAAC
>Ga0070706_100006601_pt1 | contig 10943 bp, 11 predicted proteins | sample KBSK5501metaG_FD_65476 | JGI IMG/M metagenome (GOLD analysis project Ga0070706, IMG submission 65476) | Corn, switchgrass and miscanthus rhizosphere microbial communities from Kellogg Biological Station, Michigan, USA - KBS K5-50-1 metaG | ecosystem: Host-associated > Plants > Roots >...
GCAGCGTTTCATGGGTCAGACTCCTGAGTTCAAGTTTTGTGAGGCGAAGGTGCGGGAGGAAAGTCCGCAAAGCAAGGATACACACATTACGCGGAAGGGACAACAAGAAAGCAGAAGGCAGAAGGCAGAAAGCAGAAAGCAGAAAGCAGTAGGCAGGCAATAACAATTTTGAGTTTTGAGTTATCCGAGAGCAGGAAAAGGCGACTATCCCTGAGTTGTGATTTCAATTACTTCGCCATGTTCAATTGATCGCAGGGCGTCAAGTGCTAATGTAACGAGCGGCCTAAGGTCTTCGTGACGGTTGATCTCGCAATCAGAACTAAGATGGCTAACTTTAACTGACTGATGTCTTGTTCGTCAGGTAGTTTGCGGTCCACTGTTATGACTACATCAAACCTGCCTGAGGCGGCGTGAAGTAAAGCACCATTCTTGAGACCTTTGAAGCCAGCGTCTTCGACGGTGAATACTTCATGTCCGACAAAGTCTGGCTTGGCGCGGCGGGTGACGCATTCATCAAGCAGCAATTTCATTGTGGGAGAGAAGCGATTCCTTGGACAACTCCAGAACCTCTAAGACTTGTTCGCGATCTACGGTAGGAAACTGGTCAAGAAACTCATCGACGGTCTCGCCGCCTTCGAGATACTCGAAAAGATGACTGATGGGCACTCTTGTTCCGGTGAACACCGGGGTTCCGCTCATCTTCTCTGGGTCAACCTCGACTACGTCCTTGATGTCCATGTGGCGAATTATACCGAGGCAAACTGTGGAAGCCAATGTCGTGCCGAAAGCCTAGGAAACAGTAAGCAGAAGGCAGAAGGCAGAAGGCAGAAGGCAGTAGGCAGTACCACCTGCGTTAGCGGGTGGGTGATCGGGGCGTAACGCAGTAAGCGTGAGCAGAAGGCAGTAGGCAGTAGGCAGTGAGCAGGAGACAGCGCTCGATTGCGGATTGCGGAATTCGGATTGCGAATTAACCAAGTGTTAACTTAGATATCTTCGGCTTCGCGCTTGCGGCGGGAGCGATCGCGGAAGATGGCGAGCACGATCATGACAAGCAACGCTACGAAAGCGACGATGATGAGCAACTTGACCAGGGCGAGCAGGAAGCCGACAAGCAGGATTAGTTGTTTGAGCAACGCAATAACCAGAACTACGAGACCAAAAACCGCGCCGCCGCGAGCAAATGAATATAGGAATGACATAAGACCTCAGTAGGCAGAAGGCAGAAGGCAGAAAGCAGAAGGCAGAAAGCCAACGGCGATCGATTTATTACCTCAGCCTCACTGACAAAGAACCCATCTATAATGTCGACGAGGAGACACGCACTCGCTACCTTTCGTGTCCGCGCCGGCAAGATGCCGGTGAAGCGCACGCAGGATGCTCCCGCTACTTAAAGCGCGCGGAGCCCAGTTGGCGCGGGCGCACGTGAGTCGGAAAATCGCCAGTACCGAATCTTCCCGCTCCGACTGACCAGGTCGCCACCACCGAAGGCGGAGGGCTGTTCGTATCAGACGCGCGCAACTCTTCGCGCCGGCGCCGGCGCTTCAAATAATCAAACAACATGTACGCGCCCAGAATCACCAGTGCGACCGGTAAGGTCCTCTTGACCGGAAACTGCAGGCCCAGAAGTGTGTGCGCCAGGAACACCGAACCCAAGACCACCAGTGTCACGCCCCATGCGATCGGATTGCCATAGAGCTGGCGTGTGATCGCGTCTTCTTCGGCGTCAGGCGCCAGGCCCGCGCGCATCAGTTGCGCCGTGCGGCAGGCATCGACCGCAGCGAACAGCCACGTTCCAAAGACTCCAAGAACAAAGAACGTCACGCCATCAGTAACTACGGCCATCTGGAAAAAGCTGGCAAAGATTGCGAAGTGAACAATCGCTTTCGAAGTTTGGCCATTGTAAGCCGCGCCCAGTCCGGGCACGAAAAACGAAAGTAGCGTAGCCACAAACGGAGATGTCTTGCGACGAATAACGTTCGAATCGGACGGCCGTGATTGCTGATAGCGCAGCATCTCGACGCCGGCGACGATGCAGTCCTGGCAGAAGGGAAAGCCCCGAATGCGATGATCGCACGCGGGACACAACGGCCGCGCGCATTGACTGCATTGCACGGTGGCCGGGTTCTTTGGATGGTAGTTACAGGTCATTCCTGGGTTTCAAGTTTCAAGTTTCAAGTTTCAAGAAATCTGAGCCCTTCTACTCTTATGAGCCCTCCCTGACGGTCGGGCTAGTGCCCCAAAACATGTCTCAAGTCTCAAGTCTCAACGAAACTATGCCTTTGCTTACGCGCGGGCTACAGCCCCGCTTACTGCCTACTGCCTACTGCTTACGAACCAGCCTCAGCGGTCGTCGTGCTGTGAGCTTCCGGCCTTCGGCTTACTCTGCGAGTTACTCTCCGTGCTCTGCGGCGAGCTGTTTTGATTCGATGTATTCTGATTCTTGTTCGCATCATTTCCTTTTTTCGAGCTTTCATCTCCGCCCATCAGTTCATTTACACTGCCGGCCAGTTGCTTCACTCCGTTTGCCGAGCCCTTGGTCGCACTACCCGCAGTCCGCTCAGCCAACAGCATGCTGGCGTGATAAATCCCGCCGACCGAGCCATCGGTTGAAACGGTGTTCGTCAACACGAAGACTGAAACCAGCAACATCGTGGCGACCGAAGCGAGTTGTGGCGAGACGATCAAATCAAGCGAGCCACGCAGCCATTCGATCAGGCGAGCACCCGCAGGGGCACGCACTTGCTGGGGCAGAACGTTTCCAATCGTGCTCAGCAAAATGCGCGCTTCCAGGCCCGCCGGCACAGCCAACTCGTCCTGCTTGTACGTATAGCAAGCGCCGATTGCCCGCACCACGTCGCCCGGCAGTTCGCTGCAACTTGTGCACAGCGCCGCGTGTCGTTCCCAACGGTGATACAAGGGCGCCACCAGGAAGCCATCGAGATAATCGGTCAGATGCTCTTCGAAATCCGAGCAAGTGATCGCCGTCTGCGGCATCGTCTTCAGGAGAATCCGCGCTTCGAGGCCAGTGCTAACCGGCGGAGCTTCTGACGATGAGCAGGCAAGCAGAGTGTTCTTCACTTCACCGAGCAGATCGTGACAGACAGGACAACGCATCGCGTGCTCGGCAAACTCCTTGCTTGCCTGCACGCCGAGCACGCCGTCGAGGTAATCGGTCAGTTGATCTTCAAATTCGTGACAAAGCATTTGTTGTCTGCTGCTTTCTGCTTACTGCCTTCTGCCTCCTGGTTTGAGCCCTCCCTATCGACCACCCCACCCGGGCTGCCCGCGCGGGGACCCCGGTTGGTCGGGCTACTGACCCGATCACCCACCCGCTAACGCAGGTGGTACTGCCTTTGCCTTCTGCCTTCTGCCTACTGCGTTCTACGCCTCCACTACACGCATACGACGCAGAATCTTCGCAAGTTCAATTCGCCCGCGATTAATCCGCGATTTCACCGTACCCTCGGGTATTCTCAGCAAATCAACAATCTCGTGATAGCTCAGTTCTTCGATGTCGCGCAGGATGACGCAAGTGCGCAGATCGGGCGAAAGCTTGTCGATTCCGGCTTGCACCTGTGCGCCCAGTTCGCGGCGCTCCATTTCGCGCTGGACCGTGCCACCCGCCGCGCGCAGATGGTATTGATGGTCTTCGAGGTCGTCCGCGGCTTCGTCCTGGGGCGCGCGCTGTCGCTTGCGGTAGTCGTCGATCACCAGGTTGCGCGCCAGCCGCATCAGCCAGTTCTGCAAGTCTCCCTGCTTGGGGTTGTATTGTTGAAGCGATCGATAGACGCGAATGAAAACTTCCTGTGTCAGGTCTTCGGCGGCATCCGCGCGGGAAGTGAAGCGGTAAGCGAGATTGTAAATGCGGCGACTGTAGGTTTGGACAATTTCTTCCCAGGCCGCACCGTCGCCCGAGCGGCACCTTCTAACCAGTTCAGCGCCTTCGTTGGTAGCCAAGCTTGTCGCGGCTCCCACTTGATTGCGTCTCCGATTTCGCCGGTCGTTCCGAAGCAACATGCCGGGCCGAAAGCCCGACACGACCGTCTTACGTCGCGCCCATAAGCAAAGTTCCGTCGGGCCCCGCTTGCCGATTCAGCTCCGAGCGCTCCCTAACGGTCGGGCGTTTACTGCCTACTGGCTCCCGCCGCTGCCTACTGCCTACTGCCTACTGCGTTACGCCCTCCGTATCGACCACCCAACGCGGGCTGCCCGCGCGGGGACCCCGGTTGGTCGGGCTTCTGACAAGTTTGTTGCGCGCAACATCAAAGTGTTATAGGCTGGCTCAGCCACACCATATCTTGTGGTGGTCGTTTTACCTTAGTCAAGTTTCGACTGTCCCCGCTCCAAGCTCGTGCGTCCGCCCTGACGAACCATGGTGAAGTATCGAAAATATCTGGAGTTCGCGGCACTGTTTTTATTGGCAGTTGGGATTATCTGGTGGTTTGGCCGGCGGCTGGATTGGGAGCAAGTAAAACTCGCCGTACAAAGATCAGACTGGCGACTGATCGCTTTGGCCGGCGGAGTAATTCTGCTGGGTTATCTGTGGCGCGCAATACGTTGGCAAGCTTTTCTGGCACCCTTAACCAAAGCGAGTTTGCGCGAAGTTTGGATCGCTACCACGGTCGGATTCGGCGCGGTGTTGCTGATCGGCCGCGCCGGCGAGATCGTGCGACCTGTGGTGCTGCCAATGCGAGACAAGCGGGTCAGACCGGCAGCATCGTTCGTAACCATCATGATCGAGCGTTTATACGACACGATGACCGTTGTTTTGATCTTCGGAGTTAACTTGCTGTGGTTGAAGCCCAGCGCCGGAACGGCCGCGGATTTTAGTCGCGCGCGCGTTGTCGGATGGATGCTTGTCGTTCTCCTGGTTGTTGCACTGGTGCTGTTGATTTGGTTCAGGCGGCGATCGCCAAGCCTGATCGCCTGGCTTGATCGCATGATAAGTAGCGCCTCGCCGCTACGGCTCAGGTTGAAGCGCGCGTTGTTAAGTACGCTCGACCAGCTGGCGACGGCGTTGAGTGTATTGTCCGACAGACGTCGGTTGGCCATAAGTATCGGCTGGTCGCTTCTGCTTTGGTTTTCGGTCGCCGTAGGAAATCTCTTGGTCTGCCGAGCGTTTGGATTGCAGTTTGGGATGTCGCAAGTGCTGTTCGTATTGGGTTGGTCAATGGTGGGATCGGCCGTGCCGACTCCGGGCGGAGCGGCCGGCGCATTTCATGCGGCCACTGCGGCTGCGCTGATCCTGCTCGGCGTCGTGCGCGAACAGGCGGCGGCCATTGCGATCGTTTTGCACCTGGTCGACTTTGGTCCGGCGGCGCTGTTTGGTCTCTTTTATTTTTTGCGCGGTGACATCAATGTTGCCCGGCTGCGGTCTTTGGCTTCGACCCGTGCGGTTGAGCATGCAGTGGAAGATGAGAAAGTCGTGCTGGCCGGAGGCGCATAAGTGCCAGCGGTGAAGTAAACACGAGGGCAAACAAGCGAGAGTGAGGATCAGTCTATGAAATGCCCATTCTGTGGTTTTATTGAAGATAAGGTAGTTGACTCGCGCGAGTCGCGCGAAGGCGACGCTATTCGGCGGCGGCGTGAATGCCTGAAGTGCGAACGACGCTTTACGTCTTACGAACGAATCGATCAGATTCCTTACATGGTGATTAAGAAGGATGGTCGCCGCGAGACTTTCGATCGCAACAAAGTCATGGCCGGCCTGCTTCGCGCGTGCGAAAAACGGCCGGTGCCGCCGTCGAAACTGGACGGAATTGTCAACGCAGTCGAAAAATATGTGCAGGAATCAGCTGAGCGCGAGCGGCCGACAAGCAAGATTGGGGAACAAATCATGCGTCGTTTGAAGGAGCTCGATAAAGTTGCGTACGTGCGCTTTGCATCCGTCTATTTGGAGTTCGAAGACGTTTCTGAGTTCATGAACGAACTTAAAACCCTGGTGCGCGCTCGCAACGCTGGTGCGGCGGCGAAAAGGGCTAGTTAGCAACCTATGCACTCGGGCTGAAGAAGTTGATCGAAGCGAACCTTTTGAATCCCCTGACGCTGTTTGGCTTATTTGCGGTTAGTGCGATGCTGGTTTGTTACGCACTGGAACATCGCAGCCATTGGTTCATCCTGGCATTCGCCCTTGCCTGCGCCTTAGCGTCGGTCTACGGATTTCTTCAGGGCGCCTGGCCCTTCGGTTTGGTTGAGCTTGTTTGGTCGTTCGTGGCGATACGCCGCTGGCGAATCGCGGGACGGCATTAAAGTATTCAGCTCGGTATGGTTAAGAGCGTTGGCGCAGCAGGCCTCGAGCGGATCGAGCTAAAACGGTTGACCGAGCGCATCGGCCGGCTGTTTGCGGTTTTGCAAGAGGCGGCCGAAGCGCAGTTGCCCGCAGCCGGCGCGTGGTTGCCCGCCGTCGATCTTTGCGAGACCACGAAAGCTATTTTCGTTCGCATCGAATTACCAGGCGTTAGCGCCGGCCAGATGAAGCTCGGACTAAACAGCACGCAATTGCGCATCTCGGGGGAAAAAAAGAAACGACAACCGCGCCAGCGAATAGTCTCGCATCTTTGTTCGGAACGCAGCTACGGGCGTTTCAATCGTATAGTGCCTCTGCGTTGGACTATCAGCGTGAAGGACGCGACGGCTCAATTGTCGAACGGCGTGCTGTTAGTTCATTTGCCGAAGATAAAAGACCGCCGCGGGTCGGAATTCAAGGTTCCAATTACCGAAACTGAATAGGCCCCTTGACGCAAAGAGTAGGATCTCGAAACTAAAACAATATGGCAGACAACACTAACGACGAAATCATCGAGGCGCTGGAACCAACCGAAATGGACCCGCAACTACAGATTCCCGGCGAGTTGCCGTTGTTGCCGCTGCGCGACATCGTCATCTACCCGTTCATGATCGTGCCGCTGTTTGTCTCGCGCGAGAAATCCATTCGCGCGGTCGATGAAGCGCTGGGCGAGCATCGCATGATCCTGCTCGTCTGCCAGAAAGACCTCGACAAAGAAGATCCGCAACAGAAGGACCTGTATAAGGTCGGCACCGTCGCCGTAATCATGCGCATGTTGAAGCTTCCCGACGGCCGCATTCGCATTCTGGTCCAGGGCGTTTCGCGCGCACAGGTGGAATCTGTCGATTCGACCGGCGAGTGCCTGCACGCGCGCTTACAAGTAATGCCGGAGGTCCTTGCTCCTGAGCGTTCGCTGGAAGTCGAAGCGCTGATGCGCAACGTCCGAGCCTCGATGGAAAAGGCAGCCAATCTGGGCAAGAACATCTCGCCGGAAGTCATGGCAATCATCGCGAATTTGGATGATCCCGGCCGTCTTGGTGACCTGTCCGCGTCGAACCTCGAGCTGAAAGTTGACGATGCGCAGTCAGTGCTCGAAGTCCCGGACACGACCGAAAGACTTCGCCGCGTCAATGAGTTGCTCAACAAAGAGATCGAAGTCCTAACAGTTCAGCAGGAGATCAATACCCAGGCGCGCGCCGACATCGATCGCTCGCAGCGCGAGTTCTATCTGCGTCAGCAGATGAAAGCGATTCAAGGTGAATTGGGAGAAGGGAACGAACTTTCCGAAGAGATTCAACAGTTTCGCGAAAAGATTGAAACTGCAAAAATGCCCAAGCCCGCCGAAGAAGAGGCGCTGCGGCAACTGAAGAAGCTGGAACGCATGCATCCCGACGCGGCCGAGACGGCGACGCTGCGCAGCTGGATGGAGATCATAACTGATCTGCCGTGGTCGAAATCTTCCAAAGACAATCTCGATTTGCACAAAGCGGAACGAATTCTGAACGAAGATCATTACGGTCTTGAGAAAGTAAAAGAGCGCATTCTGGAAGCTCTGGCAGTGCGCAAGCTGAAAGAGAAACCAAAGGGGCCAATTCTCTGTTTGGTTGGTCCGCCGGGCGTGGGGAAGACCAGCCTTGGCCGATCCGTGGCGCGAGCTTTGGGCAGGAAGTTTATGCGGTTGAGTCTGGGCGGCGTGCATGACGAAGCCGAAATTCGCGGCCACCGCCGGACATACGTCGGAGCAATGCCCGGCCGCATCATTCAAGCGATCCAGCAGGCAGGCACGAACAATCCGCTAATCATGCTCGACGAAATTGACAAAGTGGGCGCGGATTTTCGCGGCGATCCTTCCTCAGCTCTCCTGGAGGTTTTGGACCCTGAACAGAACAACAGTTTTCGTGATAACTACCTGAATGTGACGTTCGATTTGTCCAACGTCATTTTCATGACAACCGCGAATATTCTCGACCCCGTGCAGTCGGCTTTGCGAGATCGCATGGAAGTGCTCCGCCTCGCTGGTTACACCGAAGAGGAGAAGCTGGAAATCGCGCGCCGGCACTTATTGCCCAAGCAAATGGACGAAAACGGCATCACCGCGCGCGACTTGAATATTTCGCACACGGCGTTGACCGCAATTATTCAGCGTTACACGCTGGAAGCCGGGCTGCGACAGCTCGAACGCGAAATTGGCTCGATCTGTCGCAAGGTCGCTCGGCGCATTGGGGAAGGCCATAAAGGCGCCGTGCGTGTCTCGCTCAACAACCTTCATGAGTTTCTGGGCGCACCGAAAATTATTCCTGAAGAGGTATTGAAGAAAGATCAGGTTGGCGTGGCTACCGGACTGGCCTGGACGGCGGTAGGTGGTGACATTCTGTTCGTCGAAGCCTTGCGCATGAAAGGCAAAGGGAATTTGGTCTTGACGGGACAACTGGGCGAAGTCATGCGCGAATCTGCGCAAGCGGCATATTCTTATGCCAAGTCACGGGCTAAAGAGCTCCAGATCGACGCGGACGATTTCAGCAACTTCGACCTGCACATTCACATTCCCGAAGGAGCGATTCCCAAAGACGGCCCGTCAGCCGGCATCACGCTGGCGACCGCGCTGGTTTCGGCGCTGTCACAGAGACCCGTGCGCAAGGACGTGGCGATGACCGGCGAGATTACTTTGCGCGGTAACGTTTTGCCGGTTGGTGGCGTCAAGGAAAAAGTTCTGGCCGCGCGACGAGCGCGCGTAACAAAAATCATTCTACCGACGCAGAACCGGCGGGACATGGATGAAGTACCGAAAGAGCCGTTCAAGGACGTACAGTTCGTATTTGTAGATAACATGCGACAGGTTTTCCGCGAGGCCCTGAAAGAGCGGACGGCGCCAGTTGTGACGTCAACTTCGCGCCCGGGCCGCTTGCCACAAGCTGCCAGCGGACGCCGAGGCTTTTGATTTCTCATTCTGGAATCCCGCTGGCTAAGGTAAAGTCTAGTGGGATGGCGGCTCATGACCGAAGGCAGCGATAACAATCAAACCTTGAAACGGGTCCTGTTGTGGGTCTTGTTGCTGCTGCTGATCCTCGGCCCGCCGGTGATCTTGGTGCTGCTCTTTATGAGTCTGTAGCCGTCGGGTGAGGTTGATCAGGCAACGTCTAAATCTATTAGTAAATCAAAGCAGTTCGGCCGATTTTGGGGTGATCCATTCAGTTTGACAGCTCCTGACTCGTATGATACCCTCGGCCAGCGTTCGTGACCGAGGGGTTTTTTGGTCACGAGAACTTGGAACTTTTCCCGGTTCCGCACTGTTTTAGTAGTGAATGCCGCAGGCGCGACTCTGGTGAAAGTCGCAGTCGTGGATTCGCCCAAAGCTTTACCAGAGGAGACCAACGATTGATGACCCGAAGCCCCCTTAGTTTTGCTGTACGCGCCTTATTCGCTGCGGCAGCCCTCTTCTTCCCAGCAATCATACAAGCGCAGATTCCTGGCGGCTCGTCCGCACGCGATATCCAAACCGAAGTCCAGAAGAGCGACCCGCGCGTCGATCAGATTATCGAGCGGGCCAACGACCATTTCCGCAAGGGCAAACTCAACCTCGAAGATAACAAACGCGAGCAGGCTCGCGATGAGTTCGACAAAGCCATCGATGAAATCCTCGTGTCTGGTCTTGACGTGCGCGCCAGCCAGCGACTGCAAACTTTTTACCTCGAGTTAGTCGAGAAGGTTTATCGCGAAGAGGTGCCGCTGGTTCAATCCGCGCCGCCACAGAATGCCACGCCGGTGGTAGCGCAGGGCCCGGCGAATCCGAAGGCAGAGACAGTCGAGGTCGCCAAAGACCAACGACCCAAGCAACCCCTGATCGGTTTTCGCCGGCAGGGCTTTGATCCTTCACCGCTGGATCCTCTCAGCAAGCTGATTCTGACGGAGGAAGAGAAGAAAGTTTCCGACTCAGATATTGCCACTCTTGAAGAAGCCAAGAATTCTCTGGACTTCAAGTTTACGATCAACCCGCTGATTCAGCAGTTCATCAATTACTATCAGGGGCGCGGCCGCACGACAATGGAAGCAGGCCTGCGCCGTTCCGGTCGCTTTATGAAAATGGCCCGTGAAACCTTCCGCCAGGAAGGTGTGCCGGAAGATTTAGCCTGGCTGGGCCAGATCGAGAGCGGTTGGAGTCCCAGAGCTTATTCGTACGCCGCAGCTTCAGGCTTGTGGCAGTTTGTGCCAGCCACCGGCAGGGCTTACGGACTGCGCCAAACCGCGTGGATTGACGAGCGGAACAGCATCGAACAAGCTACGCGTGCATCTGCTCGCTTATTGAAGACTCTGGGCAAGAAATACAACAGCAACTGGGAACTGGCGCTGGCGGCCTATAATAACGGCTCGATCGATAGAGCGATCGCGCACGCCGGGGTGGCGGATTTCTGGCACATCTATCCGCACCTTGTGCAGCAAACGCGTGACTATGTGCCCAACATTCTGGCGACCATTCTGATCGCCAAGAACCCCGAAAAGTATGGCTTCCGCGGCATTCGTCCCGAAGCGCCGTGGGCATACGATCGCGTTGAAGTGTCAAACGCGACGAGCCTGCGATTGATTGCGGACGTGACCGACACCAGCGTGGATTACATTCAAGCCCTCAATCCCGAGCTCAGACGCGACACCACGCCTCGCG
>Ga0070706_100006604_pt1 | contig 10941 bp, 7 predicted proteins | sample KBSK5501metaG_FD_65476 | JGI IMG/M metagenome (GOLD analysis project Ga0070706, IMG submission 65476) | Corn, switchgrass and miscanthus rhizosphere microbial communities from Kellogg Biological Station, Michigan, USA - KBS K5-50-1 metaG | ecosystem: Host-associated > Plants > Roots >...
CCGGAGCAGTATCTTCAACGGCGCGTTTTGCGGCCGCTCGGGATCGCAGGAGTCGATTTTCGGAAAGACAGGAAAGGCAATCCGCTTCTGGCCAGTGGATTCAAATTGAGTGCTCGCCAGTGGGCGCAGCTCGGCAAGTTGATCTTGAACGATGGCAAGATCGGAAGACGCCAACTCGTGCGCGCGGATCTTCTGAACGAATGTTTTCGAGGAACGCGAGCGAACCCGATGTTCGGAATGGGTTTCTGGCTGAATAGAGAGGCGCCGGATGGACGAGAGATCGATGTGGAGAAAATGCTCGACGTGCCCTGGGAACGCCAGAGCTGGCGAGATGGCTGCTTATCAAATGCCGCTCCCCCGGATACAATCGCGGCGATAGGGTCGGGATTTCAACGGATGTATATTGTTCCATCGCAAAACCTGGTGATCGTCAGGCAAGCGCGAAACGATCCGGCATTTTCCGATGCACGGTTTTTGCAGTTGGTGTTTAGCAAGACCGGTTCCAAGGGGCGCGGTTTTTGATGAGATGATGGCCCGTCGTGGGTGCAGGTCGCGCAGGAGCGCGAACCCTACCGATTGCAGACCATGCTAAGTGTGGGTAGGGTTCGCGCTCCTGCGCGACCTGCACCCAACGCTCGTCACAGACCCACGCCTACTTCCGGACCGCCAAAATCAGCGTCGACGCCCGCGGACTCCAACGATAGCCAAATCCGAACGTTAAAGGCTTAGGACTGCTCGCAGCGTAATACTGGCGAAGATCTGCTTGATAATATTTCTTGAAGATTTCAATCGGGCCGGTGTAGCTGCCGAAGAATCGCAACGTCCAGCGATCCGGGGTGAAGTATCGCACCGGGATGCCGGAATCATCCTCGACTATAGCCGATGCATTTTGCAGCAGGTAATTTCGAGCGATGTTGAACCCGTTTTCGTGCGGCAGGTATGAAGCCGCCTTTAAAATAGCGTTCGCTGGAGCAAACGAGTTGCAGAAGCGGAGAATGCCCGGGTTACGCTTTAGAGCGTCATCGGAAAGATCTGCTGAAAAATAGTACAGCTTCTTTTGCGCCCCGTTCGCCGGATCGAGATAGGTTATCCGGACTCCGCGCGTTCCTCCTTTGCCTCCTTCGCCCACACCGCCTCCACCGCCGAGCGAGACATAACTCACTTGCTGAATGGTCTTCCCGGTGCGTGCCATGAACACATAGATGATCGGAAGCACACCTTTCAGTTGCGCTCGCTGGAGGTCCTGACGCATATCCTTGGTTTTGAAAAAACTGAAGTTCAAAATGGTATTGAGTGAAACTTCAATATCTTGAAGCGTTGCCAGCAGAGCCGGCTGCGGAACCGACAACAAATCTGGTAGCGGGTCAATCGGCTCAAGCCCAACCAGGATATGGGTCGTGCAGTTCGGGAACATCGCATCGGCATAGACGAAATCTGGTCCGCTGAAAAAGTAGATGCAGTTATGGCTTATCTGGGTAGCTGGAGCGACGATCTCGGAGTTGAAAACTCGCAGGTTGCTGAGCTGACGCCTGTCCAGCGCTCCAAACGCATCGTTCATCGCTTTGCTGTGGGCGATCCAGCGCGGATCTTGAGTCAGCGTGGCCAGGGGCGAGCCCTGAGATACCGGTAAGCCAGCGAGATAACGCGCGGCTTCATCGGCCATCGAAAGCTGGGTTGCTGGCGCCTGCAGCGGTTGGGCGGGTGGCTGGGAAGACAAACCTGGTTGCGGCGCAAGCCCGGGCTGCGGTGCAAGTCCTGGCTGCGGTGCAAGTCCTGGTTGAGGCTGGAGATCCGGTTGCGATTGAAGCTCCGTTTGAGCCTGCGGTATCGCCGGCGAGGGGCCGCTGTCTTGCGCCTCGAGCATAGGCGCGGCGGCGCCAAGCCAGAACAAAATCGAGATCAGGAATGTGCACTCGTTCATAGCGTAGTTGGCCAATATCTACTGGGTCGGTCGAAAGGAGGACTCTCGAGAAAAAAAGAATACAATCAACCCGGCAAGCACTGTGCCGAATCCCATCAACGATTCGATCGGCCGTTCCCGCACGACATGAATCATCATGTGCATTGAAATAACAAGGAAAAAAACAGGCGTGATCGGGTAAGCCCAGACTTTGTAGGGACGTTGGAGATTCGGTTCTCGCACGCGAAGCACGATAAGGCCCAGCACGGTCAGAAAAGAACAGAGGAGAAGGCTGAACTGGATGTAAACGAGCACAGTGTTGAAAGTGGCGGTCGTGATCAAGAAAGTGATCATGGCGAGCTGAAACAGCATCGCAACGTAGGGTGTCCCGTTTTTCGATACACGGCTGAAAACTTTCAGCGTCGGAAGATCTTCGGCCATGGTCTTTGTTACGTGTGGTCCAATCCATGTCATCGCACTGATTGAAGCCACCAGCCCCAGCGCGATCAACCCACTGACAATCGCTCCTCCGATTGGCCCGAAGATCGCCTGGCCAGACAGTAGACCCACTTCAACTTGTCCGGCTAGCGTTTGCTTTGGTGTCGTGAGCAAAAATACAGCGTTCAAAAAGATGTACAGAACGACGACAATCACTGTGCCGGTAAAGAGCGCCCAGGGCACATTCTTCGCCGGATTACGAACCTCGCCAGTAATATAGGTCGCGGCGTTCCATCCGGAATATGAATACATGACGAACACAAGACTTACGGCAAACGGTCCGCTAATAAGCGCTTCCCAGGTGTTTGCATTTATCGCCAGGTCCAAAGGCTGCGATGGCCGAAAAAAAAGGCCGGCCACAATGAGCACCAGGATCAGCGCGACTTTCAGAACCGTCGAAACGTTCTGAAATATTTCGCCGGTGTGAACACCGGTAAGATGAATTGCCGTCACCAACCATGCTACTACCAGCCCAACTACTACGGGCGGTATTCCCGGAAAGAATGGCTTGCAATAGTCGCCAAACGCAATTGCGGAAATCGCGATGGGAGCAGCGAATCCAACTGTAGCCGAGATCCAGCCTGCGATGAATCCGATTGAAGGGTGGTAAATACGGGAGAGAAAATGGTACTCGCCGCCGGAACGCGGTAAGGCAGCGGCAAGCTCAGCATAACAGAGAGCTCCGCACAATGCGGCGACTCCACCTAAGGCCCATAACAAAATAAGCGCAAAATCCGAGCGAATCGCGGCGACCTGGAACCCGAGACTGGTGAAGACGCCAGTGCCAATCATATTGGCGACCACGATGTTAGTTGCTGTGAGGCCCGAAATTTTCCGTGCAGTCATCCTGAACTTAGACGTGGCGTCAGCCTTTGTTAGTCGGATAGCGGCTTTTTGGAAAGTCTTTTCGTGAGGGGGACCGATTGGGGGTGGAGCGGTACTCGTGCGCGCGTTATTCAGACAAACAGATCAGGCAACGGCTCAACCGATGGATCAACGTTGTACCGCCGGAAATCTGTAACCCCTTCGGCTCTTAATATTTCTTCGTCGATGCAAAAATGTCCGGAAAACTGTTTAGGATCCTTGGATAGAATGATGTGAGCGGCCTCTGCCACGATCTCTGGAGTTCGGCAGCGTTTGGGATCGATGCCGGGGATCATTGCTAGCGCCGCAGTTTGGATAATTGTGCGCGGCCAAAGGCAATTGAAGCCAATACCTTGGGCGCGGAACTCGGCCGCCATCCCGAACGTTGCCATCGCCATACCAAATTTGGAAAGCGTGTATGCAACGTGGTTCTCGAACCATTCGGGTCTCAAGCTGATTGGCGGCGCCATGGTCAAAACGTGCGGATGAGACGATTGCTCGAGGTAGGGCAAACAAAGCTTAGAGCAGAGAAAAGTGCCGCGACCGTTCACCTGATGCATCAGATCAAAACGCTTCAGTTCAGTAGCCGCAGTAGGGGTTAACTGAATCGCGCTCGCGTTGTTAATTACGATGTCGATTCCGCCAAAACGCTTCACCGCCTGCGCGATCGCGCCGGCTACTTGTTCTTCAAACCGGATGTCGGTGACGACAGGTAGCGCTTTGCCGCCCGCTTTTTCGATTGCTTCGGCGGCCGTGTAAATGGTTCCAGGCAAGCTAGGATGTGGATCCTTTGTTTTTGCTGCTATGACGACGTTCGCCCCGTCGCGCGCTGCTCGCAGAGCGATTGCCAGACCGATTCCACGGCTTGCGCCGGTGATGAACAGAGTTCTTTCACGAAGAGATGCAGCCATTACGCTAGACTATCGCAAAGAGAGGGCGTTAGCGAGGGCGGCGGAGGTCGAGCTGGAAGCTCAACCCACGGTGAAGCTAGAAGCTTCGGCCGAATCCTCCGGATTCACCCGCCATTGGCGGATTGATCTTCTAGATCGACCGCTCAGCGCGTGACGCCGTCGAGGGGGAGACGGTCACGATTAATCGTAACTTCCCAGCGCTGCGAGAACGCCATAGGACAAATCGGAAAAACGCTCCACGTCTACTGTGAATCCTAGCTCTTCGAGTTTCTGAATCGATGGATCCAATAGCCAGAAGAACTCCTCTTTCAATGCGTCAACCGTTGCTAGATCGCCTTTCGCGGTGTACTCGCGGATCTTCGCCTCCAGCGTCGGTTGATCTTTGACCATGAGATCGCCGAACACCGCGCGCCCGTTCTTTGCCAGACAATCTCGAATCTTCACAAACAAAGAGTGTTTTTCCGATTCGGTGAGATGATGGATCGTATACGTGCTTAAGACGCGATCGAACGGTCCCGGCGCATAGTCAAACGCGTCCAGGATATCACATCGGATAAAGCGCCGATTGGAAAGATGTCCCAGCTTGGATCGAGCGATCGCCTCCATTTGATCGGAGAGATCAACCGCAACCAATTCCGCACAGCCAGGAATCCGGCGGGAAAGGTTTCCCGTGCCAGAGCCAAGCTCGAGCACGCGAGAATCGGGATTAACAGCAGTCCTTTCGATTACCCAATCAAGCAGTTCGTCGTACCCGGTGCGAATGGGGTCGGCCTGATTCTGCACATCGAGATCGTATCCTTCAGCTTCTGTATCGTGTTTAAATCTTGGTCCAAATTGGCTAGCCATCTTTCTCCTTAAGGATTGCAAAATATTTTGCAAAATAGACTATCAGCAATAGGAGCTGATCATCACATGCTTTGCGCGGACACTTACCTAATTTTGAAGCGCAGTTACCAGGTTGCTATTTGTCGGGCCCTGACCGGTCGCGCCGTTTTGCCGACATCCAAATCATCGCTCGATATCGCGAACGCTATGCCAGTGACGGAGGCAATGCTAATGGCTTTTCGTCCTCTATTGCTGGTCGTCCTTGGGTTGAGTCTCTTCGGCTGCAATAGACAGCCGCCGCAGCAGGCGCCTCCTCCGCCGCCTGTAACGATTGCCAAACCTATTCAGAAACAGGTTGTTGAATGGGACGAGTTCACCGGCCGGACTGACGCGGTGCAGAGCGTCGACATCCGGCCTCGAGTAAGTGGTTATATCGACAATATCACCTTCCAGGCAGGTGGGATGGTCAATCAGGGAGAACTTTTGTTCGTGATCGATCCGCGACCATACCAGGCGATCTATGATCAAGCCGTCGCAGGAATGAGACAAGCAGAGGCGAATCGCCAATTGAACGACGCTAACTTTCAAAGAGCGTCGCGCTTGCGGGCAACCAACGTGACATCGAAGGAAGAATACGACACAAGTCTTGCCCAAAGAAACCAAGCCGACGCCGCCTTCGTATCCAGCCAGGCACAGGTAAGCGCCGCGAAGTTGAACCTGGATTTTACACAGATAACAGCTCCGATCAGTGGCCGAATCAGCCGGGAACAAGTTACCGTCGGAAATCTTGTGCAAACCGATAACACACTGCTTACCAATATTACCAGCGTGGATCCAATCTACGCCTATTTCAATGTCGACGAACGTTCGGTAGAAAGATATCAGGAGTTACACAAAGGGCGGGTTGATCCCCAGCAAAATGTGCCGGTTTATTTGAAGCTTGAGAATGAAACCGGTTTCCCTCACGAAGGGGTCATCGACTTTAGCAACAACCAGTTTGATAGCGGAACCGGCACACTCCAGGCTCGCGGTGTGTTTCCCAACAAAAATGGACTCTTGATTCCGGGGGCATTTGTTACGGTCCGTATTGGTGGGACAGCACCATACAAGGGGATTTTGATTACCGATCGCGCAGTGGCAAGCGACCAGGGAAGGAAATTTTGTTTAGTGGTAGATGCCAACAATGTTGTGCAGGCGCGCCCGGTGGAGCTGGGGCCGGTGTTCGAGGGGCTTCGAATCGTGCGGAGCGGTCTGAAGGGCGATGAAAATGTGATCATCAACGGCATCGTTAATGCCCGCCCAGGTTCAAAGGTCAACCCGCAAACTGGCGATATGAACCAGTTTAGATCCGAGCAACTCAATCTGGAGGTGAAAACGTCGGTGACCGGCGGTAAAAGTCCTGCCGCAGGCCAGTCACCACCTGCATCACCTCAGGCTGCTCCTTCTCAACCGGCACATCGTTAATCAGGGAGAACGCGCCATGAAATTCTCCCACTTCTTTATTGATCGCCCGATTTTCGCGATAGTCATCTCCACGGTTATCGTCATCGGGGGACTGCTGGCTTATATCTCCTTGCCAACCGCGCAGTACCCGGAGATCGCTCCGCCCACAGTCCAGGTCACAGCAAGTTATCCCGGCGCTGATCCAAAAGTCATAGCGGAGACTGTCGCGACACCGATCGAAGAGCAAGTCAACGGCGTTGAGAACATGCTTTACATGGCTTCCTCGGCTACGGCCGACGGATCAATGACGCTCACCGTTACCTTCAAACTTGGTACGAACCTGGATATCGCCCAGGTTCTGGTCCAAAACCGGGTGGCGTTGGCCAACCCGCAACTGCCGCAAACGGTCCGGCAACTTGGGGTCAATGTGCAAAAGCAATCGCCTGATCTGATGATGGTAGTTCATCTACTATCGCCGCGCGGTACATATGACCAGGCCTACATCAGCAATTATGCATTCTTGCAGATCCGTGACGTGCTCTCGCGTCTGGAGGGTGTGGGAAACGTCAATGTGTTCGGGGCAAGAGAGTACAGCATGCGCGCCTGGCTGGATCCAGCTCTGATGTATGCTCGCCAATTGACCACCGATGACATCGTCGCAGCCATTCAATCGCAGAATATCCAGGTTGCCGCGGGGCGTCTAGGTGCCGAGCCCGCTCCGCCAGGCACTGATCTGCAGCTCTCGATCAATACTCTGGGTCGCTTAGTCACGCCTGAGCAATTCAGAAAAATCATCGTTAAACGCGGTGCAAGCGGACAGATAGTTTATTTGGGCGACATCGGGCGAGTGGAACTCGGCGCAAAAGACTACAATCTTTCATCCTATCTGGACGGCCAGCCAGCTGTTGCGCTCGCCATCTTTCAGTTGCCCGGGTCGAATGCGGTTAAGACTGCGCATGAAGTTCGAGCAACGATGCAGCAACTTTCCCAAGCGTTCCCCAACGATTTGCAGTACACCATCGTCTACGATCCGACGCAGTTCATTGAGCAATCGGTTGAAGAGGTAAACCGCACGCTGTTCGAAGCGATTACTCTCGTGCTGATCGTAGTGCTCGTTTTCCTCCAAAGCTGGCGAGCGACACTTATCCCATTGTGTGCTGTGCCGGTCTCGTTAATCGGAACGTTTGCCGTCATGGCTGCATTCGGCTTTTCGCTGAATAATCTCTCTTTGTTTGGCCTTGTGCTCGCGATAGGTATCGTGGTCGATGACGCCATCGTCGTGGTTGAGGCGGTCGAGCACAACATTGAGGAGGGACTGGAGCCGAAGGAGGCGACTCGTAAGGCAATGGATCAGGTGGGAGGCGCCGTAGTCGCAATCGCAATTGTTTTAAGCGCGGTATTTATTCCGACGGCTTTTGTCAGCGGCATTACCGGACAGTTTTATCGCCAGTTTGCCCTCACTATTGCAGTTTCTACGCTGATTTCTGCGTTCAATTCGTTAACACTCAGTCCGGCGCTTGCCGGCCTTCTACTAAGGCAGCGTGATGCAAAGAAAGATCCTCTGACCCGGGTACTCGATTTCGTGCTCGGTTGGTTCTTTCGGTTGTTTAACAAGACGTTCGAGGCGGCCAGGGATGGCTATAGCCGCGTCGTGCGAAGATTGCTGCGCCTTGCTGCGATCGCTCTGATCGTCTACGTCGGACTCCTGGTGTTAACCGGGATTGGCTTCAAAAGCATTCCGACCGGCTTCATACCTTCGCAAGATCAGGGCTATCTTATTGCCTTCGCTCAGTTACCGGATGGCGCTTCACTGCAAAGATCTGAGGAAGTGCGCAAGAAAATGTCAGAGGCGGCAAGGAAAATTCCAGGGATTAGTCATAGTGTCGAGTTCGCAGGATTTTCTGGCCTCGACGGAACCAACCGAAATAACACGGTTACTGCCTTTCTGACACTTGCTCCGTTCGAGGAGCGAATAAAGGATCCCCATTTGAGCGGGCCGGCAATCACGGGAGCCGTTCGGCAGAAATTCGCACAAATCCAGGAGGCACGTGTCCTGGTATTTCCGCCGCCACCGGTGCGTGGAGTGGGAAATGCAGGCGGGTTCAAAATGCAAATTCAGGACCGGCGCGGCGCTGGCCTCGAAGCTCTGCAGAGTGCGACAGACCTGATGATCGCCAAAGCCGGCTCTGGGCACGGCCTGGTTGGATTGTTTACCAGTTTCCGTTCTCAGGTTCCGGAGCTTTATCTCGATATCGATCGGCGCAAAGTCGAGACGCTGGATGTGCCGATGAACAGCGTCTTCGATACTCTCCAGGCCTATTTGGGATCGACCTACGTCAACGATTTCAATTTCTTGAATCGAACCAACCAGGTGAATATCCAGGGCGAACCGGCCTGGCGTATCCGGGCCGATTCAATTCGGCGGCTTTACAGCAGAAACAATTCTGGTGGGATGGTACCGCTTGGGACTTTGCTGGACATCCAAGAATCGACCGGACCAGACAAAGTCATGCACTACAACATCTATCCTTCAGCGGAGATTAGCGGCAGCACGCTGCCCGGAGTCAGCTCGGGACAAGCAATCCAGGTAATGGAGCAGATGGCGAAAGAAAATCTGCCAAGCCAGTTTGGATTTGAGTGGACGGAGCTTTCGCTCCAAGAGATTCTCGCCGGCAACACGGCCGTATACATCTTTCCGTTGTGCGTGCTCTTTGTCTTCCTGGTCTTAGCCGCTCAGTATGAGAGCTGGGCATTGCCGCTTGCGATCATCCTTATCGTGCCGATGTGCTTGCTTGCCGCTATCAGCGGAGTTTTTCTACGGGGAATGGATAACAATATCTTCACCCAGATTGGGTTTGTTGTGCTTGTTGGATTGGCATGTAAGAACGCAATCTTGATCGTGGAGTTCGCAAAGCAACAGATGGATGCGGGCCACGATCGCATGGAAGCAGCCGTTGATGCAGCCAAGCTACGATTACGGCCAATCTTGATGACTTCGTTTGCTTTCACACTTGGCGTGTTTCCTTTGGTGATTGCTGCTGGAGCGGGCGCCGAGATGCGGCAAGCGTTGGGTACTGCCGTCTTCAGCGGGATGATCGGCGTCACCTTCTTCGGGATTTTCCTGACCCCAATCTTCTTTTCCGTAATCATGAGGTTCTTTGGCGGGAAACGATCGGAAACGGTTGCGACGCCTGCGAGGCGAGCTAAAGCTCTACCCTATCCATGATAGACCACGTCACATGATCGGTAGGGCCGAGCTTTAGCTCGGCCTCGTGCGCGTGCCACAATCACGCATCGAACTTGCGCCAACGCGCTCTATAGGCTATTTCCGCTCCGGTAGTCGTAGCTTTATCATGGGGAATCGATCTGTTCTTGTCGTGTTGCTATCGCTTCTCATTGGCACGACGACTTTCGCTACCCCTGGCGTTGTTGTGGTTGATGCCGGCCACGGCGGACACGATCGCGGTGGCGCTCCTTACCAGAGACTTCCGGAAAAAGGCTATACGCTGGATACCGCCAGGCGACTGGCTCGCACTCTTCGCCGGCAGGGCGTCCGGGTGGTGATGACACGCGACGACGATTCGTTTGTTTCGCTTTCCGAACGTACCAATATCTCGAATCACTACGGCTCCGGCGACGCAGTCTTTGTTTCAATCCACTACAATTCGGGCTGGCGAGAGGGTGCTTATGGGATTGAAACCTATTACAACAGCCGGCGCGCATATCGTCTGGCGGCATTGGTGCATCCGAGAGTGATTGAGGCAATGAACAGCGCGGATCGCGGAATTCGATGGCGCGGTTATTGGGTGCTTCGCCGGAATCGTTTGCCCGCGATCCTTATTGAATGCGGGTTTTTGACGAATCACGCCGAGGCGGCTCGCATTCAAGATCCGGACTACCGCGAACGCACGGCCCGCGCGATTGCTCGAGCGATCATGCGGTATTGAGCGCGCTCAAAACTCAATTACCTGCCGCACAACGTGGCCGTCGGCCAATCGATCGAATCCCTCATTGATCTGCGCCAATTTGAGCTTGCGACTCATTAACTTATCGATGGGCAGAAAACCTTGCTGGAATAAAGAGATATAGCGCGGAATATCGCGCGCCGGAACAGCCGAGCCGATGTAGCTGCCCTTCAGTGTTCGTTCCTCTCCAACCAGATGAACCGGCGGGATAGATATGGATTTGTCTGGATGTGGTAAACCTGCAGTAACGGTCGTGCCGCCGCGTTTGGTGATCTTGTAGGCAAGTTCAAGTGCAGGAATTGAACCCGCCATTTCGAAAGCAAAATCGACTCCACCCGAAGTTAAATCGCGTACTTCGTCAACTGCGTTGGCGCCAGCCAGGAGGGCGTCGGAAGCGCCTAGCTCCTTTGCCAGCTTCAGTTTTTCCGGAATCAAGTCAATGGCGACGATTCTTCGGGCGCCGATGAGTCTGGCTGCAAGTAAACTGTTTAAGCCAACTCCGCCGAGGCCAACAATCGCGACGGAGCTGCCGGCA
>Ga0070706_100006606_pt1 | contig 10940 bp, 11 predicted proteins | sample KBSK5501metaG_FD_65476 | JGI IMG/M metagenome (GOLD analysis project Ga0070706, IMG submission 65476) | Corn, switchgrass and miscanthus rhizosphere microbial communities from Kellogg Biological Station, Michigan, USA - KBS K5-50-1 metaG | ecosystem: Host-associated > Plants > Roots >...
CCGCAGTCAGTGCCACGGGAGCAACGCTGGTCTACACCGATAACTGCTACATGTATGCCCCGACGTCGCAGCCACTCACCGAGGAATCCCTCCAGGCACCGGTGACGCGCAAGGGGAAGCTGCGCAAACAACTGGCGGATACCATCCTGGCATCGCATGCACAGGGAAAGATTCGGGCCACCATTGGACGTGCCCCCGATGCGTACGGTCCAGGGGTGCGTATCTCATTCGTGGGAGAACAGTTCTTCACCACGCTGCTGGCCGGCAAGCGCGTACCCTGGCTCGGCAAACTCGATGTGCCACATGCGCTCTCGTTCGTCGAGGATTTCGCACATGGGCTGATCGTCCTGGGAACGCACGAAGAGGCCCTGGGCCAGGTATGGCATATACCAACCGCTCAGGCGCTCACGGGGCGGCAGTACATTGCCCTGGCAAGTGAGGCTGCAGGAGTGCCCGCAAAACCGCTGGCGGTATCAGGACTGATGCTCAGGATCCTTGGATTGACGAATCCGGTCCTGCGAGAGTCGGTGGAGCTGCTCTACGAATTCAACGAACCCTACCTGTTTGACGGGAGCAAATATACCCGTGCCTTTGGTGGAACACCCACTCCCCATCAAGAGGCCTTGAGTCGGACCGTGGTATGGTATCGTCAGCAGGTTGTGCCAGCGGCAACGAAGCAAGCATGAGAAAATCAGCAAAGCTGAAACAAATGTGTTACGCCTCTGAAACCTTTTGTTTGTCTTTCTCGTGTTACAAAGAGAGCGAATTTGGTATCCACCGAGAGTTGGAGAAAGGCCATGTCTATAGATACAAAACAGTTAGTAGGAGAATCGCAGGCGACACCCAACACGATCCTCCTCGTCGAGGATGATCCGTACATTAGCTCCTTCCTCATTGAGGCTATCGCGCAGGAGACCCCCTATCGAGCGATCGTGGCAAGCGACAGCCATGCCGCATTGAAACTGGTGCGGCACTTCACCCCTTGTCTCTTTATTCTGGACTACGGCTTGCCGGATATGAACGGCATCGAACTCTATGACCGCCTCCATCTCAATCTGGAGTTAGCACCTATCCCCGCGATTTTGATCACAGCGAATCGCCAGGTCCCTCAACAGCAGATTCAACAACGCCAACTCATCGTCTTCATGAAACCATTCGAATTGGATGCATTCCTGGCCACGATTGAAACCCTCCTCACTTCAGCGTGAGCGAGAGGTGGAAAAACACTCGTCATTTGGTATGGCAAGGTAAGCAACTGATGCGAGCAGAAAGGATTAATAGATATCCATTGTGTCTGGCCTTTTGAAACTAATCAAGCAGATGAGGCGTGTAGAAAGAAGAACGGGTTGTATTTTTTGGAACCGTGTGCCTTTTCGAACAAAGCAGGCATACACAAACAAAATAAGGAGGATGTCATGTTCACACTTCTGGGTGAGGTCCCGCTCATCACGATCAACGTGGGGAATGCTCATCTGGCTATCTATGCGAGTCAGCTCATGTACTTACTCGTCGCGGCTATTGTCGGCTTTGTAGCAGAGTTCATTGTAGGCTGGCGGCTCCCATTCGGCATCATTGGGGCGATCATTGCCTCGCTGGTGGGGATATGGATCGTTACCAATGTGGTGATTCTCATCATTCCTGGTGATCCCGTCCTCTTTGGGATGCCACTCTTCAAAGCGCTGATTGGAGCTATCATGTTCACGGCGCTTTGGTACCTGCTGACCTACCGTCTCTGGCGCCACCGTCGTCCGTACTACCATCGTAGAGTCCCAGCATAGCAGGTTAATTTAAAAGTTAATTTGAGACGTAGCCGAGGGATTCCGTGGGGGCGAGGCGGCTGGGTGAATGCGGAGTGGTGAGACGATCCTTCCAGGGCGACCACCCCACCCCAGGGCGAGGACAAGCCATCGCTCCTACTATGGACGAGCCTGGCAAGGCGTTTCGTAGTAGGGGCGCACCCTGGTGGTCGCCCTGCAGGTGTGCCGCTTCGTCTCTCCTCGCCTGAGAAGCCGATGGAGCAATGAGTTGGAGGCAATGGTCCACCACCCTCGCCCCTACGGATGTTGATGAGTTAGGTTGATGTGTATTGAATATCCATTGTGGGTGTTCGGTTCAAGAACCTTTCACTGCCACTAGCATATTCTCGATGATTGCTTTGACGCCCTCTGGTCCACACAGGTGCAGCCAGATTGGCCCTTGCTTGGGCTCAAAGACCAGTTCGAATGTGAAGAAAGGGCAGCATGCTCGTTCGAAGGTGATGAATTGCACCAGGGTGTTTGCCCAGGTGTCGCTTCCTGGAAAGCGGAGGGCATAGCCATCTGCCAGTTCGGTTACTTGCTGTACGTGCTTGAAGAGGTCGTCAAGTTCTGTATTTCGTGTCATTTGCTCTGAATCAGATAAGGTGCATGCAAGGGGTATCTCTTCAGTGAAGAGTGTTTCATTTTGTTTTGTGTCTGGCATTGTGTTTCTTCTTTCTTTCATGCTTCAACGTGCACTCCTTGTGCTTGTCTGTAACCCAGTGTAGTATATAAAGTGTACTTTAAGTCAAGAGGGGATGACTGACATCCACTCATAATTATTCTGGCGGGCCTGCTTTGGGGAGAGAGAAGGCGGGGACACCTCGCACCCCGGCAAGGGACTTCGTCCCCTGCACTTCTATTGTATGAGTGGAATCTCAGGGGATGAAAAACTCATGGAAGAACTCACTATTGGTGAAGTGGCAGAGCGGGCTGGTATACGAACATCAGCTATACGCTATTATGAAAGTGTTGAGATTTTACCAGCACCGCAAAGGATCAATGGACGCCGACGATATGATTCTCGTGTATTTGATCGATTGGCTGTCATTCAGATAGCGCAACAGGCTGGATTTACAGTAGCTGAGATGCGGACCTTGTTTAACGGTTTCACTTCAGAGACCCCTGCCTCGGCTCGGTGGGAAGCACTCGCTCGTAAGAAACTGGTTGAGGTAGATACTCTAATGCGCCGCGTGCAAGCTATGAAAGGGATCCTGGAGGAAATACTGCTTCGCTGCCGTTGCCTTACACTCGATGAGTGTGCTCAATGCATACGTGATCAAGGAGAAAGCGAAAACCTACCTTACATTCTGTAACGCCTTCGTTTATTTTATACCGCCTGGGAATCACTAATCCTTTGGACGAAAGTCTTCTGGTTGATCGGGGTAACGTGATAGTCCTACAGCGGGTCCTAAGTCACCTGTCCTGACAGCAAGTTGCCTGGCTTTTTGTTGTAAGGTGAGAGAAATGATCTCAACGGCGCTATCCAGGTCAAGAAATGATGTGTTCAAAATGATGTCGTATAGATGTGCGTCTGCCGGTTTTCGATGGTACGCCGTCTCAAGGTGTTTCATCCGATCATGGTCTTTCATCTGGATACGTGATTCGGCTGCTGCTTGATCTATTCCCTCGCGTTGCATCACATAAGCAATGCGTTTCTCGAATGGCGCGATAATGCGAACGTGCAATACATCCCGTTGTTGTGCCAGTAGCACCTGGGAACCTCTGCCAACGATCACCACATGCCCTTGCGTGGCAGCCGCCCGGATGATCCTGCTGACGGTCTCAAGGTACGTTTTTTCGTTTGAGAGAAGCGCTTCTGGCGGTACACCTGCCATGTAAGCTGGTTCGAGTAGTTGTAGGCTGTTTAATGCCCGTGCGAGGATTCCTTCGGTACGCTCATCATACGCCTCTGCCTGCTGTGTGCTCGTGCCCATTTCACTTGCGACAATTTCCACTATTTCGTGGTCAATTAGCTGCCATCCCAGGCCCCTGGCAAGGCGGGATGCTATCTCGCCACCTCCGCTTCCATATTCGCGTGAGATGGTGATGGCGCGCATCCGCTTGATGGATTCGATGTCTTTGTTCATAACTTCTACCTCCTATGATATTATATACACGAATTTGGTAATTATTCAGCTATCTCTTTCATTTTGCATCGCGGCCTGCGGCCGCGAGAAATAAAAAGAAGGTTTTTTCGGGACGCGCTTGTGCATCCCCCGGATGCGCGGCCCCGAACCCCGGCAGAGGGCTGCAGCCCTCTGCACTCCCGCTTGGGATAAGAGGATGTTTTGCAGGGATATCCACACTCAGATAGAGGGCTGCGGCCCTCTGCACTCCTTTTTTTTCCCACACTTGACGCCAACCCACATATCCCATAGAATGAATCAGGCAATTAATCATCTATTTCTTTAACGCAAGGTTGCAGCCCGTGTTTAGTAGGGTGGAGGAATGGAGCCGCCTGCTTATACGCATGAGGGAGGGCTATTCTTATGACACCGATTCAGACTGAAGGTGAGTGGTTGAGTCTGCGCGAGGCTGCTGAGTTGCTGGGGATTCATCCTGCAACGGTTCGGCTTTGGGCGGATCGTAATGAGCTGCCTTCGCGACGCACGAATGGGGGTCATCGTCGCTTCCGCCGTTCTGATATTGATGCGCGTTTACGACAGGATACCGAGCGCAAGACGCGTCCTGCTGCACAGTTGCTGGTGCAGAGTGTGCTTGGCCGCGTGCGTTTTGCTTTTACGGACGGGACGCTCAAAACGCTATCATGGTATGAGCATTTCGATGATTCTGCGCTTGAGGCCTATCGCAGCCTGGGTCGGCGTGTACTGGAGCTGTTGTTACGCGCCTTGAATGATGGGACTCCGGCTGATGAGTTGCGTGCTGAGGCGGCACTGCTGGGCGTGGAATATGGTTCGGTTACACGTGATTCGCATGTGCCGGTTGCTGATGCTGTGCGGGCGTTTCTTTATTTTCGGAGCCTTGTAGACGAGAGCGTGATTCAGTTGGCGGAGGTGCAAGGTGTGAGGGATCATCCTGATATTCCCTGGGCTGAGAGTTTGTATCAGATTCAGGCGTTGACCAATGAGATTCTTCCTGCGTTGATTGAGGCGGCGCAGGCACCTGCCAGTTCGCTTTAGGAATTTTTAGGGATTCGCTCTTTCATCCCCCAGATGCACGGACTTAAGTCAAGGGCGACCGTTTCATGGATAATTCACAGACCCTGGCACTCCCTTTCAAGACTATACAATCACAGCTTTTATATGTTATGTTTAGAAAAAAATGAGGTTGCTTGTATGCCTACGGATTCTGAGCATTCTAAAGATAGAACAAACGAGGCTGAGGATACATTACCGGCTGTTGAGGGAGATACCTTTGATCCAGCTCAGGGGCTGATGCCTCTGGGTACCTTGGTGGAGTCAGCCGGTTATGCCATTTCTCCGATTCCTGATCCGATTACTCCTGTGCCTGAGTTTGAGGATAAGGAAGAGGTTGGGAACACCCCAAACCCCGCTCAGGGACTGTCGGCTGTGGGAGAGCGACCACTGGCACCTATCCATCTCGCCAACGCTGCTACGCAGCTACCCTACGGGTCAGGCGAGATGAAAGGAGAAGGGTCGCCCCTACAAAACACATATGGAATGGTAGACCTGTCCGCTCTGCAGATGTATGCGCCTCATTCGACGTTGTTGGTGGATGTGTTGCGAAAACGGCGGGTGCGGAAGATTATGTTGCGGCGTTATTCGCGGAAGCAGTTGCGGGCGGCTCGTGTAAGAGAGCGGCTGGCGAATCGGAGACTGAGGATTACGATTGCCAGTACTGTGGTGGCGTTGCTGGTGGTGTTTCTTTCAGTAGGAAGCACGGCTGGTTATGTTGGCTACCGTTTTGTGCATACTACTCAAATAACTTTTCAGCACAAGGTGGTGACATTGTCTGATTTGTTGCCGCCGGATAATTTGAAGATGTACGATAGCAAGGGGGTGCTAATCGATCAGTTGACTGATAATGGCATCCATACGACCGTTACGTTTGACCAAATAGCGCCAATTATGCAAGATGCAACTGTTGCGACTGAGGATAAAAATTTCTGGTCCAACCAGGGGGTAGATGTAGTGGGTATTATTCGCGCTCTTTTAACAAACCTGGAAGATGGGCGCGTGGTGGAGGGCGGCAGCACGATCACGCAACAATTGATTAAGAATCTGATCGTGGGCAACCAGCCGACGATTGTGCGAAAGCTCGAGGAGCTTATCCTGGCTCCGCAGGTAAATAATGACTATACGAAGAAGGACATCCTGACGATGTACCTGAATAGCATTTATTATGGGAACCAGGCTTATGGTATCGATGCTGCGGCTACGGTGTACTTTGGCCTGCAGGATAAACCAGGCCACTCGGCCGCATCGCAACTGGATATAGCGCAATCGGCGATGCTGGCCGGACTGCCGAGTAATCCCGCGTTTTTCGACCCGTTCGCTCATCCTCAAACTTCTATGAAACGCTTTGTGACGATACTTGACCTGATGGTAGCACAGGGATATATCAGCACTGCCGACAAGTACGATGCAATCCACGAGGAACAGGGGAAGAATTTTTTCAAGACGACAGCTACTCTACAAAATCGAGCGCCACACTTCGCGAATTTCGTGCTGGCACAACTACAAAAAATGTTCCATATTCAGAAGCGCAGTGACCTGTCACGTTCAGGCATGGTCGTTTACACGACGCTCGATATTAGCTTGCAGGATAAAATACAGAAGATTATGCAGCAGCACATTGCTGAATTGCGTGCTGCGCACCACCTGACGAACGCGGCAGAGGTGTTAATCGACTTTCATACTGGAGCGATCACGTCGATGCTTGGCAGCATTGACTACAACAATGCCTCTATTGACGGGCAGTTCGATGTGACGCAGGCGTATCGCCAGCCGGGATCGTCGTTCAAGCCCTACGTGTACGTGACGGCTTTTCAGCAAGGGGCTTCGCCTGCCCAGGCTATCGACGATCAACCTATCACGATCCCGGTACCTGACTCAAATCCATCGACGTTTACGCCTACCAATTATGACAACAAATTTCACGGACATATGACGCTGCGCTGCGCGTTGCAGAACTCGTTGAATGTGCCAGGAGTCAAAGTGCTGCAACATGCAGGGATCGATGCATCGATGCAGACGGCGTCTAATATGGGCATTACAAGCTACCAGGGAACGCCTGGCTATTCGCTTGTGCTGGGTGGATTGGGTATTCGCCTGATCGATCATACCTCGGCAATGGGTGTGTTTGCTAATGGCGGAGTGCGTGTTCCTTATTATGGCATCAATAAGGTAGTTTCCGGCAGTACTGGAACTCTGCTCTATCAACACCAACTCGATCCAGGGACACAGGTAATCAGCCCACAACTGGCGTATTTGATGACGAATGTGTTGAGCGATAATACCGATCGCATTCCTGAGTTTTATGATTGCAATGTGCTGCAACTCTATGCGAAATCACAGCAGGATTGTTGGAACGGGAACCGGGGAGTTGTACGTCCGGCGGCAGCAAAGACAGGGACGACGAACAATTTTCGTGACAACTGGACGGTTGGCTATACGACAGATTACGTCATGGGCGTGTGGGCCGGTAATGATGATAATTCGCCAATGATTGATGTTTCGGGTATTTCTGGTGCGGCTCCGATCTGGCACGATTCGATGCTGCTAGCTGAGCAGGGGCATCCGATCCAGGACTTTACAAATCCTGGTGGGCTGGTTAGCGCGACAGTGACTTATCCCGATGGTGTGAAAACGACTGATTTGTTCTTGCCAGGAACTGTGCCTACATTTGCCGAAACTCCTACCTCTACGAGTAGCGATGGTAATACACCTGATCAAGGGCCTGGTGGTAGCCCTTCGCAGCCGCTGCCCAATGCTTATTGTCCTGCCAGTTATAACTTTGCGTTTCCCCCTCTACCTGATAATCAGGTGGTAGTGGATGCCGGGTGGTGGTAGGAGAGAGGTTTAGGGCCAGGTAAGTACCGCAATCGAAACAGGGCGACCACCCTACATTGGGCGAGGACAAGCCATCGTCCCTACTATGGACGAGCCTGGCAAGCCGATTCGTGGCATAGTAGGGGCGACCCTTGTGGTCGCCCAGGGGGTTGCTCTCCATGTGGCGTGTACCGAATCTATACTGAAATCATCCTACCTGTATCCCCACACGCTCGAGTAGGTCGCGGCTGATTTCGGCGCGGTATTTGATGGGCATGCGGTTGGGGATGCAGTGGGAGTCTGAGCCGGTGCTGAGCAGCAGGTTGTGCTTGCGCACGTATTCCAGGTAGACTTTGACCATTTCGGGTTTGTGGTAGGGATGATAGACTTCGATGCCGTCCAGAGGGACTTCGGCGCGCACCTCGTCGAGCAAGGCGATATCATAGAATGTGAAACCACGCTCGTTGCGTCCGGGATGGGCGATGAGGCAGACGGCACCACTGCGGTGTGCAGCATCGACTGTCATTGCCATATCCGCCATAATTGAATGGAAACCTGCCTCATGAATGATACGTAGGGCGGTCTGCCAATCGGAAGCGTAGCCATGTTCGCGTAACAGGCGACCGTTGTCGGCGGGTCTGCGCAACTGGCCGCCATTTTCGGCGAGCACTTCTTCCTGGCGGGGGAATTCGTAGCCTTTGCGGCGCAGTTCTTCGTTCACTTCATGGGTATTTTCTAGCTGGCGTCTTACTACCATCTCTGTAATTTCAAGCAAGTAGTTTTGTTGTGGGTCGAAGCCGTAGCAGAGGACATGGCCCATTTTGCCGTGCCATTCGGTGCTCATTTCTACTCCGGCAAGGACGGGTAGATTCTGTTGCGTGGCCAGCTCCTGAATACGAGCTACAGTGTCGACGCGATCGTGATCGGTTACAGATACCAGGGCGTAGCCTTCGTTGACTAGAAAATCTACGAGTTGCTGTGCGGGCCAGCGTCCGTCGCTATAGTTTGTATGCATGTGCAGGTCAATTGAGGCGTCAGGTGCGAGTGTCAGGTTTGTGGTGAGTAGATGCAAAATGGACTCCTTTAAAGTCATGTGTCAGGCTTGAGTCGTGTGTTGATATATCTTCACTTATTATGGTATCACATGAGAAAGAAAAATGAGAGAAAAGCGGAGTTTTAGAGATAGCACAAACTCCTGTGATAATTTATGTTCGACGTATGCTTTCAAGAAAGGGATTACAATGTCTAAGTTAGGCGTCTATTCGGAAGTCGGAAAACTACACAAGGTGCTCGTGCATCGACCTGATCTCAGCCTGAAACGCCTGACTCCATCGAACTGCCGGGAACTACTTTTCGATGGCCTGTTGTGGGTGAAGAAGGCCCGCTGGGAGCATGATACGTTCGTCGATCACATGCGTTCACGAGGCGTCGAAGTGGTGCTGGTGAGCGAACTGCTCACCGAGACCATGAAAGACCCGGAAGCGCGGGCCTGGATCCTGGATCGCAAGGTCACGCCCAACGAACACGGTCTGCTCTTGAGCCAGGAACTCCGTACCTGGCTGGGCGAGATGGAAGCAGCCGAACTGGCTACCTATCTCATTGGTGGCATATTGTTCAGTGAGCTGCCAAAAGAGTTCAAGTCATTTGCGAAGGCGATCGCAGAGCCAACGGATTTCGTGCTGGTGCCGCTACCCAACCAGTTGTTTACGCGCGATAACAGTTGTTGGATCTACAACGGCGTGTCGTTGAACCCCATGTATTGGCCCGCTCGCCGGCAGGAAACCTTGAACGTCGCGACGATCTACAAATTCCATCCAGATTTCAAGAACGCGGACTTTGAGATCTGGTATGGGGATGTCGATCAGTATCACGGCAAGTCCCGTATCGAAGGTGGAGACGTGATGCCTATCGGGAATAAAACCGTATTGATTGGTATGGGCGAGCGCACGACTGCCCTGGCCATCGGTCAGTTGGCCAGCAATCTCTTCGCCAAAGGTGGGGCAGAACGTGTGATTGTCTCCAAGCTATCGAGAGATCGTGCTCATATGCACCTTGATACCGTCTTCACTTTCTGCGACCGCGACCTCGTCACCATCTACGCTCCGGTTGTTGATAACATCCAGACCTACACGATACGCCCTGGCACCACCGATGAAGACATTCACGTGATGAAAGAAGAGAAGCCATTTGTCGAGGTGGTCGCAGGTGCGCTGGGTCTGAAGCAATTACGTGTTGTCACCACAGGTGGTGACGACTTAGAAGCTGAGGGTGAGCAGTGGGAGGAGGGCAATAACGTGTTCGCGCTGGAACCCGGTGTGGTGGTGGCCTACGATCGCAACGACAACACCAATACCAAACTGCGTAAAGCAAGCATCGAAGTCATCACGATCGAAGGATCCGAACTGGGTCGAGGACGCGGTGGCAGTCACTGTATGACCTGTCCCTTATCGCGTGATCCAGCGTAATTCTAAACCGTCGAATCAAGCCAGCGCGCTGCCATCTGTGCGTGTCAAGCAAGTATTTATGCCAGGGCACTAGTGAAATTACTCCCTGGCTATAAGGAGGATTATCATGGCTTTTAATTTGAGGAATCGGCATTTTCTGAAGCTCGAAGACTTTACTACCGTGGAAATTGGCTTCCTGTTGCGCTTGGCGGAAGAGCTGAAGGCAGCGAAATATGCGGGGACGGAGACACAACGTCTCAAAGGCAAGGAGATTGCGCTCATTTTTGAGAAAGATTCTACGCGCACACGCAGTGGTTTCGAGGTTGCTGCCTTCAACCAGGGAGCCAATGTCACCTATATCGGCCCGAGTGGTTCGCATATCGGTTACAAGGAGAGTATGAAGGACACCGCGCGTGTGCTTGGCCGCATGTACGATGGCATCGAGTATCGCGGCTTTTCCCAGAAAGAGGCGGAAGAACTGGCGCAGTATGCCGGTGTCCCGGTGTGGAACGGACTCACAGATGAATTCCACCCGACGCAGATCCTGGCCGATTTTCTCACTATGCAGGAGCACGTCAACAAACCTCTATCTTCGATGGCCTTCTGTTTCCTGGGGGATTCGGGCAACAATATGGGCAATACACTCATGATGGGTGCCGCGAAAATGGGCATGGATATTCGCCTGGCCGGCCCCAAAGACTGCTGGCCTCACCAGGGTATCATTG
>Ga0070706_100006610_pt1 | contig 10938 bp, 8 predicted proteins | sample KBSK5501metaG_FD_65476 | JGI IMG/M metagenome (GOLD analysis project Ga0070706, IMG submission 65476) | Corn, switchgrass and miscanthus rhizosphere microbial communities from Kellogg Biological Station, Michigan, USA - KBS K5-50-1 metaG | ecosystem: Host-associated > Plants > Roots >...
CGTGAGCTTCTGCTTGGCCCGAAGCGCTTCTCCGATCTACAGGTCGGCCTGCCCGGCATCGGATCGAACATCCTTTCGGCACGGCTCAAAGACCTCGAGGCCGCTTCGGTGGTGTCGCGCCGACGGCTCCCGCCGCCCGCCGCCTCATGGGTCTACGAACTCACCGACCGCGGACGCGAGCTCGGCGGCATCGTGCTCAGGCTCGGGCATTGGGGCGTCGGCTCCCCCGCCTTCCGCCAGAGCGATGGCACCGCACGGCCAGAGTGGACCGTCCTCTCGCTCTACGCGCGCTACCACCCATCAGCCGCTACGGCCGACCCCGTGAGCGTCGAGCTTCGTTTCGGCGACGAGACGTACTCTGCCCGTATCGACGAAGGCCAGCTCACCATCTGCCGTGGTGCTGCAACCAGTCCCGACCTGATCGTTTCGCTCGATCACGACACCCTGAATCGCATCTTCCGATGCAAGGGTGGCGAGCGCAACAGGCTCGCAAGCGGCGTCACGATCGTCAAAGGATCACAGGACGCCTTCAAAAACTTCCTCCGCCTCTTCACCTGAGCTGGGCGGAGTGCCTGCACGGCAGGTAACGGCCAGGTCAGGTGCTCAGCAGGATCCGCGCTATGTCGGCAGGCCGCTCCAGTGCCGCGAAGTGGCCCGTCTCAGGAAGCGCGACGCTGGTCGCGCCTGGGAACAGCGCGATGTTGGCCTGACGGTCCGAGGGCCTCGACCAGTCGTAGTCGCCGTAGACGAGAGTGACCGGTACCTCGACGCGGGCATACCGCTCCCTGGCGGCGATGAGGCTGTCCAGGTTGCGGAACACAGCCCTGGCGACCGCCGGATACCCGGGCCGGCGGCCGACGCGGCGGATTTCAGCGACGTAATGACCGGGCAGGTTCCGCGGGTCACGCAGCCCGCCGCGCATCATCCCGGTGAGAATCGCCTTGTTCTCCATCCGTGTGACGACCGGCCCGATGCCGGGCGCCCGGGCGCCGCCAGCGACGAACCGCGCGAGCAGGTTGGCCCGCTCGATGCCGCCGGCGAAGTCATAGGTGTTGACGGCGACGATGCGCCGCACCCGGCCGCCGAGGTCCGTGGAGGCTGTCAGCGACAGCGTGGCACCCATGGACTCGCCAGCGAGCGTCAGGCCGGAGAGATCCAGCTGCTCAACCACGCGCACGACTGCGGCCCGGAGGGCTGGCTCTTCGTAGCTGGCGCCGGGGACGATGTCGGACCAGCCCATTCCGGGTAGGTCGATGGCGTAGACCGTGAACGCACCGGCGATCCGCGGGATGACCAGCTGGAAATGGTCGAGCTGCGTGCGTACCGTGTGCAACAGCACCAGGGGCGGGCCGCTTCCGGTCCGCAGGTAGCGCACCCGGCCTCCGCCCGCGAGCGCAACGTAGCCGATCTGGCCGTCCGCGCACCAGGTTTCGGTGTACGCGCGGGCTGCCGCTTCGCTGCCGGGCCTCATGGCTGATCCGCGGCGGTGAACAGTCCCACCAGTACCCCTTGCGGGTCGGTGAACAGGGCGTGCTCGGGCGAGCCTGCGGCGCGGCTCGGCCCGAGCACCCGGCGGCCGCCCAGGGCCTCGACCCGGCGCAGGGCCTGCTCGACATCGGGGACCTCGACGTAGAACACCGCGTCCCGGGCGCGATCATCGAGCGGATCGGCAGCTACTCCTGGCGCCTGCCGGAGCAGGGCCGCGGTGGCGACTCCTCCTCTGACGACCCGGTGACCGCCGGATGCCGCCGTGTCGTGGTCGGTGACCGTCAGCTCTATCTGCCAGCCGAACGCGTCCTGGTAGAACTGGCGGGCCTCCCGCGCGCCGTTGCCGTCGGCCTGGTGCTCAACCAGTGTCGCGCCGGCGGACTGGCACCTCGCGAGGCAGATCAGCATCGACACCAGGACCGGCCCGGCCGCCGGGGCTGCACGTGCGGGGCGCTCTCGGCCGGTTGTGACCTGAGGCTGCGCGGGCAGCAGCCCGGCCATAGCGGCCCCGGCTACCGCGACGCCGGCGGCGGCCAGGCAGCCGGCCTGGTAGCCGTGGAAAAACGCCCCGGACGCCGCGGCCCGGACGCCGGCGGCGAGGCCCGCGTGGCCTGCTCCATCGAGTCGCCCGGCGATACCGAGGGCCGCGCCGACCGAATCGTGGGCGGCACTGGCGAGCAGCCGGGGCAGTCGCGCCGGCAACGAGCTGGTGAGGCGACTGGCATACAGGGACGAGTAAACGCTGCCGATTACCGCCACGCCGAGGGTCGCGCCGAGCACCCGGGTAGCGTCGTTCACGGCCGAGCCGACGCCGGCTTTCTCCTTCGGCACCACGCCCATGATCGCCTCGGTGGCGGGCGCGCTGGTCAGGCCGATCCCGCAGCCCAGGAGCACCATCTGGGCAGTGATCCGCAGGTACGACGTGCCGACAGACACCGACGAAGCCCAGGCCAGCCCAGCGGCGAGTGAGGCTAGCCCGGCCGCAACGACCATCTTGGTGCCGAGCCGCACCGCGAGCCTGGTTCCCAGCACCGAGCTGACGCCGACGCAGATCGCGACCGGCAGTAGCCGGACGCCGGTCGACAGCGGACCGTATCCCTTCAGGAACTGGAAGTACTGGGTGACCAGGAAGATGAAGCCCGACAACGCGAAGAACGCGACCGTGACCGACCCGCTCGCCGCGGTGAAGCGAGGGTTGCGGAACAGTCCGACGTCGATCATCGGCGCCGCGACTCTGCGCTCCCAACCGATGAACGCCGCAAGCACGGCGGCGGCACCAGCGAAGCCGGCGACCGTGCGCGCCGACGCCCAGCCGTGCGCAGGCGCCTCGATCACCGTGAAGACCAGCAGCGCCATCCCAGCGGCGGACAGGGCCAGGCCGAGCAGATCGGCGCGCCGGGCGCTCGGGTCGCGCGAGGTCGGCACGATGATCGCGACCAGCGCTCCGGCGACAACGGCGACCGGAGCCAGTGCGAAGAAGATGCTCGACCAGGAGTAGTGCTCCAGCAGCCACCCGCCGGTGATGGGGCCAAGCGCAACGCCCACGCCTGCGGTTGCTCCCCACAGGCCGATGGCTAGCGCGCGCTCACGGCGCTGGGTGAAGACGTTGGCGATCAGCGACAGCGTGGCCGGGAAGATCACCGCCGCGCCCAGCCCCATGAAGCAGCGCGCGGCGATCAGGTCGCCCGGGCTGCTGCCCAGCCCGCCCGCCACACTCGCCAGCCCGAACACTGCCAAGCCGGCGAGCAGCATTCCCTTGCGGCCGACGCGGTCGCTAAGGGTACCCGCCGCCAGCACGAACGCCGCGAACACCAGGTTGTAGGCGTCGACGATCCATTGCAGCTGGCTCGTGGTGGCATGCAGCTCGCGGATGAGGCTTGGGAGCGCGACGTTGACGATCGTCGTGTCGAGATTGATCACGAACGCGGCGAGCAGCAATGACAGGAGGATCACTCGCCGACCGCGCAAGCTAACCGCCTCCCTCACCGCAGCACCGATCGTGCGCCCGGCCCCGGTGTGAGTACTGTTAAGACCTGAGTCCATCTTCTGGACATTGGCGAGCGGCCGGCAATGTCAGCGTGTACCCAAAACGGGAAGGGTGCAGTGTGAGCGGCTCACAACAACGATGACGGAGCAATCCGGAACATCGAGAGTGAGCTTCTTGATCCTTCAGCCCCTTTCTGCCTGGCATGCCAGCCGCACACGGCTTCACTGAGCCGCGTGTGAATGTAGCCAGGGGTCGCGCCAGCGGGGGTGCCCGGCTAGCAGCTTGTCTACGCCGGCCGGCCCCCAGGTCCCCGGCTTGTAGGGCTCGACGGGGGGCGGCGCGTCCAGCAGGGCCTGGACGATGCGCCACGTCTCCTCCACGCCGTCCTCCCGGGTGAAGTGGCTGGAGTTCCCCTGCAGGGCGTCACCAAGCAGCCGCTCGTAGGGTTCGGGCGCCTCCCCGAGCTCCTCGGAGAAGATCAGCGACAGGTCGACCGTCCGTGTCGCCTCCGCACCGGGCTGCTTCGCCTGCACCACCAGGTCGGCTCCGGGGTTGGGATCGATCCGCAGGATGAACTCGTCGGGATGGGGCGTATGCGTTGTGAACGCCAGCCGGGGCGGCGCCTTGAATATGGCCCGTATCTCGGTGACTGTCTCCGGGAGGGCCTTGCCGGCCCGGAGGTAGAATGGCACGCCGGACCAGCGCCAGTTGTCGATCTCCAGCCGCAGCGCGGCGAAGGTCTCGGCCTGCGAGCCCGGGAGCACCCCCGGCACGGCTAGGTATCCGTCGTACTGGCCGCGGACGTAATGGTTCGGGTCCGCAGGCGGGATGGCCCGGAACACCTCCACCCGCTTGTCGCGCAGCCCGTCGGCGTCGGCAGCGCTCGGCGGCTCGGCGGCGAACAGCCCGATGAGCTGCAGCAGGTGGTTCTGGACGACGTCGCGGAGCGCCCCGAACGGGTCGTAGAAGCTGCCCCGGTCCTCCACGCCGAAGTCCTCGGCCATGGTGATCTGCACGCACTGGATGTGGTGGCGGTTCCACAGCGGCTCGAAGATGGAGTTGGCGAAGCGGAGGAACATGAGGTTCATGGCCGGCTCCTTGCCGAGGAAGTGGTCGATGCGGAGGATCTGCCACTCCTCGACGACCTTGCGCAGTTCGGTGTTCAGGGCCCGGGCCGACGCCAGGTCGTGGCCGAAGGGCTTCTCCACAACGACCCGGGCCCGCTTGACCAGGTCGGCGCCGGCCAGGCCTTCGACCACGCGACCGAACAGCGACGGCGGGATCTCGAGATAAAACACCGGGCTGCGCCGGCCCTCGGTGGCCCTGGCGAGGCGGTCATAGGTCTTCGGGTCCCCGAGATCGCCCGAGATCATCGACAGGCGCTCGGCGAAGCGCTGGAACACGTCCTCGTCGATCATTTCGCCGCTGTCCTCAACGGCGCGGCGTGCGTGATCCCGCAAGGTCGCGGCCGACCACTCGGCGCGGGCCACGCCGACGATCGGGCACTGAAGCATCCGGCGGCGCTCCAGGCGGTACAGGGACCGGAAGGTCATCTTCTTCGCCAGATCCCCGGTGATGCCGAAGATCACTAGAACATCGGCGGCCGTGCTCGCTGGTGCAGCCATGGCATTTCCTTGTCGAGTTCTGTCGAGTGTCAGGGTCAGGGCAGGGTGAACCGCTCCACCGCGTTGGCGAAGCCCTCGTCCTCATTGGAGGCGGTGACGCGACGGGCGGCCCGCTGGACCTGACGGGCAAGCCATCGGGCTCGACTGGCGATTCGTTCAGGCAGCCGAGATCGGGCGGCCCATGCTGTCACGCTTGACCGTGATCTCGCGCTTTCCTTGCCAGCCTTCTCTACGGAGCCACTCCTGTTAGAGATACCTCGGGATAGTCACAGCGTAGAGCGGGAATGTCGGCTTGAAAGCCGCTCTTATTAAGCCAGGTGAACATCTGATACCACTCTTTGCCCATGCTCAGCCTGGCCACGGACATGGGAAGATGATGGACCTTCACGCGCCGGCCGAGGACCCGGGAAAACACTTCAGCCGCCTCCGGACTGGTCAGTTCACTGCCGGCGATCTCCAGTTCCAGCCCAATGAAGCGGTCCGGTCGAGCAAACGCGAGGCTTATGAACTTGCCGATGTCATCGGACGCGATCGTCTGGAGCGGCCTTTGGGCCCGAACTGGGTCGAATAGCCGTCCCTTCAAGAGCTGCCCCTCGAGCAGGGGAATGTAATAGTTCTCCATAAAGCCCACCGGTCGGATCATCGTGGCGGGAAGCCCCAGTTTCCGGATGTGGTTCTCGATCTCCCATTTGGTTTCAAAGTGGGGAATGCGTCACTTTCGTTCTGCACCGCCAACAGAAGAAAACACGAAATGCTCCACTCCGGCATCGGGCCATGTTCTTGCCTTGCTGGACTTCTCTTGCCGCGCCTGCCGTGAAGAAATCCTGGACGCTGTACACGCCGTGGACGCCGACCATCGCCTTCTTCAAACTGGCCAGATCGTCCATATCGCCCTGTGCGATCTCGATTCCTTGACCGGCGAGCGCCTTTGCACGGTCGCTTTGCGGGTCGAGCACAAGGGCTCGTACCGTCAGCTGCCGCTCCAGGAGATAGCGAACCACGGACCCCCCTTGCCGCCCCGTGGCGCCTGCCACCAAGACTGGCCTGCCACTCATGCCGGTCATCGGTCGCTCCTTTCGCACTGTTGAGTTGTGCTGAGCCGGGAAGGGCCAGACCCGCCGACGAGGTCAGTCACGGTGCCTCATGGCGGCCTGCGGTAGGGCTGGCCAAGGGGATTGGGCACGTGTCTGCTCCAGGTCCCTCCTCGAGTACCCCAGATGATGCTGGCAGGTGCGTTACAGCGCCCGGACGCCCCGATCCTCACGCAGGCTGCCTTCCCCGGTCATGTCCCCTTTCGGGGGACATGACCAAGCGGCCACCTAACATCACCCAGCGCTCCCGGAAGCCCGGCGGCCCCGGCCGTAACAAATTCGCGGCTGCTGAGACTTCTTCACCAACGGGTGCTGATAGTGACCGCGGTGCGGAGGTTTGCCTGGTGGCTGAGAGAACTGACGTGGTGGTGATCGGCGCGGGACCGGCAGGTGAAGACGCTGCTGGCCGGCTGGCTGACGGCGGTCTAGGTGTTGCCATCGTGGAACGCGAGCTGGTCGGCGGGGAGTGCTCCTACTGGGGCTGCATCCCCAGCAAGACGCTGATCCGGCCGGGTGATGTGCTGGCGGCGGCGCGGCGCGCGCCGGGCGCCGCGGAGGCGGTCACGGGCCGACTTGCCACGGCAGCCGCCTTCGCCCAGCGCGATTACATGACCTCGAACTGGAGGGATGACGGGCCGGTGTCCTGGCTGGCAGGCAAGGGCATCGAGCTGGTTTGCGGAACGGGACGCCTGGCGAGAGAGAGGGTTGTCGAGGTCGAGGCCGCCGACGGAACCACCCGGCAGCTTACCGCGGCCCGCGCGGTGATCCTGGCGACCGGGACCAGCCCGCTCATTCCGCCGATCCCCGGCCTGCACGAGGCCGGCCCGTGGGATAACCGGACGGTCACCAGCGCGAAGGAGCTGCCCAGGCGGCTGCTGGTGCTGGGTGGCGGAGCGATCGGTGTGGAGATGGCGCAGGCGTTCAAGCGCCTCGGCTGCGAGGACGTCGTCGTGCTTGAGGGCGCCGAGCGGCTGCTGGCTCGCGAGGAGCCGTTCGCCGGAGAGGAACTGCGCGCCGCTTTCGAGGCCGAGGGCATCACGGTGATGACCAGCGTTCGGGTTACCGCTGCCCGCCGCCGGGGCAGGGACGGCCCGGTGGTGGCGCAGCTGGCGGACGGGCGTGAGTTCGCCGGTGATGAGATCCTCGTGTCGGTGGGCCGTAGGCCCGCCACAGCCGGGATCGGCCTGGAAAACGCCGGGCTGGAGCCTGGGCGGCCGGTCCCGGTGGACGGGCGGATGCGGGCGATCAGCGTCGAGGGCGGATGGCTGTATGCGATCGGCGACTGCAACGGGCTCGCACCCTTCACCCATATGGGGAAATACCAGGGGCGTGTGGCCGCCTCGGCGATTCTCGGCAAAGTGGTAGCCGATATCGCCTCGAACGGCATCGTGCCGCGGGTGACTTTCACCGACCCGCAGGTATGCGCGGTCGGTCACACCACCGCCCAGGCGCAGGCCGCCGGGCTGAACATAGCCGTGGTCAGCACTCAGACCGGCGCGGTTCCCGGCGCCTACACCCGGGGCAACGGCATCCGCGGCACCAGCCAGCTGGTGATCGACGACGATCGCAGGGTGGTGGTTGGCGCCACTTTCACCGGGCCGGGACTGCAGGAACTGCTCCACTCGGCGACGGTCGCGATCTGCGGTGGCGTGACCGTCGACCGCCTGTGGCATGCGGTGCCGTCATTCCCGACAATCAGCGAGGTCTGGCTCCATCTGCTCGAGGCGTACGGCCTCTGATGTTAACGAAAGGAACCCGTCATGGATGGCTGGCCGATCGGCGATTACGCGCTGCTGTCGAACTGCCGTTCGGCGGCTCTGGTGAGCCGGTCCGGTTCGGTGGATTGGCTGTGCTTGCCGCGGTTCGACGCCCCAGCCGTGTTCGCCCGCATCCTCGACCCCGGTGGCGGGCATTTCGCAATCCGGCCGGACGGCGAGTTCCAGGCCAGCCGCGCTTACGTGGACCAGACCATGGTGCTGGAAACCACGTTTGTGACGGCGTCAGGCACCGCGGTGCTGACCGACGCGATGGCTGTTGGCCGCAACGAACGGGGTCATAACCTGGGAGCCGAGTCCCCCGGGGTGTTGCTGCGCAGGCTGGTCTGCACGGGCGGGGAGATGGAGATCGGGGTCAGCTACGCCCCGCGCCCCGAATATGGCCTGATTCACCCGATTCTCGAAGCGGTCCCCGGCGGCCTGGCTGCCCGGGGCGGCGCGGGCCGGCTGTTGCTCTCGGCGCCTGCCACGTTCCAGGTCGAGGAGGCGACAGCGGCCGCGCACCTGCACCTGGCCGCCGACCAGGTGGTCATGTTCGCACTCGAGCACGCGCAGCTGTGGGACCCACCGCTGGCGGCCTGGGGTGCAGGTCAGATCGACGGGCGGCTGGAGGACACGCTTAAGGGATGGCGGTCCTGGTCGGCGATCCACCAAACCTATGAGGGTCCCTGGCGGGACCTGGTACATCACTCTGGCCGGGTGCTGCAGGCGCTGACGTTCGCGCCGACCGGGGCGATCGTCGCCGCGCCGACAACCTCGCTGCCGGAGACGGTCGGCGGTGAGCGGAACTGGGATTACCGCTACACCTGGGTGCGGGACGCCAGTTTGACGATGGACGCACTGTGGGTGGCGGCCTGCCCCGATGAGGCCAACAAGTTCTTCACCTTCCTGGCCGACGCGGCGGCGTCCCAGCTCCGCCGAGGGCTGGACCTGCAGATCATGTTCGGGATCGGCGGCGAACGCGACCTTTCCGAGCGGGAGCTGCCGCACCTGGCGGGCTGGCGCGACAGCCGCCCGGTCCGGGTCGGCAATGGCGCCTGGAACCAGCGACAGCTGGATGTGTACGGCGAACTGCTCGGCGCCGCCCAGCGGCTGGTCGACCAGCTTGCTGAACTCGACCCCACCACCCGCCAGTTCCTGACGGCGGCGGCCGACACTGCCGCCAAACGGTGGACGGAAAAAGACCAGGGCATCTGGGAGATCCGCGGCGAGCCACGCGACTTCCTGTACTCCAAGCTGATGTGCTGGGTGGCGCTAGACCGCGCGATCGCCCTGGCCCCCGAGCTCCGCGCCGAGCACCGGGTTGAAAGCTGGACGGCTGCCCGAGATGAGATCCGAGCAGCCATCCTCGACCGTGGGTGGAGTGAGCAGGCCGGCGCCTTCACGCAGGCCTTCGGCAGTGACAGCCTTGACGCCTCCAACTTGATGCTGGCCATCACCGGCTTCCTCCCCGGGGACGACCCGCGCATGAAAGCGACCATCGACGCGACTGCCGCCCGGCTGACCGACCAGCGAGGCCTGGTCTACCGCTACCTCGCCCACGACGGCCTGGCGGGCGAGGAAGGCACCTTTCTGCTGTGCACATTCTGGCTGGCACAGGCGCAGGCGCTGGCCGGGGAGGTTGACCAGGCCACCGCGACCTTCGAGCGGGCTGTGGCATCGATCAACGACGTGGGCCTGCTGGCCGAGGAGGTCGACGTGCCCAGCGGCGAGATGATCGGCAACTTCCCGCAGGCGTTCAGCCATATCGGCCTGATCAACGCCGCCTGGGCCATCACCCAGGCGCAGCAGCGCGCCGCCCGCCCAGGCCCGGCAGCATCGGCCGTTCCCCGGAAGGCGTAGGGCACAGGAGCTGACCCGACCGTCCGCTACACCGACGGGCCCAAGACGCCCGGACCCCGCCGAGTTCGCGGCGCGCCGTCCATCCTGGCGGGGTCCGGGCGTAATCGCTGACAACAGCATGACCGCAAGCACGATTGACATCGAGGAGGTCACGATCTCATGAACGGCACCTTCACTATTACCGACGGCGGCAAGGTCACGATCCACACATATACGAGCCCGCCAGACGGGTGGCTCGTCAACACGCACATCCTCGAAGGGCCAACGAACCTCGTCATCTTCGACGGTCAGCTGATGAAGGCCTACGCCGACGAGGTGGGCGCTTACGCGAGCCGCCTCGGCAAGCCGGTGGAGCGGATCATCGTCTCGCATGGACACCCCGATCACTGGTCGGGGCTCGAGGTGCTGGCCCCGCGCTTCCCGCAGGCTGAGGTGCACGCCTTGCCCGGCGTGACGGAATTCCTCCGCGCCTTCGGCGAGTTCGCGCTCGGCAAGTTCCAGCAGAGTTTTGGGGACAAGGTTGCAACGCGCCTCACCGTACCCTCACGCGCCATCTCCGCCGGCGCACAGACCTTCGACGGCGCGCGGCTGGAGATCAGGGAATACCTTGACGCAGAGTCCAACGTTCAGCTCGTGGCCCTCTTGCCCGATCAACAGATCATGCTCGCGTTTGACCTGGTGTTCGCGCCGCGAGACCACGCGTTCACACTGGTGCCGAACTTCGACAACTGGGTCACCATCCTCGAGACCCTGAAAGCAATGCCGGGTTACGACACCATCCTCATCGGCCATGACGTTCCGACAGATCGATCCGCGTTCGATGCGACCATCGCGTACCTGAAACGGGCGAAAGCTATCCACGCCACGTCGAAGGATGGGCAGTCCTACGCCAGCGCCCTGAAGGCTGCCTTCCCCGACCGCGCGCAGCCGGGGTGGGTGGACTTCTCCGGAACGATGCTCTACGCCGCGCAGCACGGCTAAGAACATCGCATCATGGCCGCCCGGGGCGTCCGCATCATGGCCGCCCGGGGCGACCAGTCACCGGATTCTTCTCGACCTCAGGATCAATACCAAGGAATCGTGAAACGTTCCGCCCCCCTGGAGAGACAAAACGGCATGGTGACGCACAC
>Ga0070706_100006613_pt1 | contig 10935 bp, 10 predicted proteins | sample KBSK5501metaG_FD_65476 | JGI IMG/M metagenome (GOLD analysis project Ga0070706, IMG submission 65476) | Corn, switchgrass and miscanthus rhizosphere microbial communities from Kellogg Biological Station, Michigan, USA - KBS K5-50-1 metaG | ecosystem: Host-associated > Plants > Roots >...
CCTGTCGCAGGGTAAACGTGATGTTGGTGGCATCGCTTGAAAAATGATAGCTTGTAGCCAACCACGGCTTCTCGCTTCCATCCAGGCGATTGAAAAAGAGCAGGGTTTCGTAGATCAAACCCTGCGCTCCGTAGTAAGTATTAGTACTGACCTGGTATGGGTTAAATACTCTGGTAAAGTCACCACCTGTGTTAGGAACAATCGCGAGAGGAACCTGCTTATGCGACACTTGCGTTTGCGAACCGCCGCAAGCAGTAACCAATACAGCAAAAACTAGCAGGAACGACAGGGTGAATAAGCCCTTTTTTGTTTTCCGAGTAAATAAAGCATGCGGAGCCATAGACTTACCTCCTTAGTTGATACCCTATTCCATAGACGTCGGGATTGAAATATGATTGCCTGATCCACAGGATTCACGCACTACAAGACTCGTAGGGAGTTGAATGCGGATAAGCTGACCATCGATGGAGCGCGTTGCCTGATCTGCTCCACCTGGTATCTTTTCAGTCAATGTTGTAGTCCACTTGCCATTCCCTGTAATACCAGAGATGTCGAGCAGAGACAACAATAACTTGATACCTTGCTGGCCCATCTCAAAATTGGGTTGCCTGATAGTTGTAAGCGCAGGACGAACATGAGCAGATGGAGTATCATCGTCAAAGCCAACAAGCGCTAGATCTCCTGGGACAGCCAAACCATAATCCTCCGCCGCAGCGATTACACCATAGGCCATCTGATCTGTCGCTGCAAAAATAGCTGTGGGTCGCTTATCTAATGGAAGTTCAAAGAGTTTGCTAGCGCAGGCTCGTCCCATAGGTGGCATAAAATCACCTTCCAAAACGAGGTCCGGATCGGGGATGATACCTGCTTCAAGCAAGGCCTGGCGGTAACCATTATAGCGCTCATGAGAGACAAGATATTTTTGCGGCCCTGTAATGTGCGCGATGCGCTGATGACCGAGGCTGATCAGATGGCGAACCGCAACATATGCGCCGGTTACATTATCAGCTCCCACCCATGGTGTAGTCTGTCCTCGCTGGTCATCAATAATTACTACAGGAAAACCCTGATTATAGAGACGCGTCAAATCTTGTGATGCTTCACCAGGATAGACTGCTAAAAGGCCTGCCGTAAGTTGTGTTGCAAGCACACGATTGATAACCTCGCTGCGGTCCTTCTTAAGATCAGCATCATTGATACTATAGAGGACCAGTTCATACGGCGTTTGTTCAATGACCTCAGCAACCCCACGCATGAGTTCAGGTATAAGGGGCCAGATCCACGAGGGAACGAGCATGCCGATCAAGCTACGACGGCCGCTCGCCAGGCCAGAGGCTGCGATACTTGGAACGAACCCTTCTTCCTCGATTATATGCAGAATGCGCTCTCGCGTAACAGAATCTACATCAGGCTTGTGATTCAACACACGAGAGACAGTTGTCTTGGACACTCCTGCAATGCGGGCAATGTCTCCAATAGTGGGTTTTCCTGCCATAAGTGCCATCTCTCAGTATTACTAAAGAGTCTTTTAGTACCCTGATCATAATGAAACCGGTTTCGGTATCGGTTTCGGTATCGGTTACGAAAAGTATACGGAAGAATCATTCAGGTGTCAAGGAAATTTTTATCTTTCCTTGCAATGCTACAATGAAAGTGGATAAAATGACCATTGAAGAAGTACTAAAAACGTAATTTGCGCGCTTTTGTAATACTTTACTGAAACGACGTCATGCAAAATTGATCTATTCATTGCCTTCGACTAGGTTCAAGAAAGCTTTGACCGTACCATACCCGATAGCCATCTACTGGCACGAATCCTTCTTGATCGCGTATGCTCATGATTCGCATTTCATTCAGTGGGCTAAGTAATACTACTTGATGATGCCGTACTGGATTTTCATAAGCAAGATGCGCTCCACCGATTGATTAATGCGGTCCATAGTTAACTTACCATGCTGCATGGCCTGCTTGAGCGCTGTCACTACGGTAGCTACCTGGTTAGCGCTATATGGCCCCTCAACCAGGTCATCACCGGCAATGATCGAGAGCACAGCAGCCTGGCTCAAAGTCCATCTATCACTAATACCGTGCATATAAAGACCATCGGTAATCACCACTCCATCATAACCCAATTGATTTCGAAGGAGATCATTGATAGTCTTTTGAGAGAGTTCGGCCGGTAGGGTAGAATCAATTGCCGGCATCAGAATATCGGTGGTCATAATCATCGCAGGATGATCCTTCTGGATCATCAGTTTATAAGGGGCAAGATCGATGTTCTCTAAATCTGCCAAATTTCTATTGACTGTCGGTAATCCGGCATGCGGATCCGATGTTATGGCTCCAAGACCAGGGAAATGCTTTAGACAACCTGCAACGTTATTCCGCTGTAAACCATTCAAGTATGCCCCTGCATACGTGGCAACTATATTTGGGTCACGTCCAAACATGCGTGTCACCAGAACGGGAGGATTGACTGAATGCACATCGACGACCGGAGCGAGATCAGCATTAATGCCTAACTGCTGCATCCACTTAGCTGCTAAAGCTCCCTGACTATAAGCAATCTGTGGATGTCCTGTTGCCGCCATTTGAGCCGCAGAAGGCAAATAGCCATGAAACACATACAACCTGTTTACAAGACCACCTTCCTGATCAGTGCCGATCAGCAAGGGTATCTTCGCGTCACTCATCGCCTGGCGCGAAAAATCAGCTACATTGCCAATAGTGTTATAGGGTGGCTCAAAGTTATGATTGCTTTCCTGGTAAAGAAATCCCCCAACATATTGTTTCGCAATCATATACTGAAGTTGTGTTTCAGCATAACTATTTCCGATATACTCTACAATAAGTAGCTGGCCTAGTTTCTGTTCAAGCGTCATTCCCGCCATTATTTGCTGTACTTTGGCCAGTTGAGCTTTTAGAGGACTTTCAACGTTACTGTCAGTCCTGATTCCTCTTGGAGTTGGAGTAACGGACACTTTATGAAGTGTTGAGCTTGGGTGCGGTATATTGGCAGACTCAATACCGCTTAATGGATTAGAGCAACTGGAGAAAAAGAGTACAAAGCAACACAACCAAAGCATCAAAACGGTATAATTTGGCTTATTCTCTGGTGATCGGTGTCGCCGTATAACATACCAGTTCCTCATTTGCATAGAATCAGCTCCCGAAAAAGGATTGAATGCTATAGTTACTTTCGCGTGCATGAACAATACTTGCCCCTACCAAAGAACGTTAGAAAGTTCACATCAGTAACGAAACTTATTTTTCGGCTAGCCTCTTCTCCACTTCTGAAGTACCTATCCTTAAGCTTATCCACAATTTTTTTCTCCTGGTAGAGAAATCAGCTCGTGTATTTCTGTTTCATCCGAAAATATGCTATACTCAGCTAAAATGTAGAATTAACCGAATTACATGCGTAATTTTCCTGATTTTCCTGCGACCTATCCATCATAAAGTGTTAACACTTGCATACAGCTAAGATTTTCTGGAGGAGAAGGGTCTTCACTTTATGGGTACACCCAGCGTTCCAGCTGAAATAGTTAATCGACGACCTTCAAGTACAGGTAGAAAGCGGTTCATGCTGATTATCGTGCTGAGTACTATTCTTATCTTTCTTGCCACGCTAACTCTTTCTACTTCAGCATTTTGGGAAAAGAGCTCGTCTCATATGACCACAAATAAAGCAAAAACCCGGCATACTGTTGTACCGGCACAAATCCCAACGCCAAAACCCACTTTATCTCCTACCAATAGATCCGTACATGCGCCTGTATTAGGTTATCCACTTTTGAACGGTAATACTCATATGCGAGAAATCGCACTGACCTTTGACGACGGCCCTAATCCTTACTATACTCCTCAGGTCCTTACAATTCTGCGAAATTATGGAATAAAGGCCACTTTTTTCGATATTGGATACCTGGTTGCGGATTATCCCTATGTCGTTCGCCAGGAATACAATGAGGGGAATTTAGTGGCAAATCATAGCTGGTCTCATCCAAAAATGACCTTACTTTCTGCACAGGCTATAGTGTCACAACTCACTTCTACCTCTACAGCCATTCAAGATGCAATTGGAGTTCGTCCAACTTTTTTTCGTCCGCCTTATGGAGCAATTAATAGCACCGTCTTAGCAAAAGCCAGGTATCTCGGGTTTACCACTGTTTTGTGGGATGGTACAGCGGAGGATTGGAGTTTACCGGGAGTCAGATTGATCGTCACTAAAACTCTCTCTTATGCCCGAAATGGTGCCATTCTCCTTCTGCACGACGGAGGAGGAAACCGCGCGGAAACCGTAGCGGCATTACCCATTATCATTGCGAGCTTAAAAAGCCGTGGATTTCAATTTGTAACGATACAGCAATTAGTCGATGATTTAGCCATGCCTTTGGCTCGGAATGCTAATAGCACGATACAATACAATGCACCAATCTCGCTAACCGCTACCGCTGGGTTCATTGCCTGGAGACGCAAGACATTTTCATGAGAGACTATCTACCTGCATCGAACATCACAACTGGCTAGGAACGATGGGCTTGATCAGGCCTATCAAGATCCTGAGAATCCCAACAATTACTACTATTGCGCCGACCCCCACAAGAAAGCCCCCGAGGATATAAGCGCCTGAAGCATGGATAACAAGCCCTAAGGCAATCAGGATGACACCAAATAGTATCGCGATTAAGCCACTTCGAGTGAACTTACGCTTTTTCCGCTCCTCAACTACCTCCAAAATCTCCGGATGCTCCGTAAGTTCTCTTTTCACAAGCTCTTCTGTGTCAACAGGTTCTTTTACGTTTGGCTGCGCTACTGACTCTTCGCTTTCGCTGTCTAACATGATAAGACTCCTTTCCTCGTTTTGAAGGGTAAACTCCCTTTCTTCTTTACACGAAAAACACGACCACTTGGATGACTTTACCACTAATACATGTCACTCACTGCATGAATGCTCCTAGGATTGCTTGCCTGGAAAGGAGGCATATGTCTGCTAACGAGAGGGATACGTGCAGTCAGTATTACTGCTTGCGCGCTATTAACTCTTGCGCAATATAGCTCGCAACTGCGGCTGCAGTCGAACCTGGCCCAAAGCCAGCATCATAGCCTAGTTCCTTAGCAAAGGCGTGCGAAATGCGCGGTCCACCAACAATAAAGAGGTAGCGATCTCGCACACCCTCAGCCTCGGCAAGTTCAATCAATTTGGTCAAATTATGGATATGCACATTTTTCTGTGTCACCACCTGTGAAACAAGAATAGCTTCCGCCCGTTCCTCGGAGGCGCGTCTCAACAAAGCTTCGCAGGATACTTGCGCACCAAGATTCAATGCAAGAAATGCTGGGAAACGCTCCAGACCATAGTTTCCTGCGAATCCTTTTGCATTGAAAATGGCATCGATACCTACTGTATGCGCATCACTTTCGATAGCAGCTCCAATCACTATCACTTGTCGACCTAGGTGTTTCTCGATCAATTCGTTGATTTCATTGAAATCTAACTCGTCGTGTGCTAGCTCGTCCACCAGAATTTGTTCAGGATCAAAAGTATGCACACAGGCCCCATAGATGACAAAGAAAGTGAACGCATTATCGATACTTTCAACATGCGCGACCAGTGGATTGCTGATACCCATCAACATTGCGTAGCGCCGTGCTGCTTCTCGTGCGCGGGCACTCAAAGGCAATGGAAGGGTGAAAGAAAGCTGCACTACTCCATCATTAGCTGTGTCACCATAGGGCCTCATATGCATATGTATTTACCTCTGCATAACTTTCATCGGAACTAACACTTACGGTGTTGCTGTCGGTACCGGAGTGCAAGAACCCGAAGGTGTAATCGCTTGCGAAGACAATGTATTGGGACTTGTGGTGGTAACCTGTCCAGATCCTGGGAAAGCGCCATTCAACTCAAGTGTCCCAGAAGCAGGAAATTGAAACTGCTTGCTGGTTTGCCCCTGACCGAATTGTACAACTCCTGTCTTAGTAGTACGTCCACCATCTGTCGTATACGTAAATTGTACGGCACCTCCAGGGCCTTTGGGAAGGACATTAAAGGTAGCAGTGTAGGTAATAGTAAGCTGTGTACCGCAAGACTTTCCCGTGATCGAGAGTGGACTTACTGCCAAATCAATAGTAGTCACTTGAAATGGAACCGAAGTGGGAGTAGGTGTGGGCGTTGTGCCCGGTGTGGGCGTTGAGCTTGGTGTAGCGGTTGGTGTTGGTGTTACACCTGGCGTAGGTGTTGTTCCCGGCGTGGTATTGTTCCTCTGACTTGCGAAAACGAATAAACCTACGAGTCCCCCCAACAATACCACAACCAACACGATAAGGCCAATAATGAGATTCATTCTAAAACGGTTATCGGTATCAGAAGTTGGAGGTTGAGAAGGACCACCCACTTGACCTGGAGTCTGTTGTCCATAACCACCAGAAGCATAAGGTGTTGGTGCAGATGGTGGTACTTAGCCCTGACCCTGAGGCGGGTAGGGCGCTTGTTGTTGAGGAGGAGGTAAAACCACGGGTTGCAGAGGCTGAGCTACATAGGGTTCAGTCTGTTCAGAAGCCTTCGCTTGTTCAGGTGGAAATGGATCAAACTCCCCAGGCTTCTGAACAATCGGCTCAACGTATTGGGCCCCACAGCGTGGGCAATAGGTTTCACCTGGCGTCAACGATGCTCCACAATTATGGCAGATACGATACTGACTACTCATAAAAAGTTTCTCCTATAAGTGGACATTGGATAAAGTGAAAAACTCCAGGAACCTGGCAGAATTACAGAGTTTAAAACCTGGAATTCATTCACACTCTCCTACTGTAAAACATTTCTCCAAGCTCTACAAGGCCTATATGATATACTAATCTCAGGTAAGCTTTCATATTTCTCGAAAGGACGACCTCTATGGTCAAGCAGAGCGAGCAGATTGACGTAATCATTATTGGAGCAGGACACAATGGCCTTGTGGCAGCAGGCTATTTAGCCCGCGCAGGCAAGAAAGTCCTTGTGTTAGAGCAGCGTGACCGTGTAGGCGGTGCCTGCACGCTTGAGGAGCCATTTCCAGGCTTTACCATGTCGCCTTGCGCCTATGTAGTGAGTCTACTCCGCCCTAAGATTATCCGCGATTTAGAATTACATCGCTATGGCTTTGATGCCTATGTCAAAGACCCACAAATGTTTGTACCATTTCTGGATGGCAAGTATCTCTTTTTCCGCGCCAGCACCGAAAAAACCGTTGAGGATATACGCATACTTTCTCCACACGATGCCGAGTCGTATCTAAAGTTTTTAGCATTTTTTGAGCGCGCCTCGGAGATTCTCAAGCCCATTTTACTTGAGGAGCCGCCATCTATTGCCGATCTGGCAGGCCGTTTTCGAGGCGAGGATGAAGAGATTTACCGTTATTTGATGTTTGGCAACCTGTACGATATGCTGGCTGATTATTTCGAGTCCGATTATTTACGTGCTGCTTATGCAGGACAAGGTGTGATCGGTTCCTTTATTGGACCCAAGACGCCCGGCTCGGTCTACGTCCTCTGGCATCACATGTTCGGGGAAGTTAACGGAGTACAGGGCATGTGGGGCTACGTTCGAGGTGGTATGGGTCGTATTAGCTTTGCCTTAGCTGCATCCGCCGAGGCACACGGTGCAACAATCCGCACCGACGCGCCAGTAGCCAAAATCCTCGTCCACAATGGTCGTGCTGAGGGTGTACGCCTGGAAAACGGGGAAGAACTGCGAGCTGAAGCCGTTCTCTCAAATACTGACCCTAAGCGTACCTTCCTACAATTCTGCGCTGACGCAGACCTCGATAAAGACTTTCTTAAGCGTATTTCGCACTTTAAGACTGAGAGCGCCGTAATTAAGCTCAACATCGCACTGAAAGAGCTGCCAGATTTCAAGTGTCTCCCTGGTACTACACCTGGCTTGCAACACGCAGGATCGCTCGATATCACGCCGACACCAGACTGGGTGCAAGAGGCATACGAAGACGCAGCGCGAGGTGAGCTCTCGCAAAAGCCATATATTGAGGCATACATGCAATCCGCTACAGATCCCACGGTTGCGCCAACTGGATACCACACTATTTCGATGTTCTGCCAATATGCTCCCTATCATCTCAAAGGTCGCGAGTGGTCCGAAGAAGTCAAAAATGAGATGGCGAATCGCATCATAGCAACCATGACCGCGTTCGCACCCAATTTCGCCGACGCCATCGTTGATTCCCAGGTGCTTAGTCCAGTGGACATCGAGCAGCGTTACGGCATGCCGAATGGGAATATCTTCCACGGTGAAATCACACCTGATCAGATCTTCTCACTGCGCCCTACGCCAGAATGTGCGCGTTATCGCACTCCCATTGAAGGTCTGTATCTCTGCGGTTCTGGTGTACATCCTGGCGGTGGTGTAATGGGTGCACCCGGTCACAATGCAGCCAGGGCACTGATGAATGACTGGGATAAGAGAAAGCTAGACAGCATGACGCCAGGCCACTCTCATGAGCTGGGATAGAAGTCAGGAACCCATCCCGTAGAACGGGATAGGCTTGTGTGAGCAAGTCTAAACCTGACCAGTCTGAGCGCAAGCTACGTTACGGAAGCAATCAGGTACCTACGGGTGCGCGGCCAGCCTGTAGCTCTACGGTGAAAGGTTAAACAGTCCTAAAGGGTTAAGACAGTGCTTTTCACGTCAAACCTTCCAGTAACATTGACGAGGCCACCATTACCCTAGCAATAGGAGGCTCAAATTGAGCAAAGTTTTTGTCCTCGATACGAATAAACAACCCTTGAATCCGGTGCATCCTGGCCGTGCGAGAATGCTGCTCTCGCACGGGAAAGCAGCGGTGTTTAAACGCTATCCCTTCACCATCATCTTGAAATGTGCGGTGAAGTCGCCAGTAGTTGAGTCACTCCGCATCAAGCTTGACCCTGGCAGCAAGATCACCGGTATAGCTATCGTGAACGACACGTCCGGTGAAGTCGTCTTTGCCGCTGAACTGACCCACAGAGGGGAAGCGATCAAGAAGCGTCTGGAGAGTCGGCGCGGTGTCCGTCGAGGGAGGCGGCAACGCCACACCCGGTACAGACAACCAAGATTTGACAACCGGCGCAACAAGAAGAGTGGATGGATAGCACCCTCTCTTGAAAGCAGGGTATGCAACGTCGTCACCTGGGTCAAGCGGTTCATACGTGTCTGTCCAATCAACGCTATGAGCCAAGAACTGGTGAAGTTCGATATGCAAGCCATGGAGAACCCTGAAATCTCAGGCGTCGAGTATCAGCAAGGCACCCTCTACGGCTATGAGGTGAGGGAATACTTGCTTGAAAAGTGGGGGCGGCAATGCGCCTACTGTGGTCAGAAAGATGTTCCATTAGAGGTGGAGCACATCAACCCGCGCAGAAAGTCCCGTGATGATCGCGTCTGCAATCTCACACTGGCATGTAAGCCTTGTAACAACAAGAAAGGGAAACAAGACATCCGCGTGTTCCTAGCAAAGAACCCCGACTTGCTTGAGCGCATCCTAGCACAAGCAAAAGCCCCGCTCAAGGATGCCGCAGCGGTCAACACAACACGTTGGATGCTCTACGAACAACTCAAAGCATTGGGCTTGCCGGTGGAGTGCAGCAGTGGCGGCAGAACGAAATACAACAGGGTGACCAGAGGGCTCGAAAAAGCGCATTGGCTCGATGCGTCCTGTGTGGGAGCGAGCACGCCTGAGCACCTGCATATTGCTGGCGTCGTGCCCTTGCTCATCGCGGCAAACGGGCATGGGAGTAGGCAGATGTGTCTGATGGACAAGCATGGATTCCCGCGTACCGGACCCAAGCAGGCCAAACGGGTCAAAGGGTTTCAAACGGGCGATATGGTCAAAGCGGTGGTCTCTTCAGGGGTCAAGCGTGGGACCTATGTCGGGCGTGTGTCTGTGCGTGCCACTGGCTCCTTCAATATCACGACCAAAGAGGGCAAGACGGTACAAGGTATTAGCCATCGTCATTGTACCGTGCTGCATACCTGCGATGGCTATAGTTACCAGAAAGGAGAGGCGGCCTTTCCTCCCGCCCCGTGAACGGAGGCGCGTCTCCACGCCGCATGTTTGATGAATTTCAAAATAGCTATTGTACAATTTGCAATCAACCAGTTTAACTCAGAAAAGAATCTCGTAAAGGCCGAACAATTCATAGCAGAAGCATCATCAGAAAACGATCTAATTGTGTTTCCTGAAGATTTTATTCTGGGACCGCTCAACGAGAGAAATGAGTTTGCTGACTATCAGGGGCATTACGTCAAGCACTTCCAACTCCTGGCCTCAAAATATCACATTGATATTGTTCCTGGCTCGATTATCGAGGGCGACAAAACAGGTCTATACAATACAACGTACTATATTGATCGCTACGGAGAGATACATGGAAAGTACCGCAAAGTGAACTTGTGGCTTCCCGAACGCAGCTATATTTCCCCAGGACAAGGCATTCCCGTTTTTGATACCAGGATTGGCAGAGTGGGCCTCATTATTTGCTGGGACTTGATGTTCCCAGAGGTGTTCAGGGAAATGGTAAAAGAGAGGGTTGAAATCGTCATTTGCCCAAGCTATTGGTGCTTTGAAGATGCTGGAATAGGCTTGAAACACGACATGATGGCCGAAATAAAACTCGTCAATGCCCTATGTGTCACCAGGGCATTTGAGAATGAGATAGTGCTCGTCTATGCAAACGCAGCTGGAAGGCTAACTGGTGGAGAAATTACAGATACACTCATAGGCCAATCACAAGTCACAGTCCCTTTCAAAGGCGCACTTGCTCTAATGGACCACAACCAGGAAGAAATGTTTTATGTTTTAGTAGATAAAGATATTTTGCGAGACGCGGAGGAAGCTTACGAGATCAGAAAAGATTTAAAGAAAGGTATATTGAGTTGAGTGCACCAGGTTCATTTCGATC
>Ga0070706_100006614_pt1 | contig 10934 bp, 9 predicted proteins | sample KBSK5501metaG_FD_65476 | JGI IMG/M metagenome (GOLD analysis project Ga0070706, IMG submission 65476) | Corn, switchgrass and miscanthus rhizosphere microbial communities from Kellogg Biological Station, Michigan, USA - KBS K5-50-1 metaG | ecosystem: Host-associated > Plants > Roots >...
GAATCGCAGCGGATCGGCCTGCCTCCGCCTCAGCAGGAATGCCTCGAGAGGCGCCGCGTCCGGCTCCGGAGGAAGCCGTTCGCCGTATTCCGCCGCGACCGCCACGATCTTCTGCCACCGCTCCGGCGAGCGCACGACGCGCCGAAGAGAGGCGAATCCGTTGCCCTGCAGGAAGCGGGCGGTGACGCCGTTGGCGGCGATCATCAGGTCCTCGATCAGCTCGCGCGCGCGGTTCTTCTTCTGGACCGCCAGGCCGACGAGCGCGTCCCCGTCGAAGAACGCTCGGGGCTCGATCGTCTCGAGCTCGAGCGCGCCGCGCTCGTGCCGCCGACGCCGCAGGGCCTGGGCGATCGAGTCCTGTAGACGAAGCTGCTCGGGCATGCCTGAGACCGACCTCGCCGCCTCGGGCATCGCGCCCCCCTCGAGACCCTCCGAAACGGAGTCGTACGCGAGCTTGGCCTTGTTGCGCACGGCCGCCCGGTAGACCTCGCTCGAGCGCAACGTTCCGTCGCTTTCGACGGCCATGTCCACGACCAGGGCGAGGCGATCCTGCCCGTCGTTGAGCGACGTCCAGTCCGTCGAGAGCTTCTCCGGCAGCATCGGGAAGATTTCGGCCGCGGTGTAGACGGAAGTCGTGTTCTGACGCGCGTGCGCGTCGATCGCGGAACCCTTCGCGACGAGGGCGTCGACGTCGGCGATCGCGACGAGGATCCGGGGCCCGGCCTCTGTGCTCTCGGCCACGCTCAGCTGGTCGAGATCGCGCGAGTCGTCGTTGTCGATCGAGACCCAGAGACGGTCGCGCAGGTCCCGCAGGGAGTGGCCGTCGAGCCGCGCCGGCCCGTGAATCCGGCCGAGCTCGTTCAGAGCGTCGCGAGAGAAATCCGGCGAGAGCCCCCTCTCCTCCATGGCGCGCCGGGCGATCCTCTTCAGGTCCGCTCGATCGTGCCCTCGCCCGCGCGTCACGACGGCAGTCTAGTGGATCAAACGCATCATCTCGGGCTCCCCCCGCGGACTAAGATTCCGCCGTGATTCCAAAACCCCCGTTCGCCCGCGATCTCACGCTCGAAAACGAGATCGCGGAGTTCGAGCGACTGAAGCCGCGCCTCGAGAGCCTCTGGAACGCGCTCTCCGCGCGCGAGGAAGAGCCCTACACCTCTGTCGTGATCCCGTCGCTGACGCTCGACCAGTCGGAGCTGACGAAGCTCGAGGCCGCGAGCTTCTACGAGGAGCGGCTGCTGTTTTTGTTGATCCGGCTGCGCAACCCGCAGGCGAGGATGGTCTACGTCACCTCCCAGCCCGTTCACCCGCTGATCCTGGAGTATTACTTTCAGCTTCTCGTGGGCATCCCCGCGAGCCACGCGCGGGCCCGGCTGACCCTGCTCTGCGCCTACGACGCTTCCCCGCGCCCGCTGACCGAGAAGATCCTGGAACGTCCGCGCCTGATCCAGCGGATCCGGTACGGCATTCCCGACACCTCCCGGTCTTTTCTGACGGTCTTCAACTCGACGCCGCTCGAACGACGGCTCGCCGTGCTGCTCGGGATCCCGATGAACGGAATCGATCCCGCCCTCACGACGCTCGGAACGAAGTCGGGGAGCCGCCGGCTGTTCCGCGAGGCCGGCGTCTGCCTGCCGGAGGGATTCGAGGATCTCCGCTCCGAGGAAGACCTGGTCGACGCGCTCGAGGAGCTGCGGAGGCGCCGGCCCGGGATCGCCCGAGCCATGATCAAGCTCGACGACAGCTTCTCGGGGGAAGGCAACGCGATCTTCCGCTATCCGGAGGAGAGCGGCAAAGACGCGATCCGCTCCGCGCTCCGGCGCCTCGACTTCGCCGCGCCCCAGGAGAGGCCGGAGCACTACCTGTGCAAGTTCGTCGAGATGGGCGGAATCGTCGAGGAGCTCCTGGAGTATCCGGAGTCCGCCTCCCCGTCGGTTCAGCTGCGCATCGATCCGCACGGGGAGGTCGTGCTGCTCTCGACGCACGACCAGATCCTGGGGGGCGGCGCCGGGCAGGTCTACCAGGGCTGCCGGTTTCCGGCCGCGGAGGCTTACCGGCGGCAGATCCAGGACGCGGGCCGCCGCGTGGGAGCGGTCCTCGCGAGCCGGGGCGTCGTGAGCCGCTTCGGCGTGGACTTCTTCGTGGGACGCCGGTCCGGCGGCACGGCGTGGGACGTGCATGCGCTCGAGATCAACCTGCGCATGGGAGGAACGACACATCCGTATCTCGCGCTCCAGTTCCTGACGGGCGGACGGCTCGATCCGGAGTCCGGGACGTTCCTCTCACCGAGCGGGAACCCGAAGTTCTATCGCTCGAGCGACAATCTGCAGTCGGCCGCCTACCGCGGGATCTGCCCCGACGACTTGATCGACATCACGACGATCAACCGTCTTCACTACAGTCACGCGACGGAGACGGGGATCCTCTTCCACATGATGGGCGCGCTCTCACAGTTCGGAAAGGTGGGAATCACGGCGATCGGAAACAGCCAAGCCCAGGCGGAGGAGATCTACGCGTGCGCGCTGGAGGTCCTGAACCGCGAAGCCGCGCGATGATCGTGGCCCGCGAGCGCTCGCCCCGCTTCTACGCGTGGATCTCGATCGGCACGGCGCTCGTCACGATCACGCTGAAGCTCACGGCCTGGCGCCTGACGGGATCCGTGGGTCTGCTCTCCGACGCCGCCGAATCCGTCGTCAACCTGATCGCCGCCCTCATCGCGCTCTGGGCCTTGACCGTCGCCGCGAAGCCGCCGGACGAGGCGCATGCCTACGGCTACACCAAGGCGGAGTACTTCGCGAGTGGCGCCGAGGGATTCCTGATCGTCGCCGCGGCCGTGACGATCGTGATCCAGGCCGTGGGCCGCTGGCGGGAGCCCAAACCGATCGCGGCCGTCGGGCTCGGAATCGCCGTTTCGGCGCTCGCCTCCTTGATCAACGGCGCCGCTGCCGCGATGCTGCTTCGTGCCGGCAACCGGTTGAGCTCGATCACGCTGCGCGCGGACGGCCGCCATCTCCTGACCGACGTCTGGACTTCGGTGGGAGTGATCGCCGGGATCGCGCTCGTCTCCTGGACCGGCTGGCTGCGGCTGGATCCTCTCATCGCGGTCGCGGTGGCCGTCAACATCCTCTGGACCGGCTGGAAGCTGGTGCACGAGACGGGCCTGGGACTCCTCGACCGGGCGCTGCCGGCGCCCGAGCGGCAGGAGATCACGCGGGCGTTGATTCCCTTTCAGGAGCAGGGAATCCTTTTCCACGCAATCCGCTCGCGTGTCGCCGGGGCGCGGCGTTTCGTCTCGATGCACGTCCTGGTACCGGGGCGCTGGACGATCCAGCGCGGCCACGACCTCTGCGAGGAGATCGAGGCGTCGGTGCGCAAGGCGCTGCCCAACTCGACCGTCTTCACCCACATCGAGCCGCGCGAGGACCCGGTGTCGTGGGACGACCGGCGGCTCGATAGAGACTAGTTTCGGGTTTCGGGTGTCGTATAAGCAATCGCTTATATATCTGTAGCTCGAGACTCCGACCGCGAAACGCGAGAGCTGAGATTCGGCGGCGCGTCAGTCCTCACGCGCGTACGGAAAGCGGAGCGGCTCGCGGGCATTGAACTTCACGACGTCGAAGTACGGCGAGAGGTCGAAGTCCTGGGGAACGCAGAGGCTCGGGTGGCGCGCCTTCAAGAATCCGCTGTAGGCGACGCGAGTCGGTCGCCCGAAGATCCACCGGCGAAGCCGTCCACGGCGCGTCGCTCTCCGGCGAATGTGCAACGGCAGGATCGAGAGACCGACCCGCGCGAACGCCTCGGCGATGAACGACGAGCAGATCGTCTCAGTCTCCTTCCCGCTGCCGAAGTGAAGGGCGTCCTCGCGTAACCGCATCGGGATCAGGCGGAGCGGCATCAGGTACCGAAAGAGGTCCACGATGTTGCGGTGGTCGTAGCAGAACCCGATCCGGCCGACGACATCGTCGAGGACGGTCTCGATCTGATCCGGCATGAGACCGACGGGACGGCAGACGCGCATGTTGAAGTCGATGTACTTCACGAGCGGCGAGACGACGACGCCCTTGTCGGCCAACGCCTCGACGATCAGGTAGCGCGACTCTTGATGAAAGCGCCGCCGAACCCCCTCGCGCCCGGCGGGATTGCGCAGCAAGCGGCTCCCGATGTACACCGCGCTGTGCGACCAGGGGGACATCGTCAGGTACTTGATCACCTGGGAGACCCGTTCGTCGCCGTCGACGAGGACGACGTCGCCGGGCCGGATGCGGCTCTTCAGCCTTTCGGGGTCGTTGAAGACGTACCGGCGGTATTCGGCGCGCGGGCGCGTGATGCGAGTGACGAGCCATTCGGCAAACGCCTGCGCGGGGGGCCGCACGCCCCCATTGTGCTCCCGCTTCTGTCGGCGGCGACCGGAGCACCGGCTAAGCGGTCGCGTTGAGCGCCTTCCGCACCGTAACGACGTCGACCAATCCCTCACACCCGTAGAGCACCGGGAGGACCTTCTCCGGGGGATGTTTGCGGCGGAGCTCGGCGACTGTCTCCGTGCCGGCGCGATACGCCGGCAGATACATCCGGCCGAGTAAGGGATGCCGTCCCCACGCACCCGAGAGCTTGTCGGCGCGCTCCTCCGAGACGAGAAAATCGCGGCGCAGGAGGGCAGCGACGTCTTTCTGACCGACCCTCTCCTTCCACGTCAGGTACGAGGACTGATTCTTCGCCTCGTCCTGAAGCAGAGCCAACAGTACCCCGATCTGCAGATCCTCGTCGGGGAGCTCCTCGACCTCCAGGACCCCCATGGCGATCAGGATCGCGTTGTTGGCGATCCCCTCGAAGAGCGCCGCGGGCCGCGAGTTCATCGTCAGAACGGTTCCCTCGAAACCGACCCGGCCGCGCACGTACAGGGCCTGGATCAAGGCGGAAGTCGTCACGTGCCCCGGCACGACCTCATGTGAGACGAGCTGCGCGAACTCGGGCACGCTGATCTCGAGCGACGCGTTGATCTCGTAGGTCGCCTCGAACTCCGGCGTGCCGTCCGGTTTTCGCGCGCGGCCGAGGTAGTTCATCGATCCCGAGAACCAGGCGTCTCGAATCGGCAGAAACGTCATGTTCGCCCGTGGCACGGACTGCAGGTCCTCGGGAAGGTGCGGCGCCAGGTGGCTGGTGGTCCCGGCGTCGAGCTGCGCGATGAACGCGTCGGCCAGGGCCTTGATCGATTTCCGCGGCACCCGTCGTTCGCGGCGCCACGCGTCCACGGCGGCGAGCAGCTCATCTTTGCTCCGCGACGGGTAACCCGCCTTCTCCAGCAGCGCCGCGACACGGCGCCGCTTCTCCTCGGGGCGCGAAGGCTCCGGAGGCTTGCCGGTCGAGCCGATCACGCACCTCTCGTAGGGGACCGGGGGGCCTTTCCCGAGGATCTCCATCGCGAGGTCCCACATCGCGGAGAAGCAGACCGCGAGTCCGTCGAAGTAGCCGCCGCGCAACCCCCCGAGCTTGCGTCCCTCGGCAGCCATCTCGTCGATCGCGCCCCTGACGTCTATGACGCGGAGGTAGTCCTCGATCGCCGCGCGGGCCGGCTCCTTCGCGGAGACCCCGCCGGACTCGCGCACCTTCTTCGCCGCCGGGTGCGTGTAAGCCTCGGGCAGAGGCTCGTCTGAGAACCAGGAGTCCGCGATGAAACGCCCGGTGCCGGACGGGTTCATCACGTCCCCGCCCCAGAGCGTGTCGATGCCGAGGATGGCGGTGGCGGTTGTGACGTCGAGGCGGTTCATCGGCCGCCGCCCGAATCGATTTGTGATTTGTGATTTGTGATTTGTGATTGAGGTGAGCAAATCGGCTTGCTGGCGTCAGGGATTTGGAGCGCGCCGTCTTGCCGTTTGCTGCGAGGCGACGAAGATTGCCACGAGCTCGTTACACTCGGCGAGCAAGTAGCTCGTTTCATCACAGCGAGCAATTCCCAGATCGAGAAGCGCTTCGAGCCAGAACATAGACTCGTCGGCCTCTTCGACGACCACGTTGATCTTCGAAATGAACTCGGCCCTCGAACGTGACCGTGAGACGGCCCGGTAATTCGCAGCGACGGAAGTCGCGGCCCGAAGTTGCCTGCCAATAAGCCGAGCCTCGTCGTGGCGCGGCAGGCTGCGAATGTGTCGAACTGTCCGAAAGGCGAACTCCTTGGTGCGCTTTCGAAGCTTTTCGGCTTCGGATCCCGCGCCAGCTTGCGTAAAGCTCTCCTCTTACGATTCTTGTCGCGAGGCCCTCCCTTGCCCACCTTGATCACAATTCACAAATCTCAAATCACAAATCTCTCTGCCGCTTCATCGCCCCGAACCACAGATAGCCGCACAACAGCAAAAACCCCACCGAGCTCACGAGCTGCGACACCGGTTCGTTTTCGAAGAAGGGCAGCTTGACGAGGTCCTCGCGATACCAGCCGAAGAGCCGAAGCCCCGCGCCGAAGACGCCGCCGAGGGCGCCCCCGGCCATCAGACCCGACGCGATGATGACGGCCCGTTCGCGCATGGACCGCCCCGCCGTTCCGCCGACGCGCTCGGAACGCTTGCCCACGTAGTGCGAGATGACTCCGCCGACCAGCGCTCCCGAATTCAGCTCGAGCGGGAGGTACATGCCCAGGGCCACGATCAGCGCGGGCACTTCCAGCATCTCCATGATCACGGCGACCGCCGCTCCGGCCCCGAAGAGAACCCACGGGACCGGTTGCCGGCTCATGAATCCTTCGACCAGCGCCTTCATGATCGAGGCCTGCGGCGAGGCGAGCACCGGACGCGTGTCTCCGGGAGCGCTCTCGCCGAACTGGAACGTCTGAGCGAGCGCCACGATCACGAGGCCGACTACGACCGCGGAGCAGATCACGCCGAGGAACTTGACCCGTTCCTGGGCAGCCGGCGTATTGCCCAGCCAGTAGCCGGTCTTCAGATCCGTGATCGTCTGGCCCGAGACCGAGAGCGCCGTGCAGACCATCCCGGCGATGGCCATCACGAAGAACATGCCCGTGCGCCCCGAAACGCCGAACTCCAGAAGGACGACCGACGAGATGATGATCGTCAGCATCGTCATGCCGGAGACCGGGTTGCGCGAGGTCGTGGCGATCGCGTTAGCGGCGACCGACGTGAAGAAAAAGGAGAAGACGAGCGTCAGGACGAGGCCGATCAGCAGGACGACGGACGAGGCCCCCAGGTTGCCGAGGAAGATCGCGACCGCGAGCGACGAGACGACGACGCCGATGAGGATCCGCACGATCGAGATGTCGCGGTCGGTCCGATCCTGACCCTCGTCCTCCCCGTGGCGAAACGCCTTCGCCGCGATCGAGAAGGAACCGACCATGACCTTCAGCGACTTCAGGATCCCGAAGATGCCCGCCGTGGCGATCGCTCCGACGCCGACGTACCGCACGTACCAGCGGAAGATCAGGGCGGCGCTCATCTCCGAGATCGGCATGGGCGCCGGGTAGACCGGCCCCGAGAGATGCTGGCCGACCATCCAGATGACCGGCACGAGCACGAAATTCGCCAGCACGCCTCCGGCGCACAGCAACGTCGAGGCGCGCAGGCCCATGACGTAGCCAAGGCCCAGGATGAACGCGATCGCGTCGACTCGCAGGACCACGCGCGCCTTCTCGGCCATTTCCCGCATCGCCGGGATGAACTGGAAGTCCACGGTCTCCTTCCAGACCTGGAACGTCGTCACGAAGAAGTCGTAGGCCGCCGCGATCCCCGTGGCCTCGAGGAGAAGCTTCGCCTGCGAGCCGCCCTTCTCGCCGGTGATCAGGACCTCGGTGATCGCCGTCGCCTCGGGATAGGGGAACTTCCCGTGCATGTCGCGCACGAAGTAGCGGCGGAGCGGGATCAGGAACAGCACGCCGAGGCAACCGCCCGCGAGGCAGATGAAGATCGTCTGCCACGGATGCGGATCGAGCTTGAGGATGTAGAGAGCCGGGAGCGTGAAGATCGCGCCCGCCACGACCGCGCCCGAGACGCCGCCGACGCCGGTGATGATGACGTTCTCGAGCAGGCTCGAGCGGCGGCGGTAGACGCGCGCCAGACCGATGGCCAGGATCGAGATCGGGATCGCCGCCTCCATCACCTGGCCGACCTTCAGGCCCGAATACGCGGACGCCGCCGTGAAGATCGCGCAGAGGAAGAGGCCCCACAGGATCGAGCGTCCGGTGGCTTCGGGAACCCGGTCGGCGGGCGGGATGACCGGGCAGTAGGTCTCGGAGGGCGTCAGCGCGCGGTAGGCGTTCTCGGGGAGCGATTTGGTCTCGGCCGCTTCCATCGGTCCTCCGCTACGGCTCTGCCCTCTGCGCTATTGTTCTGGCAAGTTTTCGGGCCGGCCGGAGTCTACCGGACTCCCGGATGAAGGAGGCGCGATGATCTCCACGGAGACGGCGCGCAGGAGCTGGGCGATTCTCTTCGCGCGGGGCGTGCTCGGCCTGATCTTCTTCATGGCGGGCGTCTACAAGGTTTTTCGGCTGACTCCCATCGGCCACGCGCACCGATGGTTCCTGGACCCGTACGCGGACACCTTCCTGCCGACCTGGTCGCTCTGGCTGACCGGCGTGACGATTCCGTTCGTCGAGCTCCTCGGGGGAGCGCTCCTGCTGGTCGGGTGGAGAGTCATGGAGGCCTGCGTCGCTCTGGGCTGCGTCCTCGTCATCGTGACGTTCGGCCATCTCTTGAAGGAACCGCTGTACGAGTTCCACACGCACGTGATTCCGCGCCTCGTCCTGCTGCTCTTCGTCCTGATGCTGCCGCGCGAGGCCGACCGGTTCTCGGTGGATGCTCTGCTTTCGAAAGGAGATCGCTCGTGAAACGTCTCGGGATTCTTCTTGCTGCCATGATGGTGTGCCGGGTGGTCTCGGCGCAGGCTCCGTCCGGGTCGAGGCTGGCGGGTTCTCGCGCGCCGGCGTCGAAAGACGGCGCCTCGGTCGATTCGATCGTCGCGGCTCTCTACGAGTCCGTCAGCCATCCCGCCGACGCGGAGCCGAACTGGGACCGCATGCGGGAGCTCTTCCTGCCGGTCGGGATGCTGATCCCGCCGAAGCGGCCGCAGGACGATCTCTTCACGGTCCTCGACGTCGACGGATTCCAGGACCGCGCCCGCAAGGGAGCCGCCTCGCAGAAGCAGAAGGGGGAGGCGCCGCAGGGCTTCTTCGAGCGGGAGATCGCGCGCAAGGCCGACCGCTTCGGCAACGTCTGCCAGATCTTCTCGACGTACGAGTCGCGCCACACCGCGGAGGACGCCAAGCCGTTCGTTCGCGGGATCAACAGCATCCAGCTCGTCAACGACGGGCGGCGCTGGTGGGTCGCCTCGGTCGTCTGGGACACGGAGCGGGCGGACAATCCGATCCCGCCCGCGTACTCACCGGAAAAGAAGTGATCAGTGGGGCGTCTGCCCCAGCTCCTTCGAGCGCGCCGTCGCGGCCTCGACGGCGTCCATCAGAATGGCGCGCAGACGATTCCGCTCGAGGCTGTGAAGCGCCGCGATGGCGGTGCCGCCCGGCGAGGTGACCATGTCCTTCATCATCGCGGGATGGATCTTCAGGACCTCCGCCATCTTCGCCGCTCCGAGCACCGTCTGCACCGTCAGCGCCGCGGCGACGTCGCGCGAGAGGCCGACCCGGACTCCGGCGTCCGACAGTCCTTCGATGATCTGAAAGACGTACATCGGTCCGGTCCCGGATAGCCCGGTCACGGCGTCGAGCTGATACTCGGGAAGCTCGACGACCATCCCGATCGACTCGAAGATCTTCCGTGCCTCGGCCATGCGCGCGGCAGTCGCACGGCGGCCTCGGCAGAGCACCGTCGCAGAGAGACGGACCACCGCGGCCACGTTCGGCATGGCACGGACGACGGGGATGCGCGGACCCACGGCGGCCTCGATGCGCGACGTCGGGAAGCCCGCCGCGATCGAGATGAGCAGCTTGTCCGCCGAGACCGCGGGAGCGATCTCCGACAGCACGGATTCCAGGATCTGCGGCTTGACACCGAGCACGACGATGTCGGCGTTCCGGGCGGCCTCGAGGTTGGAGCCGACCGTCCGCACCCCGAGCTCTCGTCGAATGGCCGCCGCCTTCTCCGGCTTGGGATGAGACGCCGTCAGCATCCCTCGCCGGCCCCAGCCCGAGCCGAGGATTCCCCGAAGAAGCGCCGTCCCCATGTTGCCCGCGCCGAGGACCGCGATCCGCTTGGTTTCCATGGAGGCGAGGATACCGGGTCGACGCCCCACCGGAAGCGGGGATAGTCTCTTGTCAAAGTTTCCCCTTAATGAGCCGGCTTTGACCGGCGGAGGAGGAAGGTATGGGAAAGATCAACCTGTCGCGGGTGATCCTGGGGGGAATCCTGGCGGGGATCGTGGTCAACATTTCCGAGGGGGTTCTCCACGAAGTCTTCTTGAAGAGCCAGATGGAAGAGTCGATGAAGGCCCTGGGCAAGACGATGCCCACCGGCGGCGGGACTCTCGTCGTGTGGCTCCTCTACGGGTTCGCGTGGGCGATCGGGGCCGTCTGGCTGTACGCGGCGATCCGGCCGCGTTTCGGTCCTGGACCCGGCACGGCCGTGCGCGCGGGCATCGCGGCGTGGTTCTTCACGTGCGTGCTCTCGATGATCTCGATGACCAACATGGGTCTCTTCCCATTCAGCGCACTGGCGTTCTTCTGGATGCTGGTCCAGGACATCGTCGCGACGATCATCGGCGCCTGGGTCTACAAAGAGTCGCCGGCGTAAGCCATGCGTGTGAGTCCTTCGGCGGCTTTCGTCGCGCTGATCTGGGGCCTCGCGGGCTGCCTGCTCGCCCAGGGCGCGAGGCCTCAGCCGACCTCGGCTCTCAAGGCCATCGAGGAAAGCTACGTCGACGCCAACGGAGTCCTGCTCTATGCGAAGTCCTTCGGCAGCGGCCCACCGCTGCTCGTCGTGCACGGCGGG
>Ga0070706_100006616_pt1 | contig 10931 bp, 9 predicted proteins | sample KBSK5501metaG_FD_65476 | JGI IMG/M metagenome (GOLD analysis project Ga0070706, IMG submission 65476) | Corn, switchgrass and miscanthus rhizosphere microbial communities from Kellogg Biological Station, Michigan, USA - KBS K5-50-1 metaG | ecosystem: Host-associated > Plants > Roots >...
GCGATGGCGCGCTCGATCACATGGCGATCTTCATCGCGGACTGGCCGGTCCGGGGCAAGATACGTGCGATAAACTGGAAAACACGCGATCGTCTCCCGCACGGCGCGTCCCAGTGCTTGCAAGGTAAAATCGCGATACCACCGGTTTTGCTCGGAAAGTCGGTCCACCATGTTCCCGAGAACATTGACGTCGTTCGCCAGGGCGAGTCGCATGACCTGACGTTTCTTCGCATAAGCGAGATGCCCGAAATGCAGGGAGTGCCCGATAAACCGCCGAAAGGTAGAGGATATTGCGGCCTCGGCCGATGAATCGACCAGCAAGTGCGTGACTTGATTGCAAAAATCGTAACCGGTTGTGCCATGGACCGGCCAATCCTTCGGCAGCGTCTCGGTTCCAGTAAGAATCTTTTCCACCAACATGTAAATGGCGCGGCGGTCGCTCGGCAGCGGAATTCCGAGCGCCTTTGCGCAGCGAGCTTGCAATTTCTCAAAATAGTCTCGCGGCAAATAGAGGCCGTCCGGGTGATCGATGCGCAAACCGGTCACTGCGCCGGCGGCGATCAGTGTGAGAAGAAGCTTGTGGGTCGCATCAAAAACTTCAGGCACTTCCATGCGAATGGCCGCGAGATCGTTTACGTCAAAAAAGCGACGGTAGTTGATTTCCTCGGCGGCAACCCGCCAGTAGGCCAGCCGATACGATTGCGCGTTGAGCAATTCATCCAGTTTATCGAAACTGCGCGCGTCCCCGGGTCGCCCATTGATCTGGACAAGCGCTTTCTCGATCGCTTCCTGCACCTGGGGCGCTTCCTGGGAGCGACGCTCGAGACGTCGCTTAATGATCTCTTTTTCTCGCGTCCGCTCCTCGATTCGCTCAGGATCAATGTCCGTGCGTCTCGGTAAATACTCCAGCGCGGTCACAATGCTTTGCAACTCGGCGAAAAAATCCTCATCTCGATGCTCGGCCAGATTCTCGAGCGCGAGCCCGAGGATATAACGATAAGTGCCGGGCGCGATGGGTAACCGATGGTCGAAATAACTCAGATAAAACGCGCCATCGGCGAAATGGACCTTGAATTCGCCGCGTTCCAGGACCCGCCCGTATTGATCGGATAAAATCGGCAGCAGAACCTTGTCGTGTAAGTCGGATTTGAGCGGGCGCCAATCGATGTCGAAGTATTGTGCGTAGATCGAGCTCGGTCCGTTTTCGAGCACATCCATCCACCACTGGTTTAGCGGCTCGCCGATTCCCATATGGTTCGGAACGAAATCAAGCACCTGGCCCATTCCGCGGGCGTGTAATGCGCTGATCCACGAACCGTACTCTTCGCGCGAACCAATCGCGGCGTTCAGTTTGTTATGATCTGTGATGTCATAACCGTGCAAACTTTCGGGGCGCGCTTGAAAGTAGGGTGAGGCATAGGCATCGCTGACCCCGAGCGCGTCCAGGTAGGGCACGATTTCGCGCGCCTGCGTGAAGGTGAACTGCCGGTTGAACTGCAATCGGTAGGTGCAGCGTGGGATGCGAGGATGTTGCTCCGTTGTCACGTCGAGCGAAGCTGAGGCATTATTTGAATGACGAAGCACGAATGACGAATGACGAAGGAATGACGAAGCTCAAATTACGACACCGAGAACGCGAGCCACGATTGGTTTCTTATTCATTTTTTTCCCTCCTCCAGATCTTTGAAAAGATCAGACGTAGGCCATGAGTACAATGACGAAGCTCGAATGACGAAGCTCGAATCAGGACACATGGCCACAAGGCGAACATCTTTGCTCGGTTATTCATTTTTGCCGCTCCGCCAAATCTTCGAAAAAATCAGGTGTAATTCCCTCGCTTCCATCCACAGCTTTCGCGCTTCACGCTTCAGCTCTGGCACGGCGCGAACCGCCATGCGCAGAAAATACTTCGTCTCACGCGCTTCCTTCTTGCACGTCCCAATGCATTTTAAAAATTCCTTCTTCGATACCGAATCGTCGGCCTCGACGTAGTTTGCGCCAACGCTTGTGCCCGCGCCGACCAGTTGGCTGATAATCCGACTCGTCGTAGGCCTCTGTGGAATCGTTTTGGCAAAATCGATAACAGCTTCACCAAACCGCGCGGTTCGCTCCTCCAAATCGTAAACGCGATTCCGATCCGGTTCTTCACGGATGACCAACACGTCACTGCCCCAAAACGAGTCGTCATCTTGGTGCGTGATTTCAGTTTTCGTCATTTGTGTCATTCCTTCGTCATTCGTCATTCGAGCTTCGTCATTTCGACGGCGTCTTTTCCCATCCACACGAGAAACTGCTCGATTCTGCCCACAATGACAGAGGTCACATTCTTTCCGGCACTTTAATCCCGAGAAGCTCGAGCCCTTTTTGCAAAACGCGCCCGGTGAGATCCGATAACGCCAGGCGCGAGCTTCGGGCTGGCTCCTCGGCTTTTAGGACCGGACAGGCTTCGTAAAACGTGTGAAAGTTATTGGCCAATTCGAAAAGATAATTGGCGAGAATATTGGGACGAAAATCGTTTAACACCTGCGGAACGATTTCCGCAAACTGCGATAATCGCTTCGCCAAATTGATTTCAGCCGGATGGGCCAGAGCTAATTTGTCGCTTTTAAATTCGATCTTGCCCGCCTTGCGAAAAATCGAGCGAATTCGGACGTAAGCGTTTTGCAAATAGGGGGCCGTATTCCCCTGAAGCGACAGCATTTTGTCCCAGGAAAAAACGTAGTCAGTCATGCGATATTGAGAGAGATCGGCGTACTTCACTGCTCCAATACCAATCGTCTGGGCGATGGCAGCCTTCTCCTCTTCGCTCAGATTGGGGTTTTTTTCCTGGACCATTTTGCCCGCGCGGGCGATCGCCTCAGTGAGCACATCGCGCAGGGGCACGTTCTCGCCCGAGCGCGTTTTCATTAGTTTGCGATCCTCGCCCAGAATGCTCCCATTGGTGATGTGGCGAAAATCCGCCTTATATCTTTCTCGTCGCGCGATTTCGAAAATCTGTTTGAAATGCAAAATCTGGGGCGCACCCGTCACGATCCAAACCGCGTCCGCCTTCAGATCGTTAATGCGGTAATCGACTGTCGCGATATCGGTGGTGGCGTAGTTGTAGCCGCCGTCGCTTTTGCGAATGATACATGGCTTGTCCGCCAGCTCGGGAATATCCCGAAAGAAAACGCAGACCGCGCCTTCACTGATTTCCGCGATGCCAGATTTCAGTAACCGCTCCACGACGCCGGCCAATCGGTCGTTGTAAAAACTTTCCCCCCGCTGAATGTCGTAGCGAATGTCGAGAAGCTGGTAAGCGCGGTCGAATTCTTGCAGCGACAGATCGACGGATTGTTTCCAAATCGAGAAATTTTCCGGGTCGCCCGCTTGCAATTTGACCAGCTCCTGGCGGCACGCCTCGCGCACGGCTGGGTCGGCGGTGGCGCGCACATTGGCTTCTTTGTAAATGCGCACAAGCTCGGCAATCGGGTCGTGGGCCAGCGCTGCTCGATCGAGAAAATTTTTCCAGCCGTAAATCACCATCCCAAACTGCGTGCCCCAATCGCCGATATGATTGTCGCGAATGACTTCGTGGCCGAGAAATTGGGCGGTCCGCGCCAAGGCATCGCCAAGCACGGTGCTGCGAATGTGGCCGACATGCATTGGCTTGGCCACATTAGGCGAGCCAAAATCGATCACGATACGGCGCGGAGATGGGGTGCGGGCAACGCCGAGGTGCTCGTCCTGGAGGAGCTCGCCCACTTGTCTAGCCACCGCTTCGGGACGCAACGTGAAATTAATGAATCCCGCTCCGGCGATTGTCGGCGGCTCAGATAATTCGCTGACGTCAAGGCAAGCAACAACCTTGGCAGCCAGCTCGCGCGGGTTCTCGCCACGCTGCTTGGCCAGGAGGAGCGCCACATTCGTCTGGTAATCTCCAAAGCGCAGATCAGTTGCCGGCGTCAGCTCGCCCGCGTTGGGCAAGCCTGCCTTTTGCAAAGCTTGAGCAAGCTTCTCGGCCAGGGCTGATTGGAACGTCTCCATGATTTGTAGCCGCGGCGCTCTGTCGCCGCGTTTCATCGCATGATAGTTCGCCCCGACTGAGCGGGGCGGCTACAGGTTATTTCTGCGAAGGATTGCGAAAAATCGCCAGAATCTCCTCGGCCGATTTGGCATTGGCCAGGCTTTCGCGGACCGAGCGATCGTTTAAAAATTTGGCGATGGAAGCGAGAGTGCGCAGATGTGTTTGGAACTGGTTCTTGGGCACAATAAAGAGAACGACGAACTTGACCGGTGCATTATCCAGAGCGTCAAATTCAATTCCCTTGGATGACCGGCCAAACGCGGCCACCACCTCTTCCAGCCGATCGGAGGAACAATGCGGAATAGCGATTCCGAATCCGATCCCTGTGCTCATGGTTTCTTCGCGCTGCTTAAGGGAGGCGAGAATGCTGTCGCGGTCCGGCGGCTTGATTTTATTCTGACTAACGAGCAAATCGATCAGCTCCACGATTGCGGGCCAACGTTCTGTGGCCCGCATTTCGGGAATGATCTGTTCGGCTGATAAAATGTCCGCGAGGGCCATGCAGTTGCCGTGGGAGCGAAAGCTTAACGTTAGGGCCTAGGTTGACAAGCTGCGATTTGCCCAAAACTAGCTCTCCTCACGACGGAGTTTGTAGTTTACCTGACGCGACAACAACCAGCGCACCCCAAACATGTCGATGGTGGCCCGTAGCGCGCGATTGCGGAGGCCGTACTTGCTTTTGCCAAACCGCCGTGGCCGGTGATTCACCGGCACTTCAACCAGCTGATACCCCGCACCTTTGACCAGCGCAGGAATAAAGCGGTGCATGCCTTTAAACGGAAGCAATGTCCGGATACATTCGCGCCGCATTGCTTTCAATGAGCAACCCGTGTCGCGCACGCCATCTTTCGTAAATCGGCTGCGGACGAAGTTGGCGATCCAACTCGTTAGCCGTTTAACCATTGTGTCCTTGCGCTTTTCTCGATATCCGCAGACCAGATCGGCCCCTCGAGAGATCTCAGCCAGAAGCTTTGGAATATCAGCCGGATCATTTTGCAGATCGCCATCGATCAAGACGAGGGTCGCGCCGCAGGCGGCATTCAGGCCGGCGTAGATGGCTGCGCTTTGGCCGGTGTTGTTCTCAAAGCGCAAAACCCGAACCTCCGGGCCACGCTGAATCCTTTCCGCTGTCCGATCGCTTGAACCGTCATCGACGAAGACAATTTCATGCTCGATGCCCGAGAGCGCGCGGCCCAGCTCCGATTGCAAAATGGAAATATTATCTTCCTCATTAAAAACCGGAACGATCACCGAGACAGTGGGTGATTTTGTGGTCTCCGTTACAGCGGCAGCGTGTGGTAGTTCCGGCATAGAAATATCCGCCAAGTCCGAATGTGTTCGCCGAAACGGCGGACTTCAATGGTTGCCACTGGCTGGCAAGCTTCAAACGCAGCTCTAATGTTGTGGACAAGGCCACCGGTGGCACCGTCACGAATAAAGAGCGCGCTCCGTCCGGCGAAGGGATTAATCCCACCCTCCTCCGTGTAAACATCCTCGCCTGGTGCAGGCTGGGCGCGTGGTGCATCGACGAATTGATCATAGCGCGGCCAGAAGGAAAACTGGTTCACTAAATCCTGGGATTCGACCAGATAAACGGGCGGATGACCGGGCCCCTCCGGACGTTTGTCGCGCAAATAAAACGAGATTTCCGAGGCGCGGTCGCGATCGTCGGCGATAAGAAACAATTTTTCGCCAAGTTTAGCTTCCAAATCATGGCGGACCTTTTCTACGGCGGCGGCCGCTGATTTCCAGCCCCGTAGCCGATCGCTCGGATCACGTCTCCATAAGCGAAGACCAGCACTGCGCAACAGATCGGAGTCGAGAGCAATAACGCTCATGAGCAGACCCAGCCCAACGGCGACACTAACAGAGCTTCTCAGCCAACGATTGGATTGAATGCGGTCGTGCCAATAACCAACTGCCAGCACGCCAAAACTAAGCAAGGCGAGTGCATCCCAATTTGGCGCCGCGACTTTGTTGATCGAAATCAGAAAGTAGAAAACGAAGACCGGAATACCGAACCAGAAAAGAAATAGCACTTTGAGCTGCTGCTTGATGCGGGGCCAGCTGGCCAGCACGCCCCAAGCCAGACCGAGAAAGAGAAGAGGCGAGTAAAACAAGAAATGTTCGCCCAAAAATTTCAACGGTTCGAGCAGATGTAGACCAAAACGTTGATCGAGACTGCCTCGCGCCCGCAGATGGCTTAGCGTAACCCATGCGTGCTGCTTATTCCAAATGATGGGCGGGAGCATACAAACGACAAAAGCTCCGAGAAGCGAATATAGGCCGGGCCGCTTGAATTCCGGCCGCAGCCGAGGCGCGAAAGCCAGCACCAGGAGAATGGAAATCAATTCCAGGCCGTTCGTGTATTTGCAAAGAAATCCAAGACCGATCAGAAAACCGGCGGCGGGCCAGTAGCACGAAAGGTGCGGACTGCGCTCCAGCGCGAGCCAGAATGCGAACATCGCGGCCGTCCAAAAGAAGATGGAAAGCGGATCGATCGTCATCAAAAATGCGCCAAGGTTGAAGATTGGCGTCACGTTTAACGCGATCACGAGCCACAGCCCGGCCTTGGCGCTGAACAAGCGTTGGGCCAGGTAAAACAGAAGTAAACTCGTGGCTGCCGCCAGGACTGGACTGAAAAATCGCACGCCAAATTCGTTCGCACCAAAGATTGCTGTGCTGGCACGGATGGCGAAAGCAACGCCCGGCCCTTTACTGAAATAAGCAGGTGCCAGACGCTCCGACCACATCCAGTAATGGGCTTCGTCGAACTCCAGATCTTTTGTCGCTAACATCGACAATCGGATCACCGTCAATGCCACAATGAATAACCAGACCGCGCGGGTCGTGCTCATTGGTGGGGCCAGTTTTCCCGGCCGTTGCCGGACGAATCGGAAGAAGACAGGTTGGAACCCGGCCTCGCATTAGAAAGCAAACTGGGGTGGCACGCGTAAATTTTTGCGGCCCATCTGGGGGCTGCCCATCTCCAGAATAATTCGATCGCACCCACGATAATCAAGGTTTGTCCGGTGGCCAAAAAAAGCGTGGCCAACGCATCACTCGGCCAATGCGCACCCAGGTAAATACGTGAATAACCGATGGCCACATCCAGAATCCAATAGAGCCAGCCGCGCCGTCGATAAAACAAGGTCAAGCAAACCGCGATCACGGTGTTGTTCATCACATGTCCGGATGGGAACGATGGACCGGACCGCAGGCGATCAGAACGATCGGAATAACGAATCCGCGGTTGTTTGAAGAGCGTCAGAAACTTCGGACTGGCTTTTTGCAGCTCGACCATCCGCACTATTTGCGCCTGCTTGGGCCGCGGCCGGTTAATGGCCGATTTCAAGATTCCGGTGACTTGTTGCCCAATCAGCAGCGCCAAAAGAGTGCATAGAATACAGCTCCGCGCTTTGAACCCGCCAAAGATCAAGGCGACAAGAACGATCAAAATAAGGAGCGGTTTCCAAATCTCAATATCGCTGATTGCCGCCATGAACAAATCCAGGACCGGATTCGTCCATTGTTCGTTGATCAAATAAAACAGGCTTTGATCCATGCGGCAGAGTTTTAAGCTTTAAGTGTTAAGTTTTAAGTAACCGAGCCGCCAGCCGATTCCACTTAACACTTCAAACTTAAAACTTAAAGCTGCCGCGAATGAGAATAAACACATGCGGTAAATGACGAAGCACGAATGACGAATGACGAAAGAAGCCCGAATGGTCGAATGACGAATGTGCGATGAAGCTTCGTTTTGTCATTCAGGTTTCGTCATTCCTTCGTCATTCGTCATTCGTCATTTCTGAACTAAAGCTTAAAGCTCCGTTATGACTCAGAAAGCAACGTTGCTCGTGTTCGCGCTTGCCAACTTGTCGATCTACGCAGAGCCCATCCCGTCGGCCCAAGCAGTTCTGGAAAGTGTGCGCATGCAGCAGACGCAACAGCAAATCGACCTGCAGGGGCAGCTGCGACAAAATCAACTGGTCATTCCATTCCATCTCATTCAGAGCGGACCGCTTGTTCGCTACATTTTCTCAAACCCGGACGAGGCCCTGCAGTTACAGCTCAATGAAAACGATTCGCGGCTCGATCAAATTTCTGGAAAGGGCGTCGAGAAGATTGCCCCGGCCCAACTCGATCAGAAGATTCGTGGAACCGAGGTGACCTACGAAGACCTCGCTCTTAAATTTCTTTATTGGCCAAACGCCAGCATCATCGGCCAGGAAAATATTCGCAGCCGGAATTGCTGGAAGCTGCAATTGCGTCCGCCATCACGGCAGTCCCAATACTCCAACGTTCTGCTCTGGATCGACAAGGCGAGCGGCGCGCTCATGCGCATGGAAGGATACGATTGGAATGGTCAGCTCGCGAAGCGGTTTGAGGTGGTCTCCGCGCAAAAGATCGATAATCGCTGGTTCCTGAAACAAATGCGCATAGAACAACTGCAGCCGGGCACAAATCACGTGCAATCGCGCACCTATTTGGAGATCAAGAAATAATTGTAGTCACGGCGCTCTGTCGCAGTGTAGCGCCCCGACCCGCCACGGCGGGCAGGCAATGCGGGGGCGGCTACACCTTTTCGTCCCGCGCTGCGTTAACGATCTGAGCAAAACTGTGTGGATCGAGACTGGCGCCGCCCACCAGTGCGCCGTCAATATCCGGTTGCAACATCAGTTCGCGCGCATTGTCCGGTTTGACGCTGCCGCCGTATTGAATGCGGATCCGATCAGCGGTGGTTTCATCCGACATCTCGCGCAGGGTATGGCGAATGAAAGCATGCGCTTCCTGCGCTTGCGCCGGTGTGGCGTTGCGCCCCGTGCCGATCGCCCAAACCGGCTCGTAGGCGATTACAGTTTCGTGAAGCTCTTTCTCGCTCAGGTCCCTTAGACTGCCCCGAAGTTGGATCGCCAAAATCTTTTCAACATTGCCTTTGTCGCGCTGCTCAAGCGTTTCGCCAACGCAGACGATTGGGCGCAAGGTTGCCTCATGCGCGGCGCGAACTTTTAGATTTACGATTTCATCAGTCTCGCCGAACAAAGTCCGCCGCTCGCTGTGACCAAGCACGACATAACGCACAAACAAATCGCGCAGCAAGGCGGCGCTGATTTCGCCGGTAAACGCGCCGCTCCGTTCCCAATGCATATTTTGTGCGCCGACCTTGATGTTTTGCGCTTTATCAAGGCATTCCGTCACTTTTGCGATGGCAGTGAATGGCGGAAGGATGACAACTTCAACGTCCGCGATGTCCCCCAGATCGAGCAGCAGGGACTCGATATACCGTGCCGACTCCGCCTGAGTCATGTTCATTTTCCAGTTCGCGGCTACGATTTTTTTGCGCATAGGCTCCCAAGCATTCAGATGGTGGAGTAGTGGAGTAATGGAGAATTGAGGCAGAAACCAAAAATTTTCATCACTCCATTACTCCATCTCTTTTCCTCCAATACTCCAGAACTCCATTAGTTTTTTTCCGTGAGTGCGGCCACCCCGGGCAATTCCTTGCCCTCAAGAAGTTCGAGCGAAGCGCCGCCACCAGTGGAGATGAACGTCATCTTCTCGGCCAGGCCAGCCTGCTTCACGGCGGTGACGGAATCTCCACCTCCTATAATTGTGGTGGCATCGGATTGCGCGAGTGCTTCGGCACTAGCGAATGTGCCTTCGGCAAAATCAGGAATTTCAAACACGCCCAGCGGCCCATTCCAAAGGATTGTCCTGGCTTTGGCGATTTCCTCCTGAAAAAGCGCAATGGTGGCGCTGCCGATATCGACGGCCTGCCAGCCCGCTGTGATTCCGTGTTGCGGGGAGAGCCGGCTCGTATTGCGCTTTGGCGCACCGGCTCGAACTTCCTTCGTTTCGATAACGTCGACCGGCAAGACAAATTTGACGCCGTGCTTCTTCGCCAGATCGAGCAGCTCTTTTGCCAGAGCAAGCTTGTCGGCTTCGACCCGGCTTTTTCCAACTGAAATCCCCTGCGCCATAAAAAATGTGTTCGCCATGGCGCCGCCGATCAAAACAACGTCAGCCTTTTTCAGCAACGCCTTGAGCACTCCGATTTTATCCGAAACCTTCGCGCCGCCCATGATAACGAGGAATGGCTTCGCCGGACTGTCGAGCTCTTCGTGCAGATATTTCAATTCCTTTTCCATCAAGAAGCCCATGGCGGATTTCGAAATGAATTTCGTGATGCCGACCGTGCTGGCGTGGGCGCGGTGGGCCGCGCCGAAGGCGTCATTGACATAAAGATCGCCCAACTTGGCCAGCGCTTCCGCGAATTTAGGATCGTTGGCTTCTTCCTCTGGCTGGAAACGCAGGTTTTCCAGCAGCGCAACATCACCGTTTTGCATGTGCTGGATGATCTCCTCCGGCACAGGGCCAATCGTGTCGTGACTAAAAATTACTGGATGATCGATCAACGAGTGCAAGTGAAGACCAACCGGGCGAAGCGAATATTTTTCAACACGTTTTCCTTCGGGTCGTCCCAAATGCGACATTAAAATCGTCTTGCCACTGTGTTCACGTAGATAGTTGATCGTGGGCAAACTTGCGCGGACGCGGGTATCGTCCGTGATCTCGATCTTCGCTTCGCGCTGCGCGATCGGAACATTAAAATCGACGCGAACGAGAACCCGTTTGCCGTCTACGTCAAGATCGCGAACGGAAAGTTTGTTCATCCTAGTTTATCATCCCGAACGGAGCGAAGCAGAGTTGAGGGATCCCGCGGCGAGGCCTGTCCGCTATGCAACGGGATTCCTCGACTGCGCTCGGAATGACCGGCGATTTCATTGCCCGAGCAGTTCGAGTAGTTCAACGCAACGATTGCTGTAGCCCCACTCGTTGTCATACCAGCCCACCACTTTCACAAA
>Ga0070706_100006618_pt1 | contig 10930 bp, 11 predicted proteins | sample KBSK5501metaG_FD_65476 | JGI IMG/M metagenome (GOLD analysis project Ga0070706, IMG submission 65476) | Corn, switchgrass and miscanthus rhizosphere microbial communities from Kellogg Biological Station, Michigan, USA - KBS K5-50-1 metaG | ecosystem: Host-associated > Plants > Roots >...
GCGTTCCGGGAGTCGCGCGGGAACGGCACGCCCCTCCAGACGAACGACACCCGGCTGCTGCAGCTCGTTTTGGGGGCGGACTGGACGTCGACCACCGCGCTGAGCCTGCGGGCCTACGCCGGCGACGAGCGGTACCACCAGACCTTCTCGACGATCGCGACCGACCGCACGAGCGAGCGCCTGAATCGCAGACAGCGCGTTCCTGCGCACGTCGCCGGTGCGTGGGGGCAATGGTCGCGGCCCATCGGCGGCCGTCAGGTGATCGTCGCGGGAGCGGACTTGCGCCGCGTGGCGGCGACGAGCGAGGAGGTCGTGTTCAACCCGGGGGCCGGTCCTCTCGTCGGCAACGAAGGCCGCCAGCTCGACCTGGGCGCCTACGCCGAGGACATGCTGAGCCTCGGCCGGCTGTCGGCGACCGCGGCGCTGCGGTTCGATCGCTGGGGCCAGTCGGGGGAGAGGCACAGCCCGGGAGCGGCGACGACGACGCTGACGGATCACCACGAGAACGCGCTCAGCCCGCGGCTCTCGCTCCGCTACCCGGTGGCCCCCTGGGTGTCGCTCACCGCCGCCGCGTACCGCTCGTTCCGTGCGCCCACGCTCAACGAGCTGTACCGCCCCTTCCGCCTCGGCAACGTCCTCACCCTGGCCAACGAAGGCTTGCGGGCCGAGCGGATGGGGGGCGTCGAGGCGGGCGCGCTCGTGCGGCGCCCGGACGGCAGGCTCTCCGTGAGGACGAGCGCCTTCTGGAACGAGGTCAGGGACGCGGTCGCCAACGTGACGCTCTCGGCGACGCCCACGCTCATCACCCGCCAGCGCAAGAACGTGGCGCTCATCCGCGCGCGCGGCATCGAGGCCGACGCCGAAGCGCGTCTGGGTGGAGCGTTCACCGCCGCCGCGTCGTGGCTCTTCGTGGACTCCGTCGTCGTCTCGGCGGATCAGCCCGCCCTCGCGGGCCTCCGCGTCGCGCAGGTGCCGCGTCACCAGGGCAGCCTCAGCCTGCGCTATGCGCACCCGGCGGTGCGCGCCGGATTGCAATTGCGCTTCTCGGGAGGCCAGTTCGACGACGACCTCAACCTCTTTCCGTTGGGCCGCGCGACGACCGTCGACCTCCTGGCTGCGCGGCCGTTCGGCCGCGACATGGAGCTGTACGCGGCGGTGGAGAACCTCTTCGACGCTCGCTACGACGTGGGCCGCACGCCCGTCCGCACGCTCGGCCCGCCGCGATCGATTCGCACCGGCGTGCGGATCCACGCGCCCGGTCGTCCGTAACTCCACACCCTTCTTTGTAAGAAGCGCGTCGCGCGCTCATGAAGAACTGCAACGGCTCTCCGCCCGCTGACCGCGGCACGTGCGTTGCATATTCGCCGGCTGGAGTCGACGGAGGATCCCATGAGCCGGCGAGAAAAAGAGTTCCTGATTGGCTTCGAGAAGGCCGCGCTGCTCACGCAGCGTGTCGCGGCCTGCCCGCCCAGCTACACGACGGCGCGCGATTACCTGAAGGACGTCGCGCGGCTGCTCGGTGGATCGGACGACCTCGTGGAGCGCGGCCTCGTCGCGGGCTGCCTCTGCGCCGTCGGCGAGGTCTAGCTTCGGGCCCGCGCCGACGGAGGCACGAGCCCGTTCGGAAGCGACGCGCGACCTCGTCAGACCGCGGGGCGGCGGCCCGTGATGAGGTTGATGAGGAAAACGACCACCGCGACGACGAGCAACAGATGAATGAGCCCACCGCCCACGTGGGCCACCAGGCCCAGCAGCCAGAGAACGAACAAGATCCCAATGATCGTCCAGAGCATGTAGCCTCCCTCGGCGCCCAACGCCGTGTTCATCTAGAAGCAACTTCCATGCCGCAATGGCGAAGACCGAATCGCTCGCGCGAACCGCGCGCTGCGCGCGCACGTCACAACATGAGAATGCAAACGACACAGTGTCAGAACCCTGCCGGAATCAAGTTTCCGGCGCGAAGGAACGGGGCGGCAGCAGCGGCGTGTGACCCGCGACGCTGGCATTGCCTTTGCTTGCATGCCCTTGGAGGTCCTGTCATGAAGGGAATCGTGTCCGTTCTTGCCGTCCTGACGCTTGCGGGCGCGGCCTTCGCCCAGCAGCCGCAGGTCTACACGCCGGCCGGCTCCGACCCGTCCGTGCCGACGTTCATGAACGCCGAGGTCGTGCGCGTCGACACCGCCGGCCGCACGGTCACGATCCGAGCCGACGGACGGGAGTCCGTCCTCGTGGTCGAGGGAGAAGGCGTGACCAGGCTGCCGAAGCTGCGCCCGGGCGATCAAGTGATGCTCGGCTATCGCATCGACGGCGGCCGCCGCGTCGTGACCACCGTCCGCGAGGTCGGGCCGGTCTCGCCCACGGCGGCGGCGCCGTCACGCTCGGCGACCATCGAGAGCGTCCGGGTCGTGGCGGTCAATCCCTCCAAGCGGACGTTGACGGTCACCGACAGCGCCGGCGCGCGACGGGTGGTCTCGGCGACGAAAGAAGCCGCCAAGAGCCTCCGGCAGATCCGCGCCGGAGACGACGTCGTGCTGAGCTACCGGCCCGGAAACGGCCGCACGCGCACCGTCATCCGCATCGAGCCCGTGGGCGTCAGCACGGGCGGAGGCGTGACTGGGGTGGCGGCGGTGACGGGCGGCGTGGCACCCCCGCCCCGCTCCACCGTCACGACCACGACGGTCGCCGCCAACCCGCCCGTCGTCGTGCAGACCGGCCCGCCGCCGGTGACGGGCGGCATCCCGTTGCCGTCCAACGCTCCGGGGGCTCCGGCCGTGCTGCAGCCCGTGCCCAACGTCGGTCCTCCGACGAGGCCGACTTTGAACGTGGCCTTGCCCCCTGCGGCGCCCGCTGGCGTGCCCGAGAACGCGACCGCGGCGCAGGCCGATGCGATCCGGGCGCAGGCGGTTGGCGACTTCCAGGCCGCGACCACCGTGTTGGCCCTCAAGGCCAACGAGATCGACAGCCTTTGGTTTGCCTTCAAGGACCTCTGCCTGGGCGGCACCACGCCCTCGGGAGCGGCGAGCACGATCGGCCGCGAATGGTTCATCCTCCTCGGGGGCAGCATTCCACCGCCGGGCGACGACGCTTGCCGGCGGCGCCTCTCGGACCTGCAGCGGGCCGCCGACCTCTTCCAGCAGCAGACGGACGTCGCGGTGGACGCGGCGCGGAAGACGGACGTCGCGCCGGGCGTCATCCGGGAGATCCTGCAGCGGAACCGGCTGGACCGTTAGTGCGCTAGTCTGTCGGCTCGCGCTGGGGGAGGCCCGCCTCCCTCAGCCGCTGCCCGACGCTCTCCGCATCCGCGAGGTCGCCCGTGATCCGTTCCGGCGTCTCCCCGTCGCGGCTGAGCAGCAGCGTTGGCGTGAAACCGATGCGGTCCGCCTCCACCTTGGAGAGCAGCGGCGAGACCTCGCGGATCTCGAGCCGCACGAGCGAGGCATCGAACTCGCTCAGCAGCTGCTCGAGGATGCGCCGCGCGGCCAGCGAGGGCGCCGAGCCGGGGCTCACGTAGAGGAGCAGCTCGTAGCGGGCCGTGGAGCGGGCGAGAGCCTGCGTCTGCCGGGCCAGCTCATGAACCCGGTGGATCTCAGCCGCGAGCCGCGTCGGCTCGAGCGGCTTGGTGAGGAACGCGTCGCAACCGGCCTGGCGGGCGGTCTCCTTCGACTGCTGGAACGCGTGGCCGGTGAAGGCGATGACGGGCACGTGGCGGGTCAGGGGATCCGACTTGATGCGGTGGGTGGCTTCCCAGCCGTCCAGCTCGGGCAGGGCCAGGTCCATCACGACGACGTCGGGCCGCAGCGAGCGAGCCTTCTCGACGGCCTCGCGGCCGTCGACTGCCGTCTCCACCCGGAACCCCGCGCTGCGGAGGAAGTGGGAGAAAGCCTCCAGGGTGTCAGGGGTGTCTTCGACGAGCAATACCAGCAACCCCGCCTCGGCAGGCACGATTTCACCATAGGCGAACGCTACCTGGGGCGCAATGGGGTCTTGGCGATAGGCTTGGCCGCGGCCTTGCGCTGGCGTCGGGCGGCCCAGAAGGCCTCCAGATCGCCCTGACTGGCCGCGAAGGCCATCGCGATGAGCCTCGCGCGGTCCACGGGGCTGGCGTCCGGGGAGAGCGCTTTGGCGACCTGCACGGCCAGGGCGGCCAGGGGATCGGAGCGGGCCGCCGCCGCCGCGCGGGTGCTCACCCGGAACGGCGCGGCCAGCAAGGCCCCCGCCGCTTCCGCCTCCTCATCCGGCGCCTCGGTCCGGGCGCGCATCGAGGCCGGGGCCGCCGGGCTCGCCTTCTCCCGCGCCGCCTTCTCCTTCTCGAGGGCTCCCCGCAGCGACTCCGCCTCGGCGCGCGCCGCGCGCAGGTCCTCGCGGAGGCCGGGCAGCGTTCGCCGGACGTTTTCGGCGAGCCCCGAGGCGGAAGCGGCTAGGCGCTTGGCCTCCGCTTCGATGGCAGAGAGGTCGTCCTCGGGCGGCGGCTTCACCGCCCGAGTTTCGCACAGGTCGATTACTTCTTGCGCCGGGGAACCTTGCCCCCGGCCCGCCGCGCCTCGGAGAGTCCGATCGCGATGGCCTGCTTCCGGCTCTTCACGGTCTTGCCCGAGCGGCCCGACTTGAGCTGGCCGCGCTTCATCTCGTGCATCGCCCGCTCGACCTTCTGTCCGGCCTTGGGACCGTACCGTCGGCCCGAGCTGCTACGGCTGCGGCTACGGCCGCCGGAATTCCTTTCAGCCATTCCCGACCCCTTTCTTTTATCGATTATCGATGGGGCGCATGCGCCCCGCCAATAGCAGATGCAAATCCGCGGCCACTCACGCGCATGACTCACGCTCGGGGCACATCACTTGCAACGCATGGAGCGCGGGCGACGGCAAGTGCCCCAGCCGCGGGCCCTTCAGCGGGGTTTACAAACGCGTGTCGCCGGGAACGGCGGTTGCATAAGCTCTTGGGATGAGCACCGTGAGGGACGAGGTGCACGCATCCGAGTCCCTGCTCCGGGCGGCCCTCGATACGCTGCCGGTCCACGTCGCGGTCCTCGACGAGCACGGGACCGTCCTTGCCGTGAACGAGACCTGGGACGCCTTCGTCGAGGCTCATCCCTTCATCGGCCGGCGGTACGGCGTCGGCACCCCCTTCCTGGAGCTGTGCCGGGCCGAGATGCCCGAGTGTCCCGAGGAGGCGCGGCGCGTCATGGCCGGCCTGCGCGATGTCCTCGAGCGGCGCGAAGGGCGCTTCGAGATGGAGTATGCCTGTCCGACCGCCGACGGGAGCGAGCGCTGGTTCCAGTTCCGCGCGTGGCGCTCGGACCGGGGCGGGGCGGGCCGGGTGGTGGTCCAGCACGAGGACATCACGTCGCGGAGGCGGGCGGAGCGCGAGCTGGAGGACAGCGAGCGGCTCTTCCGCCTCATGGCCGACACGACCCCGGGGCTCGTGTGGATGTCCGACCCGGAGCGGCGGTTCACGTACTTCAACCGGCGCTGGCTGGAGTTCCGCGGCCGGACCATCGAGCAGGAGCGGGGCACCGGCTGGATGGAGGGCATCCATCCAGAAGATCGGGCGAGGTGGGAGCAGGAGTTCGCGGCCGCGTCCACGGCCCACCGCCCGTTCGAGCTGGAAGTGCGGTTGCTCCGGTCCGACGGTGAGTACCGCTGCCTGCTCGCCTCGGGGGCGCCACTGTTCGCCGGCGCGGGGGTGTTCGGCGGCCACATCGGCTCGTGTGTCGACGTGACCGATCGGCGGCACGCCGAGGAAGCCTCCCGCTTCCTGGCCGAGGCCAGCCGCGCCCTCGCCTCCTCGCTGGGTTACGAGACGACGCTCAGCGCGGTGGCCCGGCTGGCGGTACCCCAGATCGCCGACTGGTGTGCGGTGGACATGCTCGGCCCCGACGGCTCGCTCCAGCGCCTGGCCGTGGTGCACGCCGATCCGAACAAGGTGGAGCTGGCCCGCGAGCTGCAGCGCCGGTACGCGGTGGACATGGACGCCGATAGCGGCGTGCCGAACGTGCTGCGCACCGCCTTCCCGGAGCTGGTCACGGAGATCACCGACGAGCTGCTGGCCGAGACGGCCGGCGATCCGGAGCACCACCGGATCCTCCGGGGGCTCGGGCTGAAGAGCTACATCATCGTGCCGCTCATCGCGCGGGGCCGGACGCTCGGCGCGCTCACGCTCATGACCGCCGAGTCCGGCCGGCGGTACGGCATGAGCGACCTGGCTTTCGCGGAGAACCTCGCCGGCCGCGCCGCCCTCGCCGTGGACAACGCTCGGCTCTATCGCGAAGCGCAGGAGCTGAACCGGATGAAGGACGAGTTCCTGGCCACCCTGTCCCACGAGCTGCGGACGCCGCTCAACGCCATCGTCGGCTGGGCCCACCTGCTGCGGGACGGCCGGCTCGACGAGCAGACGGCGCAGCGCGCGATCGAGACGATCAACCGGAATGCGGGCTCCCAGAGCCAGCTGATCGCCGACATCCTCGACGTCTCCCGCATCGTGACGGGCAAGCTCCGGCTCGACCTCCGGCCCGTCGAGCCGGCTCCGATCGTGGAAATGGCCGTAGACACCATGCGCCCGACCGCCGACGCGAAGGGCGTCGTCCTCGAGGCGCAGGTCGACGGCGCGGTCGCCGTCCAGGTGTCGGGCGACGTCGACCGCCTGCAGCAGGTGGTGTGGAACCTGCTTTCCAACGCGATCAAGTTCACGCCGCGCGGCGGCTCGGTGAAGGTGAGGCTGGCGCGCGAGCGCTCGCACGCGACGATCGTCGTCGAGGACAACGGGGCGGGGATGGCGCCCGAGCTGATCCCCCGCATCTTCGAGCGCTTCCTCCAGGGAGACTCCACGAGCACCCGCGCCCACGGCGGCCTCGGGCTCGGGCTGGCCATCGTGCGCCACATCGTGGAGCTGCACGGCGGCACCGTGGAGGCGTCGAGCCGGGGGCCGGGGCTCGGGTCCACGTTCAAGGTCAGCCTGCCCGTGCTCGCGATGCTTCCCGCGGGCGCCCGCGGCGAAGCGGGGCACCGGCGCGCGGCCGACCAGGGCGCGACGCTCCCGGCGACGCTCGAAGACCTCACGGTCCTCGTTGTCGACGACGACCAGGACTCCCGCGATCTGATGAGCGCGGTCCTCCAGCAGCGGGGCGCGCGGGTCCTCGGGGCGGCCTCGGCGGACGATGCGCTGAGGCTGCTGCGGGCCGAGCACCCCGACGTCCTGGTCAGTGACGTGGAGATGCCCGGAGAGGACGGCCACGCCCTCATCCAGAAGGTGCGGGCGCTGCCGGAGGAAGAGGGAGGGCGCGTGCCCGCCGCCGCCCTCACCGCCTACGCGAGGCGCGAGGACCGCATCAAGACGCTTCGCGCCGGGTACCAGATCCACCTCGCCAAGCCGGTGGCTCCCGACGAGCTGGTCTCGGTCATCTCGAGCCTCAGCGGCCGCGGCCGCCCGAGCTAGTGCCGTTCCAACTTTTCGCGCCGAGCTTGGCGCGAGTGTCGATGCGGCATCCCAACTCCAATCTTCGAGATCATCGTAGGTCCATCAAGTTGGAACGGCACTAGATCAGCCGTCCAATCCCAGGGCGCTTCGAACGGCAGCGGTGTCGCTGAGGTCGCCCGTGATCTTGCGGATCGGGGGCGGGGCGCGGCGCACGAGCGTGGGCGTCACCGCGATGCCTTCCTCGAGGGCGAGCTTCGGCTGCTCGGTCACGTCGACCAGCTCGAGCACGTAGGAGCCCTCGCGCCCCGCCAGCATCGCCTTCAGGTTCTCGACCGCGGCCACCGATTCGACGCTGTCTCCGGCTACGAACAACTGCAGCGAGAGGCGGACCGGCGGCCTGGCCGGCGGGGCGCTGGCGTTGCGCTTCGAAGGAAGCAACATCGCGCTCACCCCCGGTGGACGCGGCTCACGTCTCCAGGATAGCCCGCCGTCGGGGCGTTACGCGACCTAGGGGGAAGTACTGGAGGCAGGCCCTGCGAGGTAGCGTTCGAGCCGGAAACGGCCCTTCGGGGAGAGGAGCGGCGCCCAGAGGTCCCCGAGCCGGCGGACCCGCGCGGGGACGTTGTCGATCCGGAAGTTCTCGATGGCGATGCCGCGCTCGACCTCGCGCCACGTCACCGGCGTCGATACCGCGGCCCGCGGATGCGGGCGGACGGAATACACCGAGGCCAGCGTCCGGCCCCAGGCGTTCTGGTTGTAGTCCACCAGCACGTGGCCGGCCGGCCTCTTCGAGACCACGTACTCGGCGGTGATGAGCCTGGGTTGCAGCGCCTCCAGGCTCTGCGCGAAACGCTTGGCGAAGCTCCACACGTCCCTCTGCGTCGGCCCCCGGACGATGGGGACGTAGACGTGGATGCCGCGGGAGCCGGTCGTCTTCGCGAAGGACGGCATGCCGAGCGCCTCGAGCCCGTCCCGCACCACCAGCGCGGTCTCCAGCACGCGCGCGAACGGCACCTCCGGCGTGCCCTTCACCGGGTCGAGGTCGAAGTGGACGCAGTCGGGGCGGTCCACGTCGTCGCACCGCGCATACCACTGGTTCAGGTCGATGCACCCGAGGTTCACGACCCACAGCAGGGACGGCAGGTCCTGCACCATCGGGAAGTCGATGACGTTGCCCGACTCGTGCTCGATGGAGCACAGCTCGATCCAGTCGGGCCGCGGCGTGGGGGCGCGCTTCATGAAGAAGAACTCGCCCGCGGCGCCGTTCGGGTAGCGCTTCATGACCATGGCCCGGTCGCGCAGGTGGGGCAGCAGCACCGGCGCCACGTCGGCGTAGTACTGCAGCAGGTCGCGCTTGGTGAGGCCGAGGTCGGGCCAGAAGAGCTTGCGCAGGTTCGTCAGGCGGACGGCGCGCTCGCCCAGACGCGCCTCCACGGTGTCGGTGTCCTTGGGGAGGACGAGGCCGGTCGGCTGGGCGCGCGGACGCGCGGCCGCCTTGCCCCCGCCGCGACGGGACGGATGGCGATTGCGGGTGGCCCGGGGCGCGCTCATGCCCGCGGGGCCAGCCGCGGCGGACGGGGTCCGTGGCGCGGCGCGCCGCCGTCGAGGCGCACGTACTCGAGCTCGCGGCCGGCGTCCACGCAGCGCAGCAGGAGGCCGCCACGGCTCATGTCCCCCCGGCCGGCGAAGTCGGCCGGGAAGCGCAGGGCAGGGCCGAAGACCTTGAGCAGCAGGTCGACGTACTTGCCGGTGGCGACGCTGCCGAGCAGCACCACCTCGCACTCGGGACCGGCGGCCGCGGCCAGCAGCTTCGCGTCGCGCTGGAGCGGTCGTCGGTAGCGGGCGTCGCGCAGGTCGATGTCGCCGCGGGCGTAGCGGCGCAGGCGGGCCAGGGTCAGCGGGAAGCTCGGCGCGCGCAGCCCCTCGTTGGTCGTGATGACGACGACCCCGGGTACGCCGGGAGGCGGCGCCGCGAAGGCCTGCGCGTACGCGAGCTTGCCGCGGAAGTAGAGCCCGCTCAGGAACGCGAACACCTCGCCCAGCGGCGCCCCCTCCTTGCTCCTCAGCCGCCGCGCGAGAGGGAACTGGGCGCCCTCGTTGAAGACGAGCTGCGCCCGCTCCCCCCCACAGTGCGCCGGCGAGAGGATGAAGATCCGGTTAGCCACAGAAGGAGAGTAAACCAGAAACGGGCTCTTTAACGCGGAGGACGCGGAGGGTGGCGAGCGTTGCCCGAGGACGCGGAGACTGAATTCAATTCCTCTGCGTCCTCTCCGTTCGTTCTCCGCGTCCTCCGCGTGGAAAGCCTATTGCGTGGGCTTGACGGCGTGGCGGAAGGCGTCGGAGGCGAGGGTGTTGAGGACCTCGCCCCTGCGGACCCAGCCACGGCGCGCCATCGCGACCCCGTAACGGAAGTTCTGTAGCGCGCGCACCGAGTGGGCGTCGGTCGAGATCACGAACCGGAGGCCGCGCTCCCGCGCCTTGCGCAGCCAGCGCGGCTCCATGTCCAGCCGGTGCGGGTCGCCGTTCACCTCGATCGCCGCCTTCGAGGCCGCGGCCGCGTCGAGGACCTCCTCCACGCGGCAGGCGATCGGCGGCCGGCTGCGCACGTAGCGGCCGAGGGCGTGGCCCCAGATCTTGAACACCGGCAGCCGCATGGCCCTCACGAGGCGGCGGGTCATCTCGTCCTCGCCCATCTTGTACCGGTTGTGGATGCTGGCCACGACGACGTCGAGCTGCTCGATGATCCGGTCGGGATAGTCGAGGGCGCCGTCGGCGAGGATGTCGCTCTCGGTGCCGCGCAGGAGGCGGACCTTGACCTTCTCCTGCGCGAGGGCGATGTCGTCCCACTGCCGCTTCAGCCGGTCCTCGTCGAGCCCGCCCGCGTAGTGCGCGGTGGGGGAGTGGTCGGTGATCGTGATGTACTCCATCCCCAGCGCATCCGCCCCCCGCGCCATCTCCTCCACGCTGTGCTTGCCGTCCGAGTAGTAGGTATGGCAATGGACGAGGCCGCGGACGTCGCTTTCCTCCACCAGGTCTTCCGGCAGCGCGCCCGCGGCCGCCGCTTCCACTTCGCCCTCGTCCTCGCGCAGCTCCGGCGGGACGTATTGGAGGCCGAGCCGCCGGTAGAGCGCGGCTTCGTCGGGCAGCGCAACCGCGTGGCCGCGCCGGGGCGTGAGGGCGCGCTCGGAGAGAACGAGGCCCTTGGCCTCCGCCCGCGCCTGGAGCTTCTCGTAATGGGCGGAGGAGCCCGTGAGCCGGACGAGCGTGGGCACGTGCTCGGGGGGCGGGACCGCCTCGACGTGCGCGTGGACGCCGTCGGCGAGGCGGACGTGGGCGCGGCGCCCCTCGCGCTCGACGACCGCCGCCACCTGCGGCATGGCCAGGAAGTGCTCGACGACGGCCTCCCCATCACGCGAGGCCACCGCGAGCTGGATCTGATCGACGGTCTCGCCGCGCCGGCGCGGCGAGACCGTCGATCAGATCCAGCTCGCGGTGGCCTCGCGTGATGGGGAGGCCG
>Ga0070706_100006619_pt1 | contig 10929 bp, 10 predicted proteins | sample KBSK5501metaG_FD_65476 | JGI IMG/M metagenome (GOLD analysis project Ga0070706, IMG submission 65476) | Corn, switchgrass and miscanthus rhizosphere microbial communities from Kellogg Biological Station, Michigan, USA - KBS K5-50-1 metaG | ecosystem: Host-associated > Plants > Roots >...
TACGACGCGGGGCCGGAAGACGGGCAAGCCGCGCGAGATCGAGATCTGGTTCACGCGGCGCGGGCGCTGCTTCTATCTCGTATCAGAGCGCCGGCTGCGCGCGCACTGGGTGCAGAACCTCTTGGAGGAGCCGCTCGTGCGCTGGAGCGTGGACGGCCGGAGGTTCCGCGGCCGCGCGCGGGTGCTGCGCGCGGCGGGCGCGCCCGAGCTGGTCCGCGACATCCAGTCCCGCTCGAAGATCAAGTACGGCTGGGGCGACGGTCTCGTGGTCGAACTCGACCCCGGCGCACCCGCGGAGCGCCGCCGTCCTCACGGCCAAGCCTGAGGCGGCTGAGCCGCCTCAGCGGGGGCATCTATCTAGGGGGTCAGGTCTTGCAATCCCACATGAGGTAAGCGACTTCTCTATGAGAATTTTACCCGCTGTAGCATTGCAAGACCTGACCCCAACCGGCTCCAACCGGCTCAGCGGGGGCGGTTTTGTTGGGCGTGGCGAGCGCGTATGTCGCGCGCCCGCTCCTCGACTTCGAGGGCCTCGGCGTCCCGCTTGGCTCCGCGCAGCACCACGGCGTAGTTGTCCAGGAGCGTGGCTAGCGTCGGATGGTCCGGGCCCAGCCGCTTCTCCGCGATGGCGATGGCGCGCGGATAGAGGGGGACCGCAGCCGCGTAGCGTCCCTGGGCCTTGTAGACCTCCGCCAGATTGTTGAGGGTGAACGCCACGTTCGGGTGATCGGGCCCCAATGATCTCTCGAGGACGCTGAGAGTGCGCCGGAAGAGGGGCTCGGCCTCGGCAAAGCGGCCCTGGTACTGGTAGAGCACAGCCAGGTTGTTGAGGCTCGTGGCCACCTTGGCGTGATCGGAGCCGAGCGTGCGCTCGCGAATGCCGAGCGCCCGCCGGTACAGCGGCTCGGCCTCGGCGTAGCGACGCTGGACGCGGTAGACGTCAGCCAGGTTGCTCAGGTCCGTCGCCACATCCGGATGGTCCCGCCCGGCCGGCCTGTCATCGATGGTGAGCGCGCGCTTGAAGGCCGACTCGGCGTCGAGGTAGCGACCACGATCGAAGCTGAGGAGCCCCAAGTTGTTGAGCGTCACCGCGACCTCGGGGTGCTCGGGTCCGAGCATCAACTCGCGGATCTGCAATGAGCGATGATAGAGTGGCTCGGCGTCGGCCCAGCGGCCCTGGACGCGATACACCTCGGCGAGGCCGTTCATCGTCGAAGCCACGACCGGATGAGTGGGCCCACTGGCCTTCTCCTGAATGCTGAGGGCTCGCCGATAGAGGGACTCCGCTTCGCCATACCGCGCTTGCGCCTCGTAGAGCACGGCTAGGCCCACAAGCGTGGTCGCTACCTGGACGTGGTCCGGCCCGAGAGCACTCTCGAGTATGCCGATGGCATGGAGATAGAGCGGCTCGGCCTCCGGGTAGCGCCCCTGATCCTTGTAGAGTGAGCCGAGGCTCGATAGCGACTTTGCCACCGCGGGGTCGCGAGGGCCCAGCGCTTTCTCGTAGATCCGCATCGCCCCACGATACAGCGGCTCGGCCTCGGCATAGCGGGCGCGCGCCTGGTATGTCGTCCCGAGATATGTCATCGAGGTCGCCAGTGCGGGCGCCTCGGGTCCCAGAGACTTCTCGGCTATGGACATGGCGCGCCGAAAAAGAGGCTCGGCATCGTGGGCCTGCCCCATCGACCGCCACGCCAGACCAAGCCGATTCAGGGCCCCGATCAGCCGTGGGTCCTCGCCCGACACGACCTTCTCCAGCGCGGTCAACGCTTGATCGTATGATCGGGCAGCGTCGCGATAGTGCCCCTGATTGAAGTAGAGATCGCCTGAGGCCGTCAAACTCCCCCAGTCGGGAGCCTGAGCCGCCGTCCATGCCGGCGAGAGCAGAAGTAATGCGAGGGCGACCGCGAAGCTCACCGCGCCGAAGGAAAGGACGGGGCGCGCTTCTCGCGTATGGCGCGGGCGCCTTCCTTCACATCCTCGAAGCCGAAGCACAGCATCTCGAGGGCCAGGGACTGGTCGAAGATGGGTCCGGCCTGGCGCAGCCAGTTGTTGAGCGCGCGCTTGGTGAACCGGATCGCGTGCTGGCTTCCGCCGGCCAGCGCCTCGGCCACGCCCAGCGCCGTCTCCATGACCTTGTCCGCGGGGACGCAGCGGCTGACGAGCCCGATGCGCTCGGCCTCCCGGCCGTCGATGAAGTCGCTCGTGAGGAGATAGTACTTGGCCTTGGCCATGCCGCAGAGGAGAGGCCAGATGATGGCGGCGTGATCGCCCGCGGCCACCCCGAGGCGCGTGTGGCCGTCGGTGAACCGGGCCGTGTCGGAGATGATGCTGACATCGGCGAGGAGGGCGACCACGAGGCCGGCGCCGACGGCCACCCCATTGATGGCGGAGATCACCGGCTTGTCGAGATTGATCATGTTGTAGACGAGGTCGGCGGCCTCGCGCAACGTGCGGGCCACCGCCTCGTGATTCGTCGTCATCTCCTCCACGAGCGAGATGTCCCCGCCCGCCGAGAAGGCGCGCCCCGCCCCCGTCACGAGGGCCACCCGCGCCGCCGGGTCGGCGTCGATTGTCAGCCACACCTGGGTCAGCTCCCAGTGCAGGCGCGCATTGGTGGCGTTCATCACCTCGGGGCGATTGATGGTGATGAGCACGACGCCGTTCGGACGGCGGTCGAAGAGGAGGTGCTGGTAGTCGGCGTAGTCCATGGGCGGGCCTCCGGTAGGGTCTCGCGCGATGCTAGGGGCGCCCGCCCCCACTGTCAAGGCAAGCGCGGATTTGCCAGCCGATTGGGTGTAGACTAGGCCCCCCAGGGAGGTGAGGACATGAGCGAGGATCTGGCGACCAAGGTGCAGGAGCTGATCGATTCGACCATCAATCCGGCCGTGGCGGGCCATGGTGGCTTCGTCCAGCTGATGGAAGTCAAGGACAACAAGGTCTACATCCAGATGGGCGGCGGGTGTCAGGGCTGCGGCGCGGCTGACGTCACGCTGAAGGCCGGCATCGAGCGCCTCATCAAGGAAGAGCTTCCGGAGATCGAGGAAGTGCTGGACTCCACCGACCACGCGTCCGGCACCAACCCTTACTACACGCCAGCGAAGTAACGACTGAGCGGGGAAGTTCTCCCCTCACCCTGCCCTCTCCCCCAGTGGGGGAGAGGGTTCGTGTTTTAAGGTTCTCGAAGCGAGCTTCTTCCGTCCCCAGTCCCAGAGGCGCACGGCCAGCAGGACCCCGAGCACGATGGCGTAGTAGTAGGGCGTGGTACGACCCTTCTTGGCCAGCCACAGGAAGTGGAGCACCCCCAGCACGCCCGCCACATAGACGAGGCGGTGGAGCAGCCGCCATCGGGCGCTCCCCAGGCGCTTGATCATGCCCTGCGTCGAGGTGATGGCGAGCGGAGTGAGCAGCGCGAGGGCGAGCACGCCCACCGTGATGAAGGGCCGCTTGAGGACGTCCTGTCCCATGCGTTTCCAGGCGAAGAAGTGGTCGAGACCTATCCAGACGGAGAAGTGCACACAGATGTAGAAGAAGGCCAGGAGGCCGAGGAGTCGCCGGAGCTGGATGGGCCAGGACCAGCGGAACAGGATGCGCAGCGGGGTCATGCCGAGGCTCGCGAGAAGCAGGACGAGGGCGGTGAGCCCCAGGGTGCGCGTGATGTAGTCGATGGGATTGGCGGTGAGATCGTCCGCGAGCCAGCCGCGCGCCAGCACCCCGAGCGGCCAGAGGCTGGCCACCCAGACGGCGGCCTTGAGGACGACCCGACCGCGATACCTCACACGAGTCCTAGTAGAACTTCTTCAGGTCCATCCCCGTGTACATCGACGCGACCTGATCGCCGTACCCGTTGAACATGAGGGTCTCCCGGCGACGCACCTCGGGAATGCGTCGCTCCGTCGCCTGGCTCCAGCGCGGATGGTCGACCTTCGGGTTCACGTTCGAATAGAAGCCGTACTCGCTCGGCGCCGCCTTGTTCCAGGCGGTCTTGGGCTCGTCCGCGGTCAGGCGGATCTTCACCAGGGACTTGGCGCTCTTGAAGCCGTACTTCCACGGCACCACTACGCGGAACGGTGCGCCGTTCTGGTTCGGCAGCACCTGGCCGTAGAGCCCGACGGTCATGAGGGTCAGCGGGTGCATCGCCTCGTCGAGCCGGAGCCCCTCGGTGTAGGGCCAGTCGAGGGAGAAGCCGAAGAATCCCCGCTTCTGCCCGGGAAACATGCCGGGGTTGACGAGGGTGGTGAACTCGACGTACTTGGCCTGGCCCGTGGGCTCCACGCGCTTGAGCAGGTCCTTCAGGGGAAAGCCGATCCACGGGATGACCATGGACCACGCCTCCACGCAGCGGAGCCGGTAGACGCGCTCCTCGAGGGAGAACTTCAGGAGCTCCTCGATGTCGAAGCTCTTGGGCTTGGCGCAGAGCCCCTCGACCCTGACCGTCCACGGCCGCGTCTTCAGCGAGGCCTGCAGGCGCTCCGGGTCCTCCTTGTTGGTGCCGAACTCATAGAAGTTGTTGTAGGAGGTGACGTTCTTGTAGGAGGTCAACGCATCGGGCAGCGTGAAGGCCGGGTTCTTGGTCGCCTTGAGCGGGGCGAGATGACTCTCGGCTCTCACCCCGGACGGGGCCAGGGCCAGCGCTACCGCTCCCGCAATGAAGGCCCGGCGGTCGAGATAGAGCCGCTCCGCGGTGATCTCCGAGGAGGGAATGTCCTCACCGCGCAGTTTCCTGTCCTGGTCACGCCTGATCAGCATGGGTTGACCTCCCTCCCCTTTGACTCCTCGATCATCCTAACAGGTTCGCGCGGGAAGAGGTTCGCTCGACCTGGAAACCTTGGGCCTGCGCACCCCCATTGAGATAATGGCCGGGTGATCCGGCCCCGGCCATGGGCAGGGTGGGCGCTCGCGCTGACGCTTCTCGCCCCCGCTTCCCGTCCGGCTTCCGCCTCCCACGCCCAGCACCCTCCGGAAGTGGAGTTCAGCTGCCCCGGGACGGCCCGCTTCTCTCCCCATGGCGGCGCCGAGGCCCTCGTCGTCGACACCCTCGCCCAGGCCCGCGTCTCGGTGCACATCGCGATCTACGGGCTGACCAGCCGCAAGATCGAGCAGGCGCTCCTGGACCTGGCCCAGTCCGGCGTTCGCGTCTTCATCAAGGCTGATCATGTCCAGAGCGCGGGCAAGACCCAGGCCACGCTCCTGTCCCGGCTGCGCGCGGCCGGCATCGAGGTGGAGGTCTCCCGCGTCGGGCGCCTGCTCCACGACAAGTTCGTGATCGTGGACGGCCGCTGGGTCGTCACGGGGAGCTTCAACTGGACCGAGGGGGCGGAGCGCCGGAACCGGGAGAATGTCTTGGCCCTCGATTGCCCAGCCCTGGCCAGGGCGTTCGAGGCGGAGTGGGAGACGATCCGCCCCGACGACCCCTGACGCCCCTCGCAGTTTTCTTGATTTCGAGAAGGGGGGGGCGATAGGATGTTCCCCCCGATGCGACAGCGCGCCCTGCTCGTCATCCTCGTCGTGGCCGCATGGTCGGCCGGCTGTGCCTCCCTGCCCGCGGGCACGTACTATCCCTCCCCCGCGGATCCGAACACGGTCCGTGTCGCTCATATCCTGCACCGCGCCGCCGTGGCAGCCGGTGACGATCCCACGCGCTACAGCTTCGCCTTCATCAAGAGCCAGCACGCCGCGGCCTACACGGACGAGGACGCGACCTTCTACATCACGGACGGTCTGGCCCGGCTCCCGAGCCCGGTGCTCGAGGCCGCCGTCGCCCACGAGGTCGCCCACGAGGTCCTCGATCACGTGGGCACTCGCCAACGCCTCGCCCTGTCGCTCAACGCCGGTTTCGGCACCGCGGGTTTCTTTGCCCCCGGCGTGGGACTCCTCGACTTCGTCGTCAATCCTCTCGTGGTACGCGCGTTCTCGCGCCAGCAAGAGCTCGCCGCCGACCAGCGGGCCATCGAGATCCTTCGCGCCATGGGCAATCACGCGCCGCGCCGGAGCCTCGCCGAGTCGCTCCGCGCGGTGGACGCCGTGCTCGTCCGCACTCGCGACGAGGGCGGGAGCGTACTCGACACCCATCCCACCCTCGAGGCCCGACTCAAGGCGCTCGAGCCGCTCGAGCCGGCCGCGGTCGCCGAGGTCCCCGACAAGAAGCGGTGACGGCGCGGGGCGTCCGTCAGGCGCTCAGCCGGTGCTCGATCACCGTCGGCGCTTCCGGCTCCAGCGAAGCCACCGCGCGCGCCGAGCGCGCGTCCACGACCCGCGTACCCGCCAGCATGTCCGCCAGCCCGCGTCGCTCCGGCGTCACCAGGATGCCCACATAGCCCAATCCCAGGGTGACGGCGGAGAGAAAGCCGCCCAGGCAGCGGAGGCAGGCCGCCAGCGCCCCGACGGGACCGCCGTCGCGGCGCACGACGATCACGCCGACGGCCATCTTGCCCAGCGTCTGGCCGCACGCGACGAGCATGAGAACGTGGTAGACGAGGTGGAGAACCACCGCGAAGGCGGGCACGGCCAGGGCTAGCACGAAGATCTCTCGCAGATCGGTCGGGGCACCGCGAAGCTCCCAGACGCCGATCAAGAGCCACATCGAGCCCAGGAGCCAGGCGCCGAAGCCGACGAGACAGTCCAGGAAGTGCGCGGCGAGGCGACGCCAGAAGCCGGCCGCCACCAGCTCCGTCATGGCTTGACGTTCCCTGCCGCCGGAGCGTAGAGACGACGATACTCTTCCCAGGCGAGCATGACCCGCCGGACGAAGCGGCGGGTCTCGTCGTAGGGGATGAGCTCGACCCACACCTCGAGGTCCTCCGTGGGGCGGCCCTTCCACCACTCGCGCACGCTCGTGGGGCCGGCATTGTAGGCGGCCACGGCCAGGCGGGGCTCGCCGAACTCCTTCATGAGGACACCCAGGTAGGCGCTGCCCAGGGCGAGATTGACCGCCGGGTCGTCCAGCGACTCCTCGCTCGTGGGAAGCCCGCGGCTCTTGGCGAGCTGGCGCGCCGTGGCGGGCATGAGCTGCATGAGCCCGCGCGCCCCCACGCGCGAGCGTGCCTGCGGATGGAACGAGGACTCCTCGCGCACGATGGCCGCCACGAAGTACGGGTCGAGGGCCGCTCGCGAGGCGGCGTCGGTCAGCTCACTGCGCCAGCCCATCGGATAGAAGAGATCCCAGAAGGTCCGCGGCGCCGGCGGCGCGCTGCGCGCCACGCCAAGGAAGTTCCGCTTGAGAATGCGCAGGGACAGGTAGAAGCGCGACTCCTGGGCATAGGCGGCGGAGAGCGCATAGAGCCGCCGGGGATTGTCGGCCGCCCGTCGCGCCATGGAGTCCATCTCGTCGTCGGCGTAGTCGCCGAGCCCCACCGCCCGCAGCGCCTCGACGCGCGCCCACGGCGCCTCGGCCTGGAGCAGCTCGCGAGGGTCCGCGGGCAGCGATGCCGCGAGCTGGACAGAGGCGGGATTGCGACCCGGGCTCGGCTGGATGTGCGGGGCCCGGCGGGAGGCAAGGATCCCGTAGTAGCTGCGCGGCGCCTCCGCGATGAGCTGAGCGAACTGCCGGGTCGCGGCCTCGGTCTGGCCGAGCTCCGCGTGGGCGCGGCCGACCCAGTACGCAGAAGCGTCGCGATATCCCTGGCTGGCCGTCCGGACCGATGCGATACGACTCCACCGCTCGATCGCCTCTCCATGGTCGCCGCGTAGCCAGGAGAGCCAGCCGAGCCGCCAGGTCGCGGCCAAACCCTCGTCACTTTCCGGATAGCTCTGGGCCAGCTTGACGTAGACGGGCTCGGCCGACTTGGGCGCGCTCCCCGCCCCCAGGAGGCGCGCCTTGAGCAGCAAGGCCTCCGGCGCCTCCGCGCTCTTGGGCTCGGCGGCGAGGAGCCGGTCGAGCTGCACGATGGCGCCCTCGCGATTCTTCTTCTGCTGGATCTTCGCGGAGTCGAGGATCCAGGGCGCGCGCTTGTCGGCGGGGGCGAGGGCGAGAGCCCGGTTGACGGCGAGCAGCGCGGCGTCATCGCGATTGAGGCGGCGCGAGGCTTCCATGACCACGTGAAGGGCGCGCAGCGCCACTTCCGTCGAGGGCCGCTCCCCGAGGAGGAGATCGACTTCGCTGCGCGCCGCCTCCGCCGCTCCCGCCGCCACGAGCCGCTCGGCGCGCTCCACGCGCTGGACCGGGGTGGGCGCGGCCACGGGCACGCCGCGTCCCTCGAGGGCGCGGAGCTCGCGCGCCGCCGCGTCGCCCTGCGGTGAGCCAGGGAAGAGGAGCCACAGCTCGCGGTACGCCGCGGCGGCCTCGCCGAGTCGCCCGGCACTAGCGAGGGCCTGCGCCCAGGCCAGGCGCACGCGCGGGAGATCGGGCAGATCCGGGAAGCGATCGAGGACGCGGCGCCAGAGAGCCGCAGCCCCCGCCTCGTCGCCCGCGCGCGAGGCCTGCTCGGCGGCGAGCATGAGCGCCGCGGGTACGGCGCGGCTATCGGGCCACTGATCGGGGATTTGCTGGGCCACCAGGCGCGCGCCCGCGGCGTCGCCCAGTCGCGCCAGGCTTTCCGCCTGGTAGAGGAGCGCGTAGTCGCCGATGGGGGCCGCCGAGCGCGCGATGTCGGCGAGCTCGCGGGCGGCCGTCGCCCAGTCGCCCGCCCGATAGCTCTGCAGAGCCGCGGCAAAGCGGTCGCGCGTCTCGGGGGCGAGGCGGACGGGCGCGGGCCCCGCCGCCGTGGACACGGACGCGAGGAGGGCCACGAAGAGGAAACCTACGACGACCGTGCACGCGCGCCGCATATGGCGAGTCTACCGCAGCGTCAGATCCCGGGCGATCCGGCGCGTGTAGATGATGCGCTGGACGGCCGTGACATTGGTGAGGACGGCGAGCAGCACCATGATGGGCGTGAGCACGAGGAAGGTGGCGCCCGCGATCAGGGTGATGAGTCGCTCGGGGCGCTCCATGATGCCGACCTCGCAGCGGAGACCGATGGACTGGGCCCGCGCCTTGGTATAGCTGACCATGAAGGTGCCGGCGAGCGTGGCCATGGTGGCGATGGAGCCCGTGGTGTCACCCCGCGTCTCGTAGTAGACGAGGATGCCCAGGAGCACGGCGAGATCCGAGTAGCGGTCCACCACGGAATCCAGAAAGGCGCCATAGTCGCTGTCCGAGCCGGCGAGGCGCGCCACCGCGCCGTCGAAGAAATCGAAGAGCCCGGCCACGGCGAGAAGGACGGCGCCCCAGCGCAGCCGCCCCATGGAGAAGACGTAGGCCGCGGCGATGCTCACGCCCAGTCCCGCCACCGTCAGGTGATTGGGGCGGAGGCGGGCCCGGAAGAGAAGCTTCGCCACGGGATCGAAGAGCCGGTGGAGGGGGGCCTTGTAGTGGCCTAGCACGGCTTCAGCAGGGCGTCTTCCAGCGCCGCCCGGATCCGGGCCATCTCGTCGGAGTCCTCGATGCGCCGGCCCCGCCGGTCCACCACGTAGAAGGTGTCGAAGGCGTGGTCGATATCGGTGGCGATGCGCGCGCTCGCGATGCTGAGGCCGAGCTTCGAGAGGGTGACGGTGATGAGGTAGAGAAGGCCGACGCGGTCGGGGCACTTGACCTCGACCACCGTATGCGTGTCCGAAAGGTGATTGTCCACGGAGACCTTGGGCGGCCCCGGCGCCGCGGCGTGCTCCGATCTCGCCCCCTTGCGCGCCGCGAGCAGCGCCTCGATGGGCTGCTCGCCCAGCACCACGCGGCGGAGGGATTCGAGGGTGCGGCGCCAGCGCGCCTCCTCGGTGACGGCCTCGCCGAACGGGTCATTGACCTGGAAGGTATCGATGGCGATGCCGTCGGCCCGCGTGTGGATCTGCGCGGAGAGGATGTTGATGCCGTGGGCGGCGAGGCTGCCCGCGATGAGCGAGAAGAGCCCGGGCACGTCGCGGGTGACGATCACGAGGTCGGAGGAGCCGAGATCGTGGTGATGGAAGAGCTCCGTGGCCACGGGATCCTCTTCCAGCCGCTCGATCAGCCGCATGTGCGCGGCCATCCGCGCGGGCGCGGTGGTGGCGAGGTATCGCTCGGAGACCATGGCCAGATGCCCCGGCACCGCGCGTCGAAGGGCGGGATCCGTCAGCTCCGCGGCCACGCGCTGGGTCGCCTCCTCCCGCGTCAGGCTCTCCGGACGGCCGCCCGTCAGTCGCCGCATGGCGCCCGAGTACAGCTCCCAGAGTACCTGCGCCTGCCAGCCCGTCATGACACCGGGACCCACCGCGCGCATGTCGGCGAAGGTGAGGAGGTAGAGCATGCGCAGGCGCTCCGGGGTGCCGCACATCTCCGCCAGGGTCTCCACGGTCTTCGGATCGTTGACGTCCCGCCGCTGCGCGACGTGCGAGAGGGCCACGTGCTTGGCCACGAGGAAAACCACGGCGCCCGCGGCATCGCCGGCCAGTCCCAGCCGCGCCGTCAGCTCCTCGGCGAGCGGGATGCCCTTGGCGACATGCCCGTGCCCCTTGCCCTTGCCGATATCGTGCAGGAGCATGCCCAGCATCAGGAGGTCGGGATGCTCGACCTCGTTGAGCACCTGGGCCAAGCCCTGGGTCTCCGTGGAGGCCCCGGGGGCCAGCGCCTCCAGACTTTCCACGGCGATGAGCGAGTGCTGGTCGGCCGTGAACTTGTGATAGACGTCGTACTGCACCAGACAGGTGAGGGCGCCGAACTCCGGCAGGTAGCGCCCGAGAAAGCCCAGGTGGTGCATGGACCGGAGGGTCTGGGCCACCCGCCCCCAGCTCCGGCAGATGTCGAGGAAGAGATCGCGCACCTCGGGCGACCGGCGGAAGCGGTCGTCGACGAGATCCAGCGCCTCCTCGACCGCCCGCTCGGCGCCCACGCCGAGCTCGAGCCCCAGCCGGTGCGAATGCCAGTAGAGCTTCATGAGCCGCACCGGGTCCGCGCGCAGATCTCGGCCGTCGGGATGC
>Ga0070706_100006621_pt1 | contig 10928 bp, 10 predicted proteins | sample KBSK5501metaG_FD_65476 | JGI IMG/M metagenome (GOLD analysis project Ga0070706, IMG submission 65476) | Corn, switchgrass and miscanthus rhizosphere microbial communities from Kellogg Biological Station, Michigan, USA - KBS K5-50-1 metaG | ecosystem: Host-associated > Plants > Roots >...
CACCGGCCTGAGGTTACGCCCCCGCATGGAAGGAGGCGAGCGAGAAAAGCGTTAGCAACCCCGGGGAACCCGGGGCCATCCTGATGCCTGTTCCCCGTGCCTGCCATGGAGACTGCCACCTTGACGCCCGCGCTGAAGGTCGCCTATCCGCCGGAACTGCCGGTCAGCCAGCGGAAGGACGAGATAGCCGCGGCCATCCGCGACCACCAGGTCGTCGTGGTCGCGGGCGAGACCGGGTCGGGCAAGACCACCCAGCTGCCGAAGATCTGCCTGGAACTCGGCCGCGGCGTCAAAGGCCAGATCGGCCACACCCAGCCCCGCCGGATCGCGGCGCGCACCGTGGCGGAACGCATCGCCGAGGAACTGGGCACCGAGCTCGGCACGGCCGTCGGCTACAAGGTGCGGTTCACCGACAAGTCCAGCGACGGCACGCAGATCAAGGTGATGACCGACGGGATCCTGCTGGCCGAGATGCAGCGGGACAGGCAACTGCGGCGCTACGACACGCTGATCATCGACGAGGCCCACGAGCGCAGCCTGAACATCGACTTCATCCTCGGCTACCTCAAGCGGCTGCTGCCCGCCCGCCCCGACCTCAAGGTCATCATCACCTCGGCCACGATCGACCCGGAGCGGTTCGCAAAACATTTTGCCGGAGGCGAATCAGACAAGCAGAGTGCCGGAGGCGAATCGAACAAGCAAAGCGGCGACGCGCCGATCGTCGAGGTGTCCGGGCGGGTGTACCCGGTCGAGGTGCGCTACCGTCCGCTGGCCGACCCGGACCGCCCGAGCGACGAGGCGAAGGACCAGGTGCAGGGCATCTGCGACGCGCTCGCGGAACTGCGCGCCGAAGGGCCGGGGGATGTCCTGGTCTTCCTCAGCGGCGAGCGGGAGATCAGGGACACCGCCGACGCACTCGCCGACCGCCCGGACCTGGCTGACCTGGAAGTGCTGCCGCTCTACGCGCGGCTGTCCGCGGCCGAGCAGCACCGGGTGTTCCAGCCGCACCGCCGGCCCCGCGTGGTGCTGGCGACCAACGTCGCGGAGACCTCGCTGACCGTGCCCGGCATCAAGTACGTGATCGACCCCGGCACCGCGCGGATCTCCAGGTACAGCCAGCGGACCAAGGTGCAGCGGCTGCCCATCGAGCCGGTCTCGCGCGCCTCCGCCGACCAGCGCAAGGGCCGGTGCGGGCGCACCTCCGACGGAATCTGCATCCGGCTGTACAGCGAGGCGGACTTCGCCGCGCGCCCGGAGTTCACCGACCCGGAGATCCTGCGCACCAACCTGGCCTCGGTCATCCTGCAGGCGGCCGCGCTCGACCTCGGCGAGGTCGCGGACTTCCCCTTCGTGGACCCGCCGGAGTCCCGCAACATCGCCGACGGCGTCCGCCTGCTCGAAGAACTCGGCGCCCTTGGCCCCGGCACGGGCGCGACCAGGCTCACCCCGCTGGGGCGCAAGCTGGCCAGGCTGCCGGTGGACCCGCGGCTCGGCCGGATGATCCTGGAAGCCGGGCACCACGACTGCCTGCGCGAAGTGCTGATCATCACGGCGGCGCTGTCCATCCAGGACCCGCGGGAGCGCCCCGTGGACGCCCGCGAGGCCGCCGACGCCATGCACGCCCGCTTCGCCGAGCCGGGGTCGGACTTCCTGGCGTTCCTCACCCTGTGGGACTACCTGCACGACAGGCAGAAGGAGCTGTCCGGCTCCGCGTTCCGCCGCCTGTGCCGCCGCGAATACCTGCACTACCTGCGGGTCCGGGAGTGGCAGGACCTGTACGGCCAGCTACGGCAGGCCGCCAGGGAGGCCGGCGCCGGCGCTGGGCGGGAGCAAGGCTCTCCCCAGGCGGCCGGCTTGCAAAGGCGCGATACGCGGCGCGGGCATGCCGTGGCTGCCGCGCGCGAACCGGATCCCGCGGCGCGCTACCCGGTGGACCTGGCGGATCGGGTGCACATCTCGCTGCTGGCCGGCCTGCTCTCGCACATCGGGATGAGGGACACCGAAGACATGCCCGGCCGCAAACGGCGCGGCCCGGCCGAGTTCGCCGGGGCCCGCGGTGCCCGGTTCGCGATCTTCCCGGATTCCGTGCTGGCCAGGAAGCCGCCCTCGTGGGTGGTCGCCGCGGAACTCGTCGAAACCTCCCGGCTGTGGGCCAGGACAGCGGCGCGTATCGAACCGGAATGGGCCGAGCAACTGGCCGCTCACCTGGTGAGGCGCAGCTACAGCGAGCCGCACTGGAGCGCGCGCCGCGGCGCGGCGATGGCGCAGGAGAAGGTCACGCTGTTCGGGCTGCCGATCGTGGCGGCGCGCCAGGTCAGCTACGCACGGGTAGACCCGGCGGCGGCGCGGGACATCTTCATCACCAGCGCGCTCGTCGAGGGCGACTGGCAGACCGGCCACCAGTTCTTCCACCGCAACCAGCGGCTGCTCGCCGAGGCCAGGGACCTGGAGGACCGGGCCAGGCGGCGCGGCCTGGTGGCCGACGACGCGGCGCTGTTCGCTTTCTACGACCAGCCGATTCCCAAGGACGTGACCTCCGCCCGCCATTTCGACGCCTGGTGGAAGAAGGCCCGCGCGCAGTCCCCCGATCTGCTCACCCTGACCCCCGCCGACCTGGCAGGGCCGGACGCCGGCCAGGTCCATCCGGAGGACTACCCCGCCAGTTGGGGCGGGGTTCCGCTGTCGTACGAATTCGCGCCCGGTGAGCCGGAGGACGGGGTGACCGCGGACATCCCGCTGGCCGCGCTCGGTCAGGTGAACGCCGAGGAACTCGGCTGGCAGGTGCCGGGCCGGCGGGAGGAACTGGTCACCGAGCTGATCAGAACCCTGCCGAAGGACCTGCGCCGGGAGTTCGTGCCCGCGCCGGACGTGGCCCGCGCCGTCGTCGCCCGGCTGGGCGAGCCGCACGGCGACCTGCTGGACGCGCTGGGTGCCGAACTCGGCCGGCTCGGCGGGATGCGGATCCCGCGCGAGAAGTGGGACACCTCCCGGCTGCCGGACCACCTGCGGATCACCTACCGGGTGATGGACGGCGATCACGAACTGGCGATCGGGAAGGACCTCAACGCGCTGCGCCGGCAAATGCGGCCCCGGCTGGCCGAGCTGGTCACCGACGCGGCCGGCGACCTGATCAGGACCGGCCTGACCGACTGGACGATCGGCACGCTCCCGCGGGTGTTCACCCGCGGCCAGCTCACCGCCTACCCCGCGCTGGAGGACGCCGGGAGCACCGCAGAGGTGCGGCTGTTCGAGACGCGGGCGCAGGCGGAGGCCGCCATGGTGCGCGGCACCCGGCGGCTGCTCCTGCTGCGGGTGCCGACCGGCCTACGTTCGATCGCCGACCGGCTGCCCAACGAGCGCAAGCTCGCGCTGGCCCGCAGCCCGTACCCGAGCATCGGCGCGCTGCTCGACGACTGCGAGGCGGCCGCGGCGGACCAGGTCATCGCCGACGCCGGCGGCCCGGCCTGGGACGCCGGCGGGTTCGCCCGCCTGCTGGCCGCGGCCCGGCCCGAGCTGCCACTGGCGACGGCGCGGGTGCTGGAAGCCGCCGGGCAGGTGCTCGGCGCGGCGCACGAGGCAGAGGGCAGGCTGCGCACCACCAGCCCGGTGCTGGCGGCGGCCGCCGCCGACGCCGGGGCCCAGTTCGCCGCGCTGGTCCACCCGGGGTTCGTCAGCGAGACGGGGCTGGCGCGGCTGCCCGACCTGGCGCGCTACCTGCGGGCGATCAGCCGCCGGCTGGACACCGCGGCGCAGGACCCGGCCCGGGACGCGGAACGGACCGCGGTGGTGCGCCGGGTCACCGACGCCCACTCGCGCGCCGTGGCGGAGTTTCCGCCACAACGGCGCCAGGACGCCGACGTCCAGGCGGTGCGCTGGATGATCGAGGAGTTGCGGGTCAGCCTCTTCGCCCAGGTGCTTGGCACCTCGGGCCCGGTCTCGGAGAAGCGGATCCAGGCCGCGCTCGGCCGGCTCGCCGGGCACCGGTGAGGCTGTGGCCCTTCGATGCCGCGCTACCCGGCCGCTTTCGCCGACCATCTCCGCCTGCGCCACCGACGGCGTGGCCTGACGGCCCCCTGGCCTGTATGAGTTTGGAATGAAGACGATGTGCAGCTGCGCCGCGGGTGTCAGTTCCGCCATGGCATCAGCGATACGAGCTGATCCGCAGGGCGTCTTTGAAATCCCGCCAATCAGGGCCGAAGCGGGCCCGGCCATGGATCGGGGTGAAGGTGAATCGGCTCGCCGCGGGCGGCAGGTGCCGGGCGGTCAGGACAGCGCGCCGGTTTTGTAAAAACGTAGAAACCAATGACGATAAACACCACGGGAATCACCCATTGACCCCAGCGCTGCACCACCTGAATAACCGCGCGGTGGGTGGCGATCCTGGTGCTCGCAAGGCAGTACACGCTCACGCCGGCCGCGGCGGCCAGCGATACGGCGATCAGGATGGCGAACCCGGCGTACTGGCCGGCCCAGATATGCCAGCGCCGCGGGCGCCCATCCGCATGCGAGGAGATGCTCAGCGCGGGTGAGCACGACAATGTCGTCGGCGTTGGTGGCGGCGAAAAGCACGGCGGCCGTCAGCGCGACCGCGAGGATCCCGCCTGCACCCATCCGGCCTCCAGCCCACAACGCGGCGCCTGGGCGGCGCTGGCTCTGGCCTGCCAGAGTAACCGGCAGGATAGTGAAAGGGGAGGTCAACCCCATCGCTTTGGCGGCGTGGGTGTTGCATACTCACCGTTGTGGACGATCCCTTTGACTTCCAGGCACTGCGGATCTTGCAGCCGGGAAAGCTGCTGCCCAATCGGGCGAGATATGAGATCTTCAACGATCAGCGGCAGCTTCTGGCGATCGCCGCCGAAACCGAGGCCCATACCAGGCTGAAGCTGCTCAGCAAGTCACTGCCGGACGCACGGGTGCTCGTCGTCACCACCGCCGCCGACGAGCCGGTGCTGACCTTGGTCAAGCACAAGAGGGAACGGATCACCGAACTGCACGGCCCGGACGGCGAGCCGGCCGGCCGGATTCGTGCCACCCACACCACCCGCCATTACACCCTGATCGACGATCAGGACCAGATCGTCGGCAAGGTGGTCGGCGACCTGGCGCTCAAGCATTTCTCGGTGACCGATGCGGACGGCGAGTTCGCCAGGCTCCGCAAGACCTGGGCCGGGATCACCAAGGAAATGCTCACCCCCTCCGATCATTACCGGGTGGACTTCACCGGTGTTGTCTCGCCGCAGGCCCGGCTGCTGACCGTGATGACCGCGATCGTGCTGGACCTGACCCTCTACGGCCCGGTCTGATCCGCCCGCACGCCGGCGAGCCGGGGATCAGTCCGGGGTGCCGTCCGCGAGGCGGGCCCGCTCGGCGCCGGTGAACGGGGCCGGCCTGCCGAGCGCGGCGTCCCAGTTGACGGTGACCACGCGGGCCTCCGCCGCGACCTCCTGCGACGGCGTGACGATCGTCTCGCGGGTCGTCAGGCTCGTGGTTCCCATCCGTTCCGCCTCGATCCGCACCAGCACCTGCCGGTCGGGGTAGCGCACCTCGGCGCGGAAGTCCACCTCCAGCCGGGCCACCACGTAACTCGGATCGCCGCCCAGCAGCCGCATGTAGAACGCATCACGGCCCTCTTCGAGGTAGGTCAGGAACACGGCGTGGTTGACGTGGCCCAGGGCATCGACGTCGCGCCACCGCACGCTCACCCAGTGCTCGAACACGACGGCCATCCGCTCGCTCCCTCCACCGCACCGCCCGCGCCGGGCGGCGCCGCCCCGCGGCACTCACGGTAGCCGGGCGGGCGGGCCGAAGCGGGCGGCCCAGCCGGGCACCGCACCGCTACCTGGCCCGCCGGAGCTGGGGCGGGGTGCGCCGGGCGGGCGGTGCGTAACACGGGTGGCCCGGGGAGCCGGGCTCCCCGGGCCGGCCGGTACCTGTGCGCGGGGCCCGCTCAGTGGGTGATGGAGTAGTGCACCGAGCCGTCCGCGGCCTTGGTGATGCGGAAAATGTACGAGATGCGCGGCGCGGTGGCCGTCGCGGCGGCCGGCACAAGAGCCTGGGCCGTCCAGGGGACCGTGCCCGTGGCGCAGTCCTGCAGGCCCTTCTGGCTGTCGAACGCGGCGAGGTCGAACGACTCCGGCCCGAATGCCTTCTTGGGCGCGACGGTCCCGCTCCAGCTGAACCGGTCGGAGAGGTCGTTCAGGGACAGGCGGAACTTCCCATTCTTGATCGGAATCTGGAACCCGATGAAGCTGAACTCAATCGTGAACGTCGTGCCGGTCGCCGGGCAGTGGTCGACCATGGTCGTGAAGAACGGGTCGAACTTCGGGCCGCTCGCGGTCCGATCCACGCTGAACAGGAGCTTTTGGCCCTGGGAGTTCATGCCCGCGTAGTACGTGCTGCCGCCGGCAGCAAGAGCGGTGGTGCCCGGCAGGAGCATCAGCAGGCATACGCCGATCGCTGACAAGACGAGATACTTGCGCATCGCGAACCTCTTCCTCCCGGGATCAACCGGGACTCGGCCAGATTCGCGGAACCGACCTTCGCACCGACTCCCTGATTCGGCAAGAACGGCTGGAAAAGGCCAGGTATCCGCGCGTCGCCCGGACACCCCGATGTGCCACGCCAAACGGTCACTTACTACCGCGAGCGGCCGGGCATGCTGCGGGCCCGCCGGTCACGATTGGGCGGCCGGCGGGCCTGGGGCGCAAAGCGGGGCTTGGGGGCCGCTCAGTCGAACGAGGGCTTGCGGTCCCGGGTCCGCTTCAGCTCGAAGAAGCCGTCCGCCTCGGTCACCAGCGCCAGCCCGTCGAACAGCCGGCCGGCGGCCTCGCCCTTGGGTGCGGGGGTGATGACCGGGCCGAAGATCGTGTTGCCGCGCAGGCGGATGACCGGCGTGCCGACATCAAGCCCGACCGCGTCAAAGGCCTCATGGTGGGAGGCCTTGATCTGCTCGTCGAACTCGGTGGTCGTGGCGGCCTCGGCCAGCGAAGCGGGCAGCCCGACCTCGGCGAGGGCCTCGGGGATCACCGCGGGGTCCTCCCGCCGGCCCTGGTTGTGCAGCCGGGTCCCGATGGCGGTGTACAGCGGCCCCAGGACGCCCGGCCCGCTGCGCTGGGCGGCCGCGGCGCAGATCCGCACCGGCGTCCAGGCCCGGCTCATCCGCTCCAGGTATTCCTCGCTCAGCCCCTCACCCTCATGCTGGGTCAGGTTGAGGTAGGCCAGCGACATGATCCGCCACTCCGTCTGCACCGGCCGGACCTGCTCCACCTCCAGCATCCAGCGGGAGGTGATCCAGGCCCAGGGACACACCGGGTCGAACCAGAACTGCACGGTCTCGCGCTCAGCCGGTTGCGCTGTCATGACCGGGGCAACAGCCGGTCCGGGCCGGGCATTCCCGCCGGAAGGGCGGAAATGGCCTCCGCACCCCTCGATTCATGCGTTACGCCGGCCGGGGCATCACGCGTCCCGCAGGCGCAGCACGATCGTGCCCGCCAGGAGCGCCGCGGCGGCCCACGCGGCGAGCACGCCGAGGCCCGCCCACGGGGCGAGCGGCAGGCCGCGCAGGCCCGTGCTGGCCTGGATCTCCAGCCCGGCGGTCATCGGCCCGATCTGCTGCCCAGCCGCGCACGGTGCGGAACTTGGTCCACTCGGCGTGCACGAGCCGCCCGAAACTGTCCTTGTCGTCCCGCCCGGCGCCGGAGCGTTCCGGCGTCACCGTCGCGGTCACCGCGAACCTCCTGCCGGGGCGTCGGGGCGGTAGCCGGCCGCGTCGGGGCGGTAGTCGGCCGCGTCGCGGGTGAGTTCCAGGTAGGCCTCCGCCAAGGAGGCGCGGTGCGCAGAAACCTCGGAGAACGGCACCGCGTTCTCGCTCAGCACCAGCACGACCTTCTCCGGCGGCAGCCCGGACACGGTCACCGCGGTGCCGTCGGTGCTGGCCGTGGCCCCCGCGCGCGCCAGCGCCGCGGCCGCCCGGCCCGGCGCCGCGGTGCGCAGCGTGACCCGGTCGCCGGAAACGGCCGCCAGCAGGTCGCGGGTGCCGGTGTCGGCGATCACCCTGCCCCGGCCGATGATCACCAGGTGGCCGGCGGTGTCTTCGAGTTCGCTCATCAGGTGGCTGGACACCAGCACCGCCCGGCCGGCCTCGGCCAGCGACCGCAGGAGCCCCCGCATCCAGATGATCCCCTCGGGGTCCATGCCGTTGAACGGCTCGTCCATCATCAGCATCGGCGGGTCACCGAGCAGCGCGGCGGCGATGCCCAGCCGCTGCCGCATGCCCAGCGAGTAACCGCTCGCCCGGCGCCGCGCGGCCCCGCCCAGCCCGGTTTGCTCGAGCACGCTGTCGACGCGGCGTGCGTCCAGGCCCTGGGAGTGGGCCAGCCAGAGCAGGTGGTTGCGGCCGGTGCGGGAGGGCTGCAGCGCGCCGCGTCCAGCAGCGACCCCAGGTGCGTCAGCGGGCGGCGCAGGGCCGTGTACCGCCGCCCGCCGACCAGCGCGGTGCCCTCGTCGGGGGCGTCCAGGCCGAGGATCACCCGCATCGTGCTGGTCTTGCCCGCGCCGTTCGGCCCGACGAACCCCGTCACCTGGCCCGGCGCGACGGTGAACGTCATGCCGTCCAGGACCAGCGTCGGGCCGAAGCTCTTGCGCAGCCCGCGTACCTCGATCGTTGCTTGCATCGGTCCTCGTCCTTGTCGGTTCCCGGCGCCGCGTTCGCAAGCGGTTCTACGCCACCGCCGGTGTCAGCACGGTGTCGGCGCCCGTCACCGTGCTGACACCTGGCGTCTGTCATCGTTGGCCCAGGTCGTACCGCCTTACGCTGGGCGGGACGCAGCCAGCGGACAACGGAAGGGACCACGAGCGGGCCATGAGGGTGCTGGTCATCGAGGACTTCGAGGTGCTGGCCACGGCGATCGGGGCCGGGCTGCGCCGCGAGGGCATGGCCGTCGACGTGGTCCTGGACGGGAACGACGCGCTGGAGCATCTGGCGCTCACCCGTTACGACGTCGTGGTGCTGGACCGCGACCTGCCGGGGGTGCACGGCGACGAGGTCTGCCGCCAGATCGTGGCCGGCGGCGCACACAGCCGGGTGCTCATGCTCACCGCGGCCAGCACCGTCCGGGAGCGGGTGGACGGGCTGGGCCTGGGCGCGGACGACTACCTGCCCAAGCCGTTCGACTTCGCCGAACTGGTGGCCCGGGTCCGGGCCCTGGGCCGGCGTTCTGCACCCGCGGTGCCGCCGGCGCTCGTGGGCGGCGACGTGACCCTGGACCCCGGCCGCCGGCTCGCGTCCCGCGCCGGGCGGCGCCTGGACCTGTCCCCGAAGGAGTTCGCGGTCCTGGAGTGCCTGCTGGCCTCCGGTGGCCGGGTGGTCTCCGCCGAGGAACTGCTGGAGCGCGCCTGGGACGAGGCGGCCGACCCGTTCACCACCGTGGTGAAGACCACGATCCGCCGGCTGCGGGCCAAGCTCGGCGACCCGCCGGTCATCCACACCGTCCGCCAGGGCGGCTACCGGATCGGAGAGGCGTGATGTTCGTTTACCGCGAGGTGGCCGCACTGTTCCGGCTGCGGCCGACCCTGCGCACGCAACTCACCCTGCTCTACGGCGGGCTACTCGCCGCCCTCGGCGGCGGGCTGCTGTTCCTGCTTGTCCCGCTGCGCGGCACGGCGTCGGTCCAGGCCGGGCCGCACGCCGCCGCGGTCGCCGCCGCCCTGAACGCCGCCATCCGCGACAAGGAGATCATCGGCGCCATCGCCCTTCCGGTCGTGGTGCTGCTCGCGGTCGCGGGCGGCTGGCTGATCGCCGGGCGGCTGCTGCGGCCGCTGCGCACGATCACCGCGACGGCCCAGGACATCTCGGCCAGCAACCTGAACCGGCGGCTGTCCCTGGCCGGCCCCGACGAGTTCGCCGAACTCGGCCAGACGCTGGATGACCTGTTCGGGCGGCTGGAGGCGTCGTTCGACGCGCAGCGGCACTTCGTGGCCAACGCCTCGCACGAACTGCGCACCCCGCTGACCGCGGAGCGGGCCCTGCTGCAGGTCGCCCTCGCCGACCCGGCCGCGACCGCGCAGACCCTGCGATCGGCGTGCGACCAGGTGCTGGCCCTGGGCGACCAGCAGGAACGGCTCATCGAGGCGCTGCTCACCCTGGCGACCAGCGAGGGTGGCATCGAGCAGTGGGAGCCGTTCGACCTGGCGGCCGTCGCCTGGCACGTGGTCACGGTCCGCCGGGAGGAAGCCGGCCGCCGGGGCGTCGACCTCGAGACCAGCCTCGCCGCTGCGCCGACGGCCGGGGATCCGAGGCTGGCGGAAAGCCTGGTCGCGAACCTGGTGGACAACGCGATCCGGCACAACTCCGAAGGCGGCCGGGCCGAGATCTCCACGGCCTCCGCCGGGGGCCGGGCGGCCCTGCGGGTCCGTAACACCGGGCCGGTCATCGCGCCCGAACGGCTCGGCCGCCTGTTCCAGCCGTTCGGCCGCGCCGACGGCGAGCGCATCAGGCACTCCGGCGGGCACGGGCTGGGCCTGGCCATCGTGAAGGCGATCGCCCGCGCGCACGGCGCCATCCTCACCCCGCGCGCCCAGCCCGGCGGCGGCCTGGACGTCGAGGTCACCTTCCCCGGCAAGCCCGCCAGCGCCCCAGCGCATCCCCCGGCGCCGTGATTGTGAACCTGATGCCCCGAGAAGGGCCATGGAAGGGCCTCGTTGCCACGTTCATGCCCCACCTGCCCACGGCCCTGCCCCGGCTCCAGAGGCATGAATGCGAGGTTGATGCCCATAGAGGGGCCTCGTTGCCACGTTCATGCCCCACCTGCCCACGGCCCTGCCCCGGCTCCAGGGGCATGAATGCGAGGTTGATGCCCTAAACCGAAGTTACTTGATCTTCGAATGCGAAACCGTGCCATGACCTGCTGAAACGCTGACCCGGGCCGATG
>Ga0070706_100006625_pt1 | contig 10924 bp, 22 predicted proteins | sample KBSK5501metaG_FD_65476 | JGI IMG/M metagenome (GOLD analysis project Ga0070706, IMG submission 65476) | Corn, switchgrass and miscanthus rhizosphere microbial communities from Kellogg Biological Station, Michigan, USA - KBS K5-50-1 metaG | ecosystem: Host-associated > Plants > Roots >...
CACCCCGCCGCGCCCGTGGGAACGTCGCCAGCGTGCCGTTATCAGCCGCCGCCTTATGACACGCCCGGCACAGCCCGCGCCCGTTAGATTGGCGCCTGTGGCGGCACAGGACACACCTGACCTTGTCGGTCTTTAGTCGCCGCCGCCGCTCCATCGCGTAGAGCGCCGCCGCGGTCTTCTTGCGGTAGTACGCCTCGCCCGCCTCGTCGAACAGCAGCCGTGTGTCGGTGAACCATTTGGCGTAGGGGAAGGCGGAGAGCAGCCCCCGGCGCCGGGCGTACTCGTGGCATGTTCCACAGAGCAGGCGTCCCTTGATGGGCTTCCAGCGGGTGCATAGGGCGCAGTGGAGCATCATTCGTGTTCGCTCGCTTCCCACCGCTCCAGGCATCGCTCTAAATCCACGTGGCTGTACCGCTCGCGTCCGTCGATAACCGTCGCCTCGCACGGCTCGCCAGCGCAAGAGCACTCGCACAGGTCGCAGATGGCGCCGGGCGGGGCGATGAGGATTTGGAATACCTCACTCATTCTTTCCACCTCGCACCGCTAAGGACTTCTCGCACCGTCTTCGGGTGAACATGAAACTCGCGGGCCAGCCCTCGCTTTGATACGCCGCCGGACTGAAAGCGCTGGCGTATCTCGCGCACGAGCGCCCACGTCAACCGCGACATTCCGTGCTGCTCGCCGCTAACGTGTACAGGGTTGTCAGGCGCTCTCCATCGTCCTTTCCTGTCTCTGTCTTCCGTATTCTCGCGAGGCGTCCCCGCCCAGAGATGATCAGGCCGCACACACGGCGGGTTGTCGCAGGTGTGGCAGACAAACAGACCATCGGGGATTACTCCATACGTGATTTCGTACATGTAGCGGTGGGCCTTGATGTCTTTGCCCTCTTTCCTGAATACGCCGTATCCCCGGTTATCGCGCGTGCCTCTCCATAGCCAGCACCCATCAGCCCTCTCGACCTTCGACCAAAACCGCGCGCTGATGTTTTTGTAGCAGGCCCGCGAACAGTACTTTGACCGTCGCCCTACGGCATGGGCGAACGTCTTCTCGCAAACAGAGCAGACAGAGTTAGTGGGCATAGCTTGGCCCCTCTCGGTACGATAGGTCGGCAAATCGCGTCGTGCGGGTATCGAAGCGTAGCGGCACAATGCCGAGCGGCCCATGCCGGTGCTTGGCTATGTGCAACTCCGCTACGCCCTTCTTGTCTGTCTCGCGGTCGTACAGCTCCTCTCGGTAGATGAAGGCTACTATGTCGGCGGCCTGTTCAATTTCGCCGCTCTCGCGCAAGTCGGACAGCAGCGGCACATGCGACGGGCGCCCTTCAACCGCCCGCGAGAGCTGACAGAGCGCCAGAATGGGCGTGCTAAACTCTTTCGCTAAGTTCTTCAGCCCGCGCACGCTCTCGCTTACAATGTCGAAACGGGTCTTGGATTTGGGGTCATTCATCAGTTGCAGGTAGTCAACAATGATGAGTTCGGGCGCTCCGAGCTGCGCCTGTCGCCGTAGGACGCGCGAGCGGATGTCGTGTACTGATAGCGAGGTCTGGTCATCGATGGCGATAGGCAGCGCGTGTGCCCAGCCGAGCGCCCCCATATAGGCGGCCATCCCCTCTTCGCTTAACGCCAGCATACGAACGCTCATCAGGTTTGCCTCGGTATGCATCGCTATCAGCCGGTCCAGGTTTTGCTCGCGGCTCATCTCCAGGCTGAAGATGTCAACCCGCCGGCCTCCCATCGCTATCTGCATCGCAACGGTTAAAGCCAGGCTTGACTTGCCGACGCCGGGGCGGGCCGCCAGAACAATCAGGTCGGACTTATGCAGCCCGCCGGTCATCTCGTCAAGGTCACGTAGCCGGGTCTGGATACCGAGCTGTACCTGTTCGCCGCGCTCGATGGCGGCGTGTATCTCCTGGTAGCGCGCATCAACTATCAGCGACATAGGAACGAGCGTGTCATCGGTTGCGGGCCGCTCGGTTGCGCTGTCGAGCGCGTAGTACGCCTCAGCGATGGCGCGGTCTGGGTCGTTGCCCCGGTATCCGAGTGCGGTTATCTGACAGCCGGCGGCGATGAGTGACCGCTGAACTGAACACCGCTCGACAATCCGCGCGTAGTGCTCGACGTGGTAGCTAGTCGGCACGGCGTCAACCAGAACCGACAAGTAGCCGATGCCGCCGGCTGCCTCTAGCCGGTTGCGCTTGCTGAGTTCATCCGAAATCGTGCGGGTATCGGGCGGTATCTGTTGGTCGTAGCAGGCTAGCATCGCCTCGAAAAGCCATGCGTGCTTTTCGAGCGAGAAATGCGACGGCTTCAGCCAGGACGAAATCGGTACAATCGCGTCCCTGTTGAGAAGCACGCTGCCGAGCGTGGCGCGTTCGGCTTCTATGTCGGCGGGTAATTCACGGTCGGTCATCGCTTTCGCTCCTCAATACGTTTCATAGCCTCGTCAAGCGGGAGTGCATCGGGCGGGCGCCAGCTCGGTGGGGGGCCGGTGCCGTTTTGCGCTGGTTTGCGAATGGGCGCCTTAGCTCTCCAGGCCCGGACGATTTGCGCTATCGACTGGCCCTCTTTCACCCGCCGCTTGAAATCAGCTATCGCAACGTCCGGCTCCAAGTCTCGAAACTCCGTCGCTGCCCCCATCCCCTGGTCAATCAAAAATGCGACGTGCGCCGCCATCGATGATGTTTCTTTAGACTCTTTCTTTTGTGTGTTACCTAGGGTAACCAGTTGGGGGCTTGACTGGTTACCTAGGGTTACTAGTGCCGGTTCCCCTAGGTTACTAGTTGTCCCGTCTGACTGGTTACCTAGGGTTACTAGTCGATAGCAGAAGCCATTACGCTTTGCCGGCTCGCGGTCAATCCAGCCGTTCGCTAGCGCCGTGTTGAGTGCCTTTATGATGTGCCGTCGGCCAAGCCCGGTCATATGCTCTAATTGCGTCAAGCTAATCACGTCGCACTCTTTCTGCCAGCCGGTCGTTTTTCTGAGGATAGCAAGCACAACCCTTAACTCAGCATCGCCCATCTTGGGCATTGCATCAAGGATAGCGTTCGGTATCTTTGTCCACTCGCCGCCGGGCTGTTCAGCCATGACTACGCCTTGCTGTCAGATGCCAGGTAGCGCAGTTCATCGGGTAGCACTACCGGCGCCGGCTCGTAGCCTGGGTACTCCCGTATCCGCTCGATAAGGTTTGTCTTTTCATAGACCTGACAACCGGCTGCGTGGGCCTGGTCTTCTATCGCGTTAATCCAGGCGCGCGGCGGTCGCCATTCGGGTGTTTGTGTCGAGCTTGACGCGCCGCCCAGGACTATCCATTGAAACATGCTCAGGTCGGTGAATTGCAGCGGCTCCAATAGTGGCTCGCAGCTTAACCACTTGACTTTCGCTCGCACGTTTCGGAACGCCCTTTCTGCGTTCGCCACGCGCGCTTGAGCGTCAACCGACGTACCCACCCAAGCGTTATCGGGAAACTCAAATTCGGCCATGCGTATCGGGAACTTGGTAAGAAACAGGAAGTTCCACTCAGGCGCGCGGGTCACCACGTCAAGCACCGCCTCGATCCACTCGCGCGGCACCCACCGCCCGAACAGATCAGCCATCGAGCATGTGAAGACGTTCTTATAGCCGATGTCGGTCTGGGCGGCTGGCGGCACGGGCGTGTTGAGTGGCGCGGTCAATCGTTCAGGGATTAGCGCCGGCTCGAACTTCTGTTCATAGAAGCGCATCGCAATATCGCGGGCGTAGCAGTACGGGCAGTTGTGCTTGCATCCGGTCACCGGGTTCCATGACCACTTCGCCCACTCGATATTGTCGGTTTCCTGTTTGTTAAATCTTCTGTCGCCGGCCTGGTGCAGCGCGCTGAACCGCGCCGCCTCGTCCATCTTGCTCCACTCGATAAGGGTGATATACTCTTTCGGCTTTGGCTCGTCTCTCGGCCTGCTCTGCGGGATGACGCCGGCCTCTTGCGCCTGGTTATATGCCTTACCGACATTGTGTCGAACCGTCGTTCGGAGTTGCCCCGCCTCTCGCGCCTTGCCTTGCTCCTCCAGGCGGTCGATTGCCTCGACGACCCGCGCGGCTCTGCTTGCGGTAGTGTGTGAGACGCCGAGTTGCTCGGCGGCCTTATGGCTTGGCTTTTGAACTTCGGTAAACTGATTTACCGAAGTTCCGTTTATATCGTTCCGTTGCCCTTGCCTGCTCTCGCGTTCTTCGATAATCCGCCGCAAGGCTGTGTACTCGCGCCCGATAATCAGCCCGTCCTTATCCCGCTGGCGGTTGCTCTCGATCAGCGCCTCCAGGATGTCCAGTTCATCATCGGAGCGATATAGGACAACCGGCACTTCCATCAAGCCCACCTTGCGCGCCGCGTCGTAGCGCCGGTGACCGCTGATGATACGACTGTCGTGCGTAATCAGGAGCGGGGTCAATATCCCTTTCTCCCTGATACTCTCTACTAGGTCGCTATCGGCGGTGTCGCCATAGATGCGGGCGTTCTCAGGGTGGGGGTGTAGCTCGGTAATATTCCTAAGCACTATGGCCTCCTCGTTTTACGCGACTCTTACGCTACCCTCATAGACACGTCCATCGGGCGTATAGGTCTTGTGGGTGCCTCGTTTATAGCCGCGCGACTCGCTCCACTTGCACAGGCGCGGCACATCGCTGAGTGTCAGGTTGGTTTTGATGACCTTGTAGCCGCTTGTGCCGAGACTAGCTTCGCAGTGATGGCAGGCGTGGTCATCGTCCGGCGGGAAATGACAATCGCAGAGCAGGCAGTGATATAGGCTCGGCTCGTCAAAGAAGTCGGCGCAGACTGGGCAGATATAAAGCATGTCAGTTCTCCTTTCCGTGTATCTCGCAGTGGCAAGGGTGGCATATAGCAATCAGGTTCTCAGGCACATCGAACGTGCCCCATTTCGGGTAGCGCAGATGATGAACCTCGGTAACCGGGCGCATCGCACACCGTTCACAGACGCCGCCGGCTCGTTTGATGACCTGGGCGCGGATGGCGCGGAACGTCGGGTGTCGCAGGTACTCCTTATAGGAGCGGTACGGGCTAGAACGGTAGCGGCTGCTGCCCATAAATTTCTTGACGCTCCTTTTCCGTATAGGTGCAATACTCGAAAATCGCCTGTCCGATTTGGCTGTCATATCGATAGAAGCTCTCGCGCGCCCAGCTCCTTTGCTCATCGTAGTTCGTGCCGTAAAGCACCGTCCATCCGAGGCTCCCGTTATCCGGCTTGCGGATGAGCCACACCGATTTATCGACCGTGGCAAGTTCGTCTTTTAGGTGCTTGAATTGCTTGTGTACCGTGCGGATGAATTTATATATTCGTGAAGGGAATGTCATGAGGATGTCGAGCCGCCTCGTCGCCTGCATGCCGTTAAGTTTTCGTATTGCCTCAAATGAGGGCGCGCCGAATGGGTCATGGTATATTAGTCCGTAGGGCGCGTAGCGCAGTAGTTCGCAGCACTCAGGCAAAAGCCGGTTATGGTCACCGTGACGTGCGCTCGCGCCGAACCGCTCGCGCAGCGCCTTGTATAGCGCCGGCTTTTGTTCGATGAGGACAGCCTGATACTGCAATCCGAAGTGCCGCGCTTCCTCATCAAAGATCGACGGGCTGCCGGCTCCGTCTGCCGCGTTCGTGTCGATGTAGAGATACGTCCCTACTCGATAGCGCTCGATAATCCCTTTGGTCATCGGGATGTGCATACCAAGAAACCTGCGAAAGAACCGCTGCTTCTCTGGTGTAAAGCTACTCGGATACGGCATGCTGTCCTCGGCAATACGAAGCCCGCCAACGTGATACACAGCGCGGCGGGCGGTTATGGGTATACAAAGACCCGCTTATGCTGGCGTATCGGCTGCTTACACACGATACAGGTGCCAGCACAAGCGGGCTTGTCGCAGGTATTATACGGTCTGATCGCCGGGCGGTCAAGCCCTGAGCTGCTTAGGTTTCTGCATCGTGTGTAAGCACTTAACATTATATCATTCTACCCGTTCAATGTCAAGTATTCCGCGCTCTAATGCCGGAAACGGCGGGCGCGATGGATGGAACACCACGCCCGCCGGGGATGCTACGCCGGCACCGCTTCTAGCGCCTGCGTTAACTGGTCAATCGCCGCCCGTAGCTCCAGGTCGCTCATGTCGGCGGGGGATTTGAGCGGCGCGTACTTGATTGGGGGTTTGGCCCTGGCCGCCAGCGTCCGAAGGCGGGCAAACTCGGCACGCAGCTCACCCATCGCGCCGTTGCCGTTCGGCGGGTGGTTCGGCGCGGCGCGCATCGCATCGGCGGCTGGCGTCGCTTGTGGGCGTTCCTGTGGCTTCGTGGGGGCTGTTGACGGGGCGCTGCCATTCGAGCCGAACGAGTCGCCGGTCACTTTAATCTCGGAGTATTTCGGCGGCTGTGTGCCGGCGATAAGATGCTGTGTCAGGGCGTGAAGCTCGTCCTTTGCTCGAAAGCTCAGATAGAACGACTTGCCGAACTTCTCCGCTTTGGCCTTGACGTTCGGGAACCGGTAGACATGGCTCGACACGCCGAACTGTACCGCCGCGCGCTTCAGGGCGTCCGAGTAGAGGTCTTTCGTCGCGTCGCCGCCCTCATTCCCGCTTGGCACCGGCACGGCCCCCACGTCGCATCTGGTGACGCCACAGACGGTCAATCGGCACTCAAGTACCGCGTAGTTACCGGCCTGTACCTGGGGGAGCGCGTAGTCATTCGACCAATCACCGCCGGTTGCCAGGTCGAGCCGTTCAGCCACATCGCGCGCATCGACATAGGCGACGACGACCGCGAAGCCGTCGCTGTCATCGCGCGGGTTGGTCTGAATCTTCCACTTGATTTGCTCGGCAGCAAACGGCTTGCGTAGCTCGTTCACAATCTCAGCGGTTAGCATCGTCTTCTCCCTTGTAGCGCGTCGGGTGCGCCAGCTCGTGAAGCCACCCGCGCAATTTAATCCGGTATGACAGCACATTCGGGTTCAGTCGTACCAGCTCGGTTAGCCGCTCGACGGCTTCGCGGGCGCGTCGTGGTGCATCGTCGGGAGCATCGGGTGTGTCGAGTAGGCTATTCATCGTCGCGCTTCTCCTGTCTGCGCCCGTTCTCACGCGCTACTGCCAGGAGCGCACCCTGGAGTAAGAACATCAGGTTCTCTAGTTCGGCGTCGTCAAGCTGGTCGAACGCCCCGGCTATCTGTCCCATCGACGCCAGCATAATCACGGCTAGCCCGTACTGCTGCTTATCCATCGCGGCCTGCCTTCACGAGCGCGATGCCGGTTCTGAGCGCCGCGTATATCCGAGCATCGCGGGCAGTCAGCCCGTCAAACGACCAGGCTTCAAGAAGCGCCTCCATCCCCCGCTCGCACGCGGCTAAGAGCGCATCACGCTCTGCGCGTAGCCGCTCGTATCCTTCGTTCGCTTTCCAGTCGTCGTGGCTCTCGCTTTCGAGCGCGTCGAGCACGGCGCGGATACGCTCCGCATATCGGGCGCGCCACGGCTTGTCGGTCAAGAGCAGGCTGTCATCGGCGCGGATGAACATCAGCACTTCCTGGCAAATCTCCACGAGACGGTTAAGCGCTGGTGTACCGCCCGCGTCGCCATGCGGCTCGTGCGCGAGCGCGGTACCCAGGCGCTCGCGTATGCCGATAACCGCTATCCATGCGGTGTGGCTGTCAGCCACTTGTGCGGTCATCAGACCGGTGGCGATGGCGTATGCTGTCTCGCACGCGGCTAAGAGCGCATCCCGCTCGCGCGTCGTCGTCTCCAGCCGGGCGGCGAGGTCGTCATAGCCGTTGACCCGCTTGACCATCGTGGTCATGAAGAAGTCGTCTTCCGCGTAGGCCATCGGGTTGCCGTTGTCGTCGTAAACTCGGCATGTCAGCCCCGCAACCGGCTTGTCAGATGTACGGCGCTCGATTTTCCACGGCGTGTAAATCTCATCCTCGATCATCGTCGTCTCCCGGCCCGTCGCTCGGCATGTCGTCGTTGAGATAGTCCTGTATCCAGTCGAGTAGCTCCGTCGGGTCGTCGTCGGTGGGCGGGTCGTCGTCGTAGTAGCTCATTCGTGGCCGCCTTCCGGGTGGCGCTCTCCGAACGTCGCCATCCAATAGTGCAGGTACTTACCCGCCGTGTCGCTGTCCAAGTCAAACGCATCGGCAAGGTAGGGGCGGGCGCCGAACATATTGGTAATACCCAGCTCCCGCAACTCGTCAAGATACTCCAGGTGCTCATCGGTCAACCCTTCGGGGCGGGTCGGTGCTTCTTGAAAGCTCATCGTCGCTCCTCCTGTTCCTGCCGCCGTCGCTCGTCTGCGACCGCTGGGCATTGCGTCGTCAGATGGTCAAGCCCGCATACTCGACAGCCGCCGAACAGTTCGCCCTCTCGCCTGATGCGCTCTGCGATGAGGTTGGCGTGGGTGCGAATGTCGAGCGCGGCGCGGATGATGGGGTTCGTCGTTTCGTCGGTCATGGCTGCACCGTTTTCTCGGCCCGCTGCGCCGGCCATGCCGGTTTCTTGAACCGCTCTTCGCAGTAGGGGCAATCCAGCACGCTCGGTAAGCTGTCCATGTCAGTTTCTATGACTACCTGTGAGCCGTGGCCGGGGTCGTCTAGTATCTCGAAACAGTAAGGGCACCAGAGCACGATGCTCTCAACGCCGTAGCGTGCTGTTTTCATCCCCGCGCCTCTTTTGCCCGCCCTAGCCGCTCCGCCAGGTACGCGGTGCGCTTCTGCTCGGCGGTGAAATAGTCCTTTGCGCTGGCGATGAGTTCGGCGCCCGCCCACCTCTCGGCATAGGAGTAAACTTCATAGTCGTGGTTGCGGGCGTTGTACCTGATGTAGGTATCGGCGGTTACGGCTGTCTGGTTCATTGTGCTGGCCTTTCGTGTCGATTGCTTATCTAAACTTAAGACCAGTATAGCACATATCCTATAGCCTGTCAAGTAGAGATTTAAGTATATAGGCTTGACGATATAGACAGAATGTGCTATAGTATAGGCGGGCAGATTTTAGGTACGGAGGCTAACGTGACACGGCTACGAATAAGAGAACTAGCAACGGAGCGCGGGCTGAATATCTCAACTCTCTCGCGGCGTACCGACCTGGCATATACCACGACGCATGCGCTCTGGCATGACAGCGCAACCCGGTGGAGCCGGGCAACGCTTGAGGCAATAGCACGGGTACTTGGCGTGCCCATGTGCGAACTATTCGCAGAGGACGAAACCGAATCCACGCCAGCAGCTTAGGAGCCTGCCCATGACGCCCCAAGAAATCCACGCCCTTATCGAGCGCGCCGGGCTGCGCGGTATTCTCTTCGTCTTCGACAGCGCAATCGAGGTTGACCGCGAGCGCGGCGACAGCAGCTATACCGCGCTAGGCGCGCTGCTCATGTTCTACGGCGATGAGCGAGCGCGAGCGGAGCGGGAGCAAGTGGCGCCGGTTATCGCTGCGGCGGCGGCAAGCTTGGACGCCACCCGCCCGATTAAAGACCGGCACATTGCGCTCTGGCATGCGCTTGACCAGTACTTTGCCGGCGCCCTCGACTAGTCGCCGTGAGAGAGCACCAACTCCTGGATAGCCGCCTCTTCGCTCCGCTCGAACGTCACGCCCCAATCAAGTTCGATCATCGACGGCAACGGCGGGCTGACGATTGCCTCATCTGGGCTGCGCGCCTTCATCGTCAACCGCCAGTACTCATCCGCCGTCTCGCGAAAGCCGGCCTCAACCAGCACGGTACTAACGGCACGCCGAAAATCGTCCGTCTCAAAAAGCGGGGAAACTCGACAACGTATCATGGCCTTGTGGCCCCTTCAGCGGGCACCTAAGCGCCCTGAACCGGCCTAGGCGGTCGGTGGGTCGGCGGCGTCCATTCCGCCAGTAGCGGGGGCACCGAGCGACCGTAGGAGGTCGTCGGCCTCTGGAAGCTCGTATATCCAGCGCCCGATTACCGCCAGCGGTACGCCTTTCGCGTCGGCGGCTCGCTGGATGCGCTGCTTCTTGCTCTTGCGGATGTAGATGTTGAAGGGTACATAGGGGTCGTCTTGGTCGGATGGCATCGGCGTTTTGCTCCAAATGGACGTATGCAATACGTCCGTCCATAAACAATGGTTGATTATAGCACCAAAGATTTACCCTGTCTACACTTATCTACCGTTGACAATCGTAAACAGGTAGAGTAAGATATAGTGCGACATCAGGCTATAACAACAGAGAGGGGGTCTCCACCGTGGCACGTCGTCTAAAAGACGAGCGCGTGATAGATTCGCATACCTTCAAGGCGAAGCTGCTCGATTACATGGAGCGTGAGGACATCTCAAACGCGGAGATGGCGCGGCGAATTAAGGTCAAGCCGATGACCTTATCCAAGTGGCTTTCTGAGCCTGGCCGACAGCCGAGCGTTCCGGCAGTCATCAACGCCGCGTATGAGATGGGGGAGAATCGGGCGGCGCTGCTACGAGAAGCTGGGTATCCGGTAGACAGCCCGCCGCCGTCGGACTACCGCGAGCGCACAACTCGTATTCTCGACCGCGTACCGCATGCCGAGCATGTTATTCACCGGCTGGGCCTGCTTGACCCCGCGTGGCAGACGGATACGCTCGCCGCACTTGAAGCAATGATCGAGGCCCGGCTAAACGGCCTAGTATCTCGTCCATCTCCTGAATAATCTCCTCTGGTGTCGGCGGCGGCTCTTCCGCCGGCTCATGGACCTCTGGCTGCTGCGTTGTCTGTTTTCCCACTTCCGTCCGTCCTTCTACGGTAGCATTTGAAAAGTTAAAACGCCATATACCACATGGGCGTACAATCCTCATGCGATAGGGCGGGCGTTTTGGGCTTTGGTATACAGTAGTGAGGGGTTGGCGTCTCGGTCGGGGCGGCGTCAACGGGCAAGAAATGTGCCAGGGCATTCGGCAACAACGACTAAAATACCACA
>Ga0070706_100006626_pt1 | contig 10922 bp, 7 predicted proteins | sample KBSK5501metaG_FD_65476 | JGI IMG/M metagenome (GOLD analysis project Ga0070706, IMG submission 65476) | Corn, switchgrass and miscanthus rhizosphere microbial communities from Kellogg Biological Station, Michigan, USA - KBS K5-50-1 metaG | ecosystem: Host-associated > Plants > Roots >...
CGTTGTCGGGGTTGTTCGATCGAGTACCTGCATCCGCAACCGACCGGTGACGAGCTGATGAGCTACTACCCGGGGGCCTACTGGGTGGGTCCGGGCGCTGGCCGCGGTGTATTCCACAGGCTGTTGGAGTTCTATCGGCTCGTACTGGTCGACCACGTACGCTTCGCCCGCCGGATCGTGCGCGAGCAGCGGACAGCGGGGACCTTCGCCGGAATCCTCGATGTCGGCTGTGGCGATGGCTCTTTTCTGGAAGCCTTCGGCGAGCGGCCGGCCATCGGCCTCGACTGGTCCCGCACCGCCGTCGACGCCGTGAGGTCGCGCGGTTTCCACGCGGTTCGCGGAACGCTGCCGGATGCCCCCTTCCGCGATGCGTCGTACTCCGTCGTCACGATGTTCCACTATCTCGAGCATGTCGCGCCCGTCCGGAACCATCTCGAATCTGTCCGACGCCTCCTCCGGCCGGGCGGCCGGTTGGTGGTTCAAGTGCCAAACGCCGACTCGTGGCAGTCCCGCGTCCTCCGTTCCCGTTGGGCGGGATACGATCCGCCGCGGCACCTGATCAACTACTCGACGGAAACGTTGCGACGCACCCTGACGAAACACGGATTCCGGATCGTCCGCCAGACACACCTGTCGTTGCGCGACAACCCGACGACCCTTGTCAACAGCCTTGCGCCGCAGTTGTATCCGCCTGCAATGCCCGCGACCGGTTCTAATGGCCTGCTGAGGCCTGTCGGATCACTCGCCTATCTTGCGGCGGTCTCGGTAGCGGCGCCCCTCTGCCAGCTAGAGGGGGCGCTGGGCCATGGCGCGGCCGTCATGTGCGAAGCCGAGCCACTCAAGCATTGATCCTGGGCCATCACTACCAGCGCGGCGAGGTGACGCTTGACCATGCCGCAAAGAAACCCAGAACCAGGGTGACCGGAAGCCAATGGGCTCGCTGGAGCGGAATCGTGGATTCACGCGCGCTATCGTGCGGTACCCTCCCTCACGTCGGGCAGGAGTCATGCCGAGTCCCTCGGCCCCCTCCTGTCATGAGAGACGCCTCCAAGCCTCATCGGCGCGATAGATCTGAATACCGCCGAGTTCTCTCTTACCGCGACGCGCCTTCTCACCGGCGAGTCAGCGGCGGCACCACTTTCCACGCATGGACTGGCGCCTGACGCTCGGTCCTGGCATCCCGGAGGCGACCGCGGGGGATCCTGCAGAGGGGTTTCTGCGGCGTTCAGTTCCGAGGCCGCTCGTGCAGAGCGAACCGCGCGGCATGCGCACGAATCCGCCAAAAACCCTCAAACCGATACGGGAGCCTTTCGCGCTGGTTCGGGACTTCCTCAACGCAGAACGCGTGCAGCCCGGGCTCCAGGCGATACCAGGACTCCTGGTCGGCGGTAATCGCCGTGCTCACGCAGGTCGGCCCGGGCTGGTACGGGCCGAAGCGGATGATGCCGGTCTCCACCTTCAGCGCCAAGTCCGTTTGCTTGCGTACCGAGACGCAGGCCACGAAGGCCCGGATCTGGCGCGGAGGCTCATCGAGGGAGAGTGGAATGCGCGCGCCCGCTGGATAGGGCTGAAGGTCATCGGCGCAGAGCGCGGAGACGTCCGTCCCGGAGGTGAGACGCCGATCCTCGTTCATGAAGCGATCGTAGGTCGAGTCGTCCAGAATCCACCACAAATGGGTGTAGCCGATATGGCCCGAGGGCGGGAGATTCTCTCGGAGCCAGCGGTAGCGCTCGGACTCACGCAGTCCCACGAAGGCGTTGAGGTTTACGGTGTTGTGGCCGGGCAGGATGTGCGCCGGATTCAGCGCCGTATTAGCGAAGCCCGCCTTGACGAGCCAGCGGCGGATGCGCTCGCGGTCCTGGCCGTAATCGACGTCGGAGCCGGCCATCAGGCGCCAGACCGACCGCTTGGGCCATACCGCAGCGTTCGTGAACGCGAGGGGATTGCCCCAGTACAGAAGATTCTCGCAAAGAGCGACGGCCACTACCGCCGCCCCGGCAATGCGGGCCGAGTGGGAGATTGGGAGGCTTGTGAGTCCGGCTGCCGCCAGTGCGTAGCCAAGCGGGACGCACATCAGGACGAAGCGATACCCGATCTGGGTATGAAAGAAGAACGCGAAAAAGATGAGGTTCAGGAGCAGGATCATCGCCAGGAAGCGCGCCGCCCCGCTCCGGAGGAGGATGCCACCGCGGAGCAACTGGACGAAGCCGACGACCTCAGCCAGCAGGACGAGCAGCGGCGTCTTCAGTGTCCACAGCACGGGAAAGTAATACCAGACGCCGTTCGGGTGGACGGTGCCGAGGACGTAAACGCTCCAGCTCTGCCGCTCCCGAATCATGGTGCGGTCGATGCCGGTCAGGAAAGCCCTGGGGAGCGGAAGGCGCAAACCCGGCATCATGTGGGCGAGCGCGCTGAAAGGTCGAGAGAGGAACGAAAGGGTGTCGAGGCGGGCACCCACCCCCGTGAAGAGATAGGCCGCACAAACGAAGGCGGCGGCAGTCACCACTGCCAATGCGGCGCCGGCCGCGGCGCGCCGGATCGTCTCCGGTGCATGGAGGCCAGCGCTGGACTCGACGAACGGGAGCAGAGCGAGCGTCGGCAAGACCAGCACGGCCGAGAACTTCGCCGTGAACGCGAGACCCAGGCCGAGGCCCAGCCAGAAGCCCGTGCGCAGGGACGGGTTACGGACGAAAGCAAGGGCCGCCGACGCCGTCAGCACGACCGCCAGCGCGTACACGACATCGACCGTGATCAAGCTGCCATTGGCGGCCATGTTCGCGTCGAGAGCAGTGGCGATGGCGGCGAGGTGTCCCGCGGTCTCCCCGAAGAAGGTCCGAGCCAGGTGAAAAGTGGCGAGAAGGAGCGCCGCCAGCCAGAGGACCGTCGGCACGCGCCCTGCGAAGCGAACCACCGATTCGTCGGCGATGCCCCCTGCCCGCGCGGCATTCATGAGCAGGACGTTCGCGACGACGACTGGCGTCTTGGATTCGAAGCGCGCGACGCTGTCGCGTTCGTCCACTCCCTGCATAAGCAGCCGCTGCGACCACGCGATGTGGACGCGCTCGTCGAACGCCCAGCCTTGATCCCACGCGGAATAGAGGGCATTGGCCACGGTGAAAATTGAGACCAGAAGGGTGAGCAACCGCCAGTCGCGCGGTAAGTGCAGCCGTTCCAGACTGGCCACGGGATCCCCCAAGGCCTGGCAGGCTGCAATCGAGCCTCGCCGAGGCCCCGCAAGAGACTAGCACGCGGGCAGTCAGGCCTTCGGCTTGAGAAACCCTCGACCTCCCGCGCGGTAATCTGGTGGCCAAGGGCGTGCTCCCCGGCCCGTACCGAAGCTGAACCGCCACCGCCATCGCGGCGAGTCGATGCTCGCCTAGCCGGACAGGGCAGTTAGGGCCAGCCGCCCGGCTTCGAGGCCGAGGCCGAGAGAGCCACTGATGGTGCGGTCGTGAGGATGAAGCTGACAGGAGTCCGTCAGGAACAGGTTGGGGATAGGTGTCGAGACGGTCGGCGTCGTGGTCCGGTAGTCGGTCAGGCAAAGGGGCTGCGCGAAGCGCTCGCGGAACACGGCATAAAACTTGACCGCCTTGCGGTCGAACCGGGGTTGGATCAACGTGAGGGCGTCGGTGTAGGCCCGAAAGACCTGCTCATCAGTCTGCGTGTAGCGTGGGTCGGCGGCGGAGAGGTACTGGGGGACGTAGAGGATGTGGTCGCCACCCAACTCCGGCATCGGGTTCAGGTTCGTGTACTCGATCATCCCCGCGAACGGGACCCGACGGTCGTTACTATTCACCCAGAAGAAAGGCGTGACGCCGTGGCTCAGGCGCAGGAACAGACAGAAGATTCCGATGGTGGGTATGCGGGCCAGACGCTCTGTGTATGCGCCACGGAGGCCGGTAGCGAGTTGACGGAAGCGTGACGTCGTCACGGTCGAGACAACCGCGTCGGCAGGCAAGGTCTCGCCGCCGACCCGAACCCCGACCGCCCGGTCGTCTTCCAGTAGGATCTGCTGGACGTCGGCCTTGAGGTTGATGTGACCGCCGCGAGCCTGGAAGTCTCGCGCCAGACCCTCCAGCACCACCCGGCTGCCTCCTTCCAAGTAGCCCAGTTGCTCGTGCCAAACCGAGGCGCGCGAGCGCGATAAGCGCACCATCCGCGCCCACATCCAGGCGGCACTGATCTCCGGCGCGTGCTCCGCGAACTTGAAGCGCATGAGCGGCTCCCAGATGACGGCATACGCCGCGTCCCCGAACAGCCCGCGCAGCCAGGCCACCGCGGGTAACGGTGCCAAGTCGTCCTCCTTCATGCGGCAGGCGCGCACCAACGCCAGCCCCGCGCGGATCCTGTCCGTCGGCGAGAGCGGATGGAAGCGGAGCAGGTCGAGCGGGGTGAGGAACGGGTACAGGCGGCCGTTTACGAAGTAGGCCATTCGGGAGTCGCGCCAGCGCAATCGGTCCGAGAGCCCCAGTTCGGCGAGGGTTCCCACGAGGTGGTCGTCGCCCTTACAGATGAAGTGGTAGTAGCGCTCGATGCACACGCCTTGGAGGTCGAAGGAGCTGGCCAGACCGCCCAGGACCGGCGCGCTCTCGAGCAATGTCACCTCGGCGCCGCCCCGAGCAATCACCTGTGCGGCCTTGAGGCCCGCCGGACCGCCCCCGATCACGATAGCCCGCTTCACGCTCACGAGCTCAACAATAGCGTGACGTCGAACCCGAACGCCATGGGAGCCGGGGGCGGGGAGCGTAGGCTCGTCGCGAACAGCATGAGCTGGCCGCCCAGAACGCTTCGTGACGTTGGCGAGGATAAAATCGCCAGACGATGTCCGGCAGCCCGGCAACGCATTGAAAGAGGATCCACGGGGGGCTCGGACGCTTCTCGTCTGGCCGACGGTGGCGCTGGTGTCGGTGACGTCTCTGGTCTTGCTCCAGACGGCCTGGTCGCTCACACGCTTCCGCCGAATCTCGCCTGACTCGATGAACTACATCAATGTGGCCGCCAACATCGTGGCTGGTCGAGGACTCGTGCAGGACACGGTCGGCTACGGTGAGAATCGCTTCCCGGCTGGCGCTCGCTTTCCGCAGCCCTTCGGCGTTCATGGTCCCCTCTATCCCTTGCTCATCGCAGCCATGGGCCTGTTGGATATCCCCTTGAGTGACGCGGCGCTTCTGATCTCAGGTCTGAGCTATGGTGCGATCCTCGCGCTCGCGTTCGCATTGATGGAACGGCTTTACGATCGCTCGGCTGCGCTCTGGGCTCTGCTGCTGCTCCTTCTTTCATACCCGCTGCATGAAGCCGCGTGCGCGGCATGGTCCGAGAACCCGTCCCTCGCGCTCGCGATGCTCTCAACGCTCTTGATCGCCCGTCCTCCTCAGGCGGTTGGGGCGGTCCGCGCGGGTTTGGCGGGTCTACTCGCGGGGCTCGCTTTTGCGGGCCGCTATCCGCTACTGGTTGCGCTGCCCATCGGCGTAGTAGCCCTGATGGAGCGCCAGGCGGCTGCCGCCAGCGTTCGCCGCGTGATCGCCTACGCGCTGGGATTCGCGGGTGTCTTCGTTCCAGTGGTGGCCCGAAACGTGGTGGTAACGGGCCACCTCGCGGGGGCGGGACGGAACCAATCTACGGTGTCGCTTGCCGAGAACCTGCGAGAGGCTGCGCTGATCCTGGTCGGTCAGCTGTTCACGGAGACAGGTAGACGGGATCCCTGGGCCTATACACACTACAAAGAGCTGCTCCAAGCCGCTCTCCTTCTGCTGTCCCTGCTGGTCGCGGTTCACCGCGCTCGACACCGCGGCGAACTCGGCTGGCGCGCGCGCTTCTTCGGGGATGGGCGGATCTTGTTGCCCCTGTGGATCGCCATTTACACCTCGTTTGTGGTTGTCCAACGTTCAATCATCAACTTCGATCCATTGAATGCGCGAATGCTTCTCCCCGCACATGTCTTTCTGCTGGCGCTCTGGGCGATGGTCCTCGCCGCCGGTTTTCCCCAGCTACGGACGCCAGCCTTGAGTCTCGCCCTGGCCTGCGTCGTCACTCTCCGCGCCGCCCCTCTGATCATGTCGTTATTACATGAGCAGCCGGCGAACGACCGGCGTGTGGTACGCAGGTCGCCCCGGCTCACGTGGGTCCAGAACGCGACGTCAGACGCTGACCTTCTCATCTCAGAGGGATCCCAGGATTTGATGTTCTACCTGGGACGGCGGTCCTTGTATCTCACGGCCTACCCCCACATGCAGCCGTTGGACCACCAACAGCTTGCCCACGTTGTGCTGGAAGCATGTCCACGTTACCGAAACATCTATCTCCTGCTGGGCGTGCACACGTCGTGGGCAGAGGCAGACTATCAGAGGCGCTTCGGGCCTTTCGTCACGGACCTCGCCCAGGGCCGGCTGCGAGGTTATCCCGAGATTGAACTCGTGAAGCGACTTGAGGATGGGACGGTCTTTCGCCTTGACTGCAAGAGCCTCTCTGGTGCGGCACGCGAAATCGCTCCAAGATGACAGCTAGCGACGACTTCACGACGCGGAGAGTCCTCAAAGGGGCCGACGGCGACTCCGCGTTTGCACGCAGCTACCCGGTGAGGGACGCCTTGCGCTTCCGGATCGCCTTGGCCGCGTACATCTCGCGGTCGGCTTCCTCGACCGCGACCATGATGTCCTTGCCCTGCTCGTAGACGGCCAGGCCCGCGCTGGCGGGCAGGCCGACGAGGGCGAGGGTGTTGGCGAGCTCGTCGCGGCGGGCCTGCGCGTACGCGCCGGAAGCGCCGGGGATCACCACCACGAACTCGTCCCCGCCCCAGCGCACCACGATGTCCGTGGCCCGGGTGTGGCCGCGGATCGTCTCGGCCGCGCGCCGGATGGCCTCGTCGCCGGCCGCATGCCCCTGGCGGTCGTTGATGTCCTTCAGGTCGTCCATGTCCAGCATCAGCACCGCGCCCTGCGGGCCCTCGCGCCCCGAGCGGAGGCCGTCCACGAGCTCGCGGAACACCCGGCGGTTGAAGCAGCCGGTGAGGGGATCGGTCTCGGCGAGCACCTTCAGGCGGTTCTCGGCTTCCTGAAGGTGGGCGTTGCTCGTGGCGAGGGCGCGCTGCGTCGTTTCGGTCACCGTGAGCACCATGCCGAGGGCGAGCAGCATCTGGAGGAGGAGGGTCACGAAGGGGCCGGCCTGCAGCAGGATCGTCGTCGGGGCGTCGGGACCGAACAGCCCCGCGAAGGCCGCCACGTGCAGGGCGTGCAGCAGGCCGATGAGCGCGAGCACCTGGGCGGTGAGGCGCACGCCCATGCCCGCCGGCTCCTCCCGCGGCCACAGCAGGGCGGCGGCGGCCAGCTCGGTGGAGGCGAGCACCGCGTACTGCGTGGCGTGGAGCGTCAGGCCGTCGGTGATGAGGACGGGGCCGGCGGCCGCCCACGCGCCGAGCGGGATCACCATCCACCCGTACCGGCTGCGGCGCATCGAGCGCCCGTGGTAGTGGCGGGCGGCGGCGCAGAGCAGCAGCCCGTGGCCGGCCTCCAGGAAGAGGTACGCGGCCAGGCTGATCGTCCAGCCCCAACGCAGCGCCGCGAGGAACACGGCGAGGGCGACGGCCTGGGCGATCCACGCCGCCATCCAGTCCGCCAGGTAGGGGCGAGGGTCGTGCCGCTCCAGCAGCACGAAGAACAAGGCGAGGACCACGCTGCCAGCGAGCTGCGCGGCGGTGGCAATCTCGAACAGGGACATGAAGGGTCGCGCCCCGCGGTCAATAGAGTACCCGATTGTGGGGGGATCCACTCCGGGACGCGGAAAGATGTGCGGCCTCCCACAACGGCGCGCCGCCGTTGCATCATAGAGCGAGGAGGTCACATCTGAGGATGCGCGCGGCCCTGGGGGCAGCCCTGGGGGGCGGACTTCTGACGCTATCGCTGTCGGCCGCTTGCGTCCGCCCCCACGCCAAGGCTGCTCCCGGTCCTCGCAAGCTGAACCAGGTCAGCCCCCCGGTCCGGGCCGAGTACATCCGGCACGCGACGGTGTGGCGCCCGACCCGCATTCTCGAGATGGACCTGTTCCGGGGCCCCCAGGGCAAGGACAGCTTCGAGCCCGACCAGCAGATCACGTGCAGCTACGTGACCCCGGAGAAGCGTCTCACCGGCAACACGCCCAAGTTCCTGTGCGACCTCGGGGACGGGGACGTCGTGAAGGTCAAGTACAACAGCGGCGAGGTCTATGCCGAGGTGGCGGCGAGCCGTCTGCTCTGGGCGATCGGTTACGGCGCGGACCGCGACTATGGTGTCCAGGTGGAGTGCCGCAATTGCCCGATCGAGCCCTGGTTCTGGAGCACGGAGCGGAAGGTGGACGAGAAGAAGTTCCAGGCCGCGAGCATCCAGCGCAGGCTGGAGGGAAAGGAGATCGGGGTCGCCAAGAAGGAAGGATGGGCATGGCCCGAGCTGGACCAGGTGGACGAGCGGGTGGGAGGGGCGCCAAGGGCGCAACGGGACGGCCTGAAGCTGCTGGCCGTCTTCCTGCAGCACAGCGACAGCAAGGCCAACAACCAGCGGTTCCTCTGCCTGCCGGGCGGCGTCGTCAAGGACGAGGCCGGCAACGAGGACTGCAAGAAGCCCTTCATGTACATCCACGACCTCGGCCTGACCTTCGGCAAGGCCACGCTCCTGAACAACACCCGCGTCGACCTCGAGGCGTGGCGCTCACAGCCGGTGTGGAAGGATCCGCGACAGTGCGTCGCAAACCAGAAGAAGTCCCTGAGCGGGACCCTCGCTAACCCGCGGATCAGCGAGGAGGGCCGCAAGTTCCTGGCCGAACTGCTCGTCCAGCTCTCCGACGCCCAGATCCGCGACATGTTCCGCGCGGGCCGCATCGAACGCCTCGAGGAGAAGATCCACACGCCCCAGGGAGAGCGGCGCGTGATGCTCGACGACTGGGTGCAGGCTTTCAAGAAGAAGCGGGACGAGGTCGTCAACCAGACGTGCCCGCCATGAGAGGTGACACGCGATGATGCGACCGCGCGCCGTGCTCCTCCGCCTGGCCGTGCTCGGATCGGTGGCAGCGGGGGGCTGCTCGACGACATCCAATGAGAAAATCGTTCCGCCCCAGACGGTTGAGATGGACGCGGAAACGCTGCGCAAGTTCCAGCACGAGATCGAGGAGTACGTCGAGCTGCGGCAATCCGTGCTGAAGCAGATCCCGCCCATCGACGCCAAGTCCACGCCGGCCCAGATCGAGGCCCACCAGAAATCCCTCACGCAGGCGATCATGGCCTACCGCAAGGGAGCGAAGCGCGGGGACATCTTCAAGCCCGAGGTGGAAGCGGCCGTCCGCCGGACGCTTTACAGGGAGTTCGCGAGCCCGGAAGGCGCCGCGCTCCTGAAGGACATCAAGCAGGGCAACCCCAAGGTCGAGGGAAACCCGATCCCGAGGGACCCGAGCAAAGAGGTGAAGCCGGCCGTCACCATCGCCGTCAACGCTCTCTATCCCGACTCGGCGCCCTTCTCGTCGGTCCCCCCGACGCTCCTGCTGAAGCTCCCGCTGCTACCGGAGCAGGTGCGCTACCGGTTCGTCGGCCGGGCGCTGATCCTGCGCGACACCGAGGCCAACGTGATCCTGGACTACATCCCGGACGTCGTACCTGACCCGTCCATCCCGAGGTGAGCCCAATGCTTCGACCCGTCCCCTTTCCGAAGGCCACGCTTCGCTCGTTCGCCGCCGCGCTCGTCCTGGCGCTGGCGGCCGTCCCGGCGTCCACCCAGGACCTGCGCCTGCCGGTCAAGGGCGGCTCCGTCCGCTTCGCCGTCATCGGCGACACCGGCACCGCCAGCACCGCCCAGTACGACATCGCCAAGCAGATGGCCGCCTACCGGACCAAGTTCCCGTTCGACTTCGTGATCATGGTCGGGGACAACCTCTACGGCGGCTCCGCGAGCGCCGACGACTTCAAGACGAAGTTCGAGGGTCCATACGCGCAGCTCCTCGGGGACAAGGTGAAGTTCTACGCGGCGCTCGGCAACCACGACAACCCGTCCGAGCGCAACTACAAGGACTGGAACATGGGCGGGCAGCGCTACTACACGTGGCGCGCCTCTCCCGGCGGGCTGGCCAAGATCGGCAACCCCGGCGTGCGCTTCTTCGTGCTCGACAGCAACTACATGGACAAGCCGCAGCTCGACTGGCTGGAGGCGGAGCTGAAGAAGTCCACCTCGGAGTGGAAGATCGCATTCTTCCATCACCCGCTCTACTCGTCGGGAAAGACCCACGGCTCGTCGCTCGACCTGCGGAGGCAGCTCGAGCCTCTCTTCCTCACGTACGGGGTGACGCTGGTCTTCAGCGGCCACGACCACTTCTACGAGCGGATCAAGGTGCAGAACGGAATCTACTACTGGGTGTGCGGCGCGGGCGGCTCGCTGCGCAAGGGCGACCTCGACCGCAGCACCGGCCTCACCGACGTCGGCTTCGATTCCGACTACTCGTTCATGCTGGTCGAGATCGACGGCAACGACATGTACTTCCAGGCCGTCAGCCGTACGGGGCAGACGATCGACGCCGGGGTCGTCCACCACCCGCCGTTCCCGGAGGCGGCCGCACCGGCGTCGCCGCTGCCGCCCGGGGGCACGCCGGTGCCGGTCGTGCCGGTGTCGCCCAAGCCGCCCGCCGGTCCCACCCCCACGCCCGTGGTGACGGCGGAGCCGACACCGGCGCCGACACCGACGCCGACGCTGAAGCCGCTGCCGACGCCGAAACCAACGCCCACGCCGACGCCGAGGTCGAAGGTGAAACCGAAGCCGAAGCCGAAGGCGGCGCCCAAGCCGAAGCCGAAGCCGACGCCGACGCCGACGCCGACACCGACACCCTGAGGCTGGACCATCTTGGCGAAACACCGTAAGATCAAAATTGCTGGGGGCGCCCCGCGCGGGGGCTGAGAGAGCGCACGCGGCGTTCGA
>Ga0070706_100006627_pt1 | contig 10922 bp, 12 predicted proteins | sample KBSK5501metaG_FD_65476 | JGI IMG/M metagenome (GOLD analysis project Ga0070706, IMG submission 65476) | Corn, switchgrass and miscanthus rhizosphere microbial communities from Kellogg Biological Station, Michigan, USA - KBS K5-50-1 metaG | ecosystem: Host-associated > Plants > Roots >...
ATGAGCGTGCGCGCTTCTATCATTGGAAACAGTATAACCTATTGGCTCCATTGAACGTAAACAAACGACAATTCTAACCTCCTGGGGGAGACAGTCGAACTATACCTAATACCTACTGTATGCTCTTCTTTTGACCCCTGTTGCATCACGTGACCCCTTGTTGTATCGATCGCTTCCAACCAGCATCCCGTGTCGGCATGGCAAGTTGAGGAGGCGAAAAGATGACACCTGCGTGGGCACATTGGTCGATGTCGAGCGCTTGGTCATGCAAGAGTTCATCGGCACAGCGCCGTGGGATCATCGTCTCGTGATCGAGGTGTCGGTCGAACAGGTGGTCGATCGGTTAGGGGAGCCCGATGGCATCCTCGCCTTTGATCCCAGCAGCTTTCCCAAACGAGGCACCCACTCGGTGGGAGTGAAGCGCCAATGGTGTGGGCACCGGGGGCAGGTCGACACCTGCCAGGTGGGCGTGTACATGGGGTACGTCTCTCGCCACGATCACGCCGTGCTCAACTTCCGTTTGTCCCTTCCCCAGGCGTGGGCACGGGATGAGCAACGACGCCAAGCATGCCATGTGCCTGAGGAGGCGGAGTATCAAACGCGACCCGACCGGTGGTTGGAGATGCTCCACCTGTGGGGTGAGCACGTCCCGCACGGTTGGGTGACGGGTGACGATGAGCTGGGCCGCCACACACGGTTCCGCCACGACCTGCGAGAGCGCGGTGAGCGCTATGGGCTGGGGGTGCCCTGCACCACCACGATGCACGACCTGGAGGCCCTGTTGCCCGCGTACCAAGGGCGTGGACGGCGACCGAAGGCACCGTGGCAATCGGTGACGGAGTGGCGGACAGCACGCAACCCGAATGCATGGAGGCGGTTGACGGTGCGCGACGGCGAGAAAGGGCCGGTGGAAATCGAGATGGTCACCCGCCGTGTGCAGACGCGACTCGAACGCAAACGGACGGGACCCGAAGAGTGGCTGGTGATCACCCGGCGGCCGCTCGCGGACGCCCACACGTTGGAGCCGCAGGTCTCGCCGGATACCACCGATCAGGACGCCCGCTATCACTATCGTTACTCCCTCAGTCCGACATGGGTGTCCAACGTGGAGTTGGCGGCGCCCTCGCGAGCAGAATTGGCGCGGGTCATCAAAGCGGGCGCCTGTATTGAAGCCAGTTGCAAACGAGGCAAGGGTGAAGCGGGGATGGACGAGTACCAGGTGCGCACCTGGCAGGGCTGGCATCATCCTATAGCCTTATCCCTGATCGCGGTGTGGTGCTTGATCGGGGAGACCTACCGGGGTCAGCAGTTGACGCCGGCCTTGACCTTACCGCACGTGCGCTATGGGCTGAGCGTGTTGCTGCTGGAGACGTTCTTGACGCTCGGTGGGTCCTCCATCTGTCGCCACGTGCCGCGTCAATTCATGCGCAACGAGTTGGCCCGATTGTACCATCATCGCACCCGTAACTATTTGCCGCCAAGGAAGTTACGCCGAGACATACAGTAGGTATAGTTCCCCGGAACGCAAATTGAGCCTTTGAGAAATCACTATACTCCAATACCATGGACAATGGCAACACTTTCCCTCAGATGTAGTCAAACGACTACAGTAATGTAGTACAATGCCTACAACGAGATCCTTGATAGCCCAAACACTCTCACGCAATGTAGATCTTCCTCACTCTCTCCTTTTTGGCCTACTTATTGCAAATCCATAGAGCCAGCAAGGATGATCCGCCTCCCGAAGCGATAGCCTTTTGGGGAGGGAACACATGCAGTACAAAATGTGCGATCATGTACCTGTACGCTGCGGATAATGCATCGAGGTCAACCGCCGGCTCTCCCGGGTGCCTCCCACAGGGGGCCCTACGGGAGAGAACGGGAGAGAACACGCCACGACGCCTGCAGCGGGGCGGCTGGGTGTCTCTCTCCTGCATCACCACGCGCCACGCGCCAAGACCCCGCTCCCGCGTCGCATCCCTGGCAACGGCGCTCATGATGACCCCATGCGTCTTCTCCGATGCTGCATGACCATACATGGGGCGGAGTGCAGTCAGGCCGTGGGTGACTCCAGGGGCAAGCGGCACCAATGTGCCATGCAAAACGAGCGGATCCGCCGATGCACGCCGGGCGTCCCCCCACGTATCCTGGCTCCATGACTCGACACCGCGTCTCTCAAGGCCGCAGAGCGGCACGCATAAGGGCGTGGGTCTGCGTGCTCTGTCCGTGTGCGGAGGCGTCGCCTTCCTGGTGCACCGGGAAGGCGACGCCGTGCGTCCACGCGCGTCAGGCGCTGACCCGCCCGCACCAGACGTTTGGGCAGTGGGGCGATCGCGTGGCCCAGGTGGCTCGGGGTGTGATCCTCCAAGGCGATGAGGACGGCTGGGGGGCCCCAGCCGTGGCACGGCAACGGGGGGTACGCCTCGGCCTCCAGGTAGGGAAGTCATGAGCAGGAAGAGGCCGCAGCAGCAGGGGCGCGTCTTGACGGCAACCCAGGAGTATGCCTTGCTCCACAAGCATCGCAGGGGAGACTTCCCTCCTCGGTGCCGCTGGACGACGATTCGTGCCCTCATTATCGCGGGCATGGTGATAGAGAGCCAGCAACGCCTCGTGGTGACCGCGCAGGGGAGAGCCTACTGTGCGGCCCATCTCATGGACATCCGCTTGGGTCGTGTACCTCTAGCATGCGGGTAATTCCGTAGCCTGAAAACCGGCTTTGATCACCGCGTTGGCCACCCACTGTCCTGCGACCTCATCCGCTGCGCGTCGCGGTGGACTGAGAGGAGCAGGGGCTACGGCGCGTTCGGCGAGCGATTGAGGACAATCTTTTTGCTGTTGCCCTCGCAGCTCCCAACGACATGTAGTCCTTGCAGGTCTCCACTTGTCATGATGGTCAACGCATAGCCCGTGAGGCTTTTTGCATCGAGCTTCGCCCGAATCTCCGCCTTCAGCTCGTCGCACGATTTGAGTGCACTCCCACTGGTGGGGGCTGACGGAGTGGGGGTGACGCGTGGGGTGAGGGGGGCGGGCGCAGGGGGGACGGCTGACGGCGTGGGGATGGCCGGGGGAGTCAGGGCGGCTCGTGGGGGTATGCTGGATGGCGGCATGACGGTGACACGCGGGATGGGGGTGACGCGTGGGGTGAGGGGGGCAGGTGCAGGGGGGGTGGCAGGCACCGTGGGGGTGCCTGCCAGTGCGAGAGCGTCGTTTTCCGCAGACGAAAGCGCTGACTGTCTGGAAGGAGAGGGGACTGTAGTGTCTGGTGGTGGACGTACGTCGGCCTGTGGCATGGCGAGGGCAAGGGGCTCCTCTTGGCCCTGCCGCAGCACGTCGTGTGCCGCGCGGAGCCGCTGCACGGCCTGCGCCGCTTCTTCGGGGGTACTGACCGCCTCGGGCTGTTCGTGAGCGGTCGGAGCCACCTGCGTGCCTGGCTTGCCATAACGCTGCTCCCAGCTGGCCGCCTCCTCTCTGGAGCGGGCGCTCGCGTGCCGCTCCCTGGTCTTCTCCTGCGTGGTGCGCTGTTGAGACATATAGAGCAACAACCCCGCCACCCCCAGCATACAGACTGCTCCAAAGCAAAACATCCGAAAGCCAGGGGATACAACGAGGAGAACGACAAGAACACTGAGGAGAACGACAAGAACACTGGCAAATATCCAGGCCATCCTGCTTCCTCCGCCACCACGGCGCTGTCACAGTACTGCAGAGATTGCACGCGCTCGTCGCGCGCTCGCATACGGTCGCATGGCTCTTCGATAGGCTCTGCTCCCCGGCGTGCTCCTCCCTGAGCACAGCGACGGCCGGCGTGCGCGACGGCCCTCTGCGCATTGCGCTCGTCTATGCCCACCGGGAAGCGTGACCAGGGCTGAGATCCTCCCTGGGGCGCACACCCCGTCCCTGTGTAGCAGACGGAGGTGTTTCACAAGTGTTGATCCCGTCTTGGATCGGCTCTCCCAGAGCTAGATCCATGGAGGGAGAGGGCAGCCTCGATCACCGCATCGGCCACTTTCGGCCACGCATAACAATGGCCCAAGTCCTTGAACGCCTTGTTCTTTCAATAGTTAGGAGCTTCTGCATTGCACAGAAGCAGAAGGGGGTGGCCAACGCCATGATCGAAGCCGAGAGGGCTCTCGTCGTTTCTGTCTCCTACACATCCTACACAGGGTAGCAAATCAACACCTGTGAAACACCCTCTAAAAGACTAACACCATTGATTACTATAAGAGCCCCCCTTGATACCACTCGCTAGGGATGGCGAGCGACGAGCACTTTTTCTGCCGTGATGGGCAAATCCTGGATGCGCACCCCCACGGCGTCATAGACGGCGTTGGCAATGGCTGGGGCCACAGGGGAAATGGGGTTTTCTCCGATGGCTTTCCCCTGGTAGGGGCCCTCGCCTCCTGGGGACTCCACGAGCACCGTGATCAGGGTGGGGATGTCTTGCATCGTGGGGATCTTCGCCTCACCCAGACTGAGGGTGGAGATGCGCCCCTCTTCCGCTTGCAGCCCTTCCATCAGGGCATACCCCAGTCCCTGCATGACCGCGCCGTCGATCTGGCCCTGATGGTCCAGCGGATTGATGATGGTGCCCACGTCATGGGCCGTGACAATCCGGTGCACCGTGACCTGACCTGTGTCCGGGTCGACCTCCACCTCTGCCACCTGCGCACAATAGGCCGTCACCTCCGGCTCCTCAGCCGTGGTGGTCATCTCCCCGACGACGGGATGTCCGAGCGCGGCGACGGCTCGTGCCGCCAACGCTTGGAAGGAGACACCGCTCTCCGGGGCGTCTTCCACGAAAACGCGCCCGTGCCGAAACACGATGCGTTCCTGCGGCCAGACGTAGCACTCCGCAGCCAGGTGGGTGAGCTGTTGCCGCACGTCCTGGGCCGCGCCGAGCGCGGCATGGGCCGCCCCCACACTGGTGCCAGCGCCCGCACCCGTTTCAAAGGGGACCGCATCCGTGTCCAGACGGGTCATGCCCACCTCCTCCGCGGCGAGGCCCAGATCCTCTGCGACCACCTGTCGCCCCACGGAATAGAAGCCCACCCCGGTGTCGGGCACGGACGAAGCGAGGGTGACGCGGCCCTGGGCGTCCACCGCGACCCTGGCAACGGAGACGGCCCGTCCTTGCGGCCGTTGCCCCAAGGCGATGCCACGGCCAAAGCCCGGCCCTGGCTTGGGGGCATCCCAGCTGGCCGCCTCGGCCGCTCGCCGCAACGTCTCCTCACCCCGCACATGACGGAACACCTGGCCCGTGCCAGAGACGTCACCCTCCTGCACGACGTTCTGCAGACGGAACGCATACGGATCGATTCCCATGGCCCGGGCAATCATATCCGTGTGCGACTCCACGGCAAACACCGCTTGGGGCTCGCCCGGAGCCCGATAGGAACCGCAGGGCACGTTGTTGGTGTACATCATGTAGGTCTCGATCCGAAAGTGGGGAATGCGATAGGGCCCGCCACCCGCCTGGCGGCCACCGCTCAGCGTCAGAGCGCCTCTGAACCCCCCGTAGGCCCCGCCGTTGTAGACCACCCGGGTTTGCCGGGCCCACAGCTGTCCATCATTTTTCACCCCGCTCTTGATCGTGATGACAGAGGGATGCCTGGGGTTCCCCGCCATGAGTTCCTCGACGTAGTCCATAATCATCTTCACGGGTCGGCCGACCCGCTGGGCCAGCGCATAGGCGAGAGGCACATCCATGGCGCCGGCTTTGCCGCCAAAGTCCCCCCCGATGGCACAGGGGTTGACCCGTATCCGGTCCTCGGGCAGCCCCAGCGCACTCGCCAGCTGCCACCGCAGGCGGAACGGCTGCTTGTTGTTCGCCCACACCTGGATACGGCCCGTCTCGTCGATGGCCACCATGCAGGCGTAGGGCTCCATGTAGCCCTGGTGCACCCAGGGGGTGGTGAAGGTGTGCTCAAAGATCAGGTCCGATTCGCGGAAGCCTTGCTCCACATCGCCGCCGGACCAGGTGGTATGGTGCCCGATATTGCCTTGGGGCTGGACTGGCCCTGCTGGGCCCTCATACAAGGGTGCGCCGTCGTGGACGATAGGCGCCCCAGGCTGCATCGCCTCCACCGGGTCGAAAACGGCAGGCAGCTCCGCATACTCCACCTCGATGAGGGTGAGGGCCTCTTCGGCCGTGTCCACATCGTCAGCGGCGACGGCGGCCACTTTCTCGCCCACGAACCGCACCTTTTCCTGGGCCAGCAAGGGCACATCGCGCAATGTCCGGCCCACCAACATCCCGGCCAGATCGTGGCCGGTGAGCACTGCATGGACGCCGGGCAGCTTCAATGCGCCGGAGGTATCCATGCGGACAATGCGGGCGTGGGGGAAAGGGCTGCGCAGCACCTTCCCCCACAGCATTCCCGGCAGCCTCAGGTCCCCGGAGTAGCATGTCTTTCCCGATACCTTCTCGGGGCCATCTTCTCGGGTCACGGGTTTTCCCACCACAGCGTAGGTCGTCACATCAATCCCTCCTCCGGACCAAGGGCTTTGCCTCCGCTACCCGAACGGGATCAGACGACCCCGACGAGCTGAGGACATTCATGGGTTGTCAGTACGGTTCCCTGGCGCGGGTAGACCTTTGCCGTCCGCACTCGGTACGCCTCGGGTCCGCATCGAAACAGGCATCCGCCACGCCAATAGGCTGGTAGTTGACGTCGACCGCCCAGCGGACCGTCGACAGAACGTATCCACTGAGCGCCACTCGCATCAGGATCAAGGCATTGCAGTACGCTCTGGCCATGTCGCCGTTTTGCAGCCTCTAGAGCGCGGCCCCGCCAGCTTGGGCACACGCCTCATCCTGTTGAGCCGTCGCGCCACTGCCGCCGATAGCCCCGACAAGTTCACCATTCTTGTAGATGGGCACAGCACCCTGGGCTGGCAGCATGCGCCCCCCCAGGGTGGCGATGATGGACTGGATCACGGGAGAGTCCGCCGCCAACGCGCCACTGGGCCGTCCAAAACCGGCTGAGGCTGCAGCCTTCCCTTGGGCAACCGTCGCGCTCACTGCGCTGGCCCCTTCCATACGGTTAAAAGCCAGGAGATTCCCCCCAGCGTCGCACACTGCCACGCTTACCTTGACATGAAGTTCTTCCGCCTTGGCTATAGCGGCCTGAACCATCCGATTTGCCTCGGCCAGAGTAAGTGCCATGTGATGGCCTCCTTGGTTCGTTGTTGAGCAATCCCACGCTGTGGCACCACCAACGCCATGTGGGAGAGTCTCTGCATGGTGGCATGCAGGCACTCCAGGGCTCACGTCTGACTGGGTGTCGTGTAACACCTCAGTTCGATTTTGTTCCCTTCCGGGTCCCACAGTTTGAACTGCTGGCCATAGCCCTGCGCCCCCCACGCCGGCCGGACTTCGTCCTCGACCCTCACGCCCTTGGCCTTCAATACAGCGTGGAGCTGGTGCATGTCCGTCGGCCCAAGCACCAGGCAAAAATGATCCATGTTGGGTGTCACGACCTCCCCGGAGGAGTTGGGCCGGATGTCGATGATGATCTCGGGGGAGACCCGCGCCGAGACGAAACCCACTTTGCCCTCGCGGAATTCATCCAGCCGCAATATCTCCATGCCAAGGACGTCACGATAGAAGGTGACCGCCTGCTCGACGTCTCGGGTGTTCATGACCAGGTGATCCAATCCCACAGTGTACATAGTGCTCTCCTCTAGAGGCGTGCCCTTGCTCCACCTCACCCAGTTGGGCGAGGCCGTCGGCAGGCTGATCAGGCTACGAGCCGGAGCGCCACTTCCTGGCCGAAGAGGCGAATGGAGCGACCAAGGCAATGCGGCGCTATGAGCCCACCCACGTTCGGCTCCATGAGCCCACCCGAAAGGCCTAGCTCCTACCGTAGTTCGCCACCGAAGGAACCAGACGTCTGGAACGGAAACCCCTCCCAGAGCCGCAAAAATGGGTAACCCCAGCTGTTCCTGGCCGAGAAGGTCTCCCGGGTGGTGGCAGCGTACCGGAGGGATAGATGCGGTTTCTGGTACGGCCTGGGGATCAGGCACACATCCTGGAAGTTATCATGCTTCCCCTGGGAGGAGCACCGCTCCTGGGCCCACGCTAACTGCATCACGTCAAAGTACTCTCGGAATCGTTCCCGGCTCTCCGCGTAGGGAATTTTATAGTCATCTTAAGCCCATGGGAGGCCGCTACGGCCGATACCCAACTCTAGGCGTCCCCAGCTGATCTGGTCCAGGGTGGCCACCTCCTCTGCCATACGCACGGGATGGCCCAGGGGCAACACTCACACTGCCGTCCCGACCTGGATTCGGGTGGTCTTGGCGGCGATGGCGGTGGCAAAGATCATGGGTGAGGCCACCACCGAGCGGATGGCCCACCCGCTTCCCGGAGGGGCACAGTGGCGTTCGGCCAACCAGACCCCGTCGAAACCCCACGTCTCGGCGTTTGCCACTGTGGCAAAGGCGTCGTCGAACGCCTCTTCCTGGGTTGAGTCTCCCCGGTAGTCACACGCCATCATCAGTCCGATGTGCATCAGAACACCTCCTTCCACTATCGGCCGACACCGATGATGTCACCTCCCCTCGGCCTGTGGCCAGACAGCAAGCTCTTGATCAAGACGCTCAAGAAACAAGGCGCCATAGAGCCTATGATTCTGTGGCCTGGGTAGCAGGGCGACACATCCGCGATCCACCCACGTCCAGCCCATGACCGGTACGACGGTGGGTTGTATCCTACCATGCTTGCTGCAGAAGATAAATGCACATTCCATCGGATTTAGTGGTAACGTCCTGAGTCCTTCACAATTGTCTTGATATTTCAATGTGTTACCCCCATTGTGTCTCATCAGCGGGTGCATTGGTAAAAAGGGGGCAACTTACGCGGCCTTCTTTCGGGGTGTTACAAACATTTGAGGCGTCCCACGTTCCTGGACCACTGCCGAGCGCTGAGGTGTCGTGTTGTCCACAGGCTCAAAGCTTGGTACTTGGAATGTGCCAGTCACTCGTTTGGTCAAAAAACTCAAATGCATTATTTTCTCAGCGCTTATGGTCTTACCATCACCCACTCCTCTTCTTGCATTCCACCTCGGTTTACTCCATACTCACGACCAAGGAGAGACAACAGGGGGGGTGGGCTGACGCATGGAGTGGAAGCAACTGCTGGCCTCTATCACGGGCTCCGTCGACGAGGAACTCCGAGTGCGCAATGCCTATCTGGCAGCGGAAAACCGCATCTTGCGCAACCAGCTCCGCTCAATTTATAGCAGTTTGTAGCGCGTAAACACTGGCTGAGGAATTGTGCATCTCCTCGCCGTTTTCGAGCCAATCTCGTGAAAATAGGGGAGCCTCATTGAGGCGTACGCGTACACACCTATGCCAACGCCAACCAACTACAAACTCTGCTAAATTGAGCGAACAGAGTTTGCAAACACGCCCTAGGCTCGGGCAAACCTGCTATGGGAATGCCAATAGAGGGGGGCGTCGCTGCGTCGGTCAGCAGCAATGCCACAAGGGAGGATAGCTATGGCCACCCTACTTCGTTCAATCGGGAATCGGTCCCTCCGCTCCCTCTTCGACGTTGAGCAAGGGACAGTCAGCCGGGAGATCTACACCAACGCGGAGATCTACCAGATGGAGCTGGAGCAGATCTTCGCCCGCTGCTGGCTCTTCCTGGGCCACGAGAGCCAGATCCCCAAGCCCGGCGATTTCGTGGTCACCCGTATGGGGGAAGAGGAGGTCATTCTGGTGCGGGACCGGCGTGACCAGCGGATCCACGCCTTCCTCAACTCCTGCCGCCACAAGGGCATGAAGGTCTGCCGCTATGACGACGGCAACACCCTGGTCTTCACCTGTCCCTTCCATGGCTGGAGCTACGACACCGATGGGCGGCTGGTGGGGGTGGCCTACTACGACGAGGCCTACAACAAGGCGCTGGACAAGAGCCAATGGGGGCTACACGAGGTCGCCCAGTTGTGCAACTACTACGGCTCCATCTGGGCCACCTGGGACCCCAAGGCGCCCTCCTTTGAGGACTACGTGGGCGCTTATGGTCCCAGCATTCGACACTGTTTGCAAAGTTCCGACGGCGAGGACAACGGGGTGGAGGTGTTCAACCCGGTCATGAAGTGGCGTCTTCCCACCAACTGGAAGGTCGCTGCCTTTAGCTTTGCTACCGACGCGACGCACGCGGCCATGACCCACCGCTCCGTCAACGCCGCGGCCATCGGCCCCCAGGGCGAGAGGGACCCGAACCGGAGCCCCATGCGAGCCGAGTTCCCGTCTGAGGACTACACCGCGGGCGATCATCAGTTAGGTCATGGGGGAGCCTATAAGTTTTACCAGCAGCCTGGGTGGCGTGACTATGTCGACACGTGGCAGGATCCTGGGGTGGACGAGTACTACCGCAAGGCCAACGAGGCGAAGCAGAAGAAGTATGGGCACCAGATCATGCCTGGCAACGGCCATGGTGGCGGACATTTCGCCATCTTTCCCAACGTGGTCCTAGACCATTGGCGCATCCTGCCCTGGCAGCCCAATGGGGTGGGCGTCACCGAGAGCTGGCGCCTGTTCCAGGTGGACAGGAAGGCTCCCAAACATGTGAAGGACGCCCAACGCCATTACGTGATGCGCTACTGCGGGCCGGCCGGCCTGACCGAATCCGATGACATGGAGAACTGGAACTACGTCTTCCCGGCTAGCCTGGGGACTATGGCCCGGAGGTTGCCGTACAACTTCGAGATGGGGATTAGGCGGGGGCATGCCGACGACCGGGTGCCGGGGTTTACCCTCAACTTCCGGATGTCCGAGGAGCCAGCCCGGGCCCGCTTTAGCCGCTGGCTGGCCTTCATGGAAGCTAAAAGCTGGGATGATCTCTACCCAGTGAATAAGCACGTCAACCACAAAATCTTCCCGTAGGAGCCTCGCCATGGCCGAATCAAGCAGCG
>Ga0070706_100006629_pt1 | contig 10921 bp, 7 predicted proteins | sample KBSK5501metaG_FD_65476 | JGI IMG/M metagenome (GOLD analysis project Ga0070706, IMG submission 65476) | Corn, switchgrass and miscanthus rhizosphere microbial communities from Kellogg Biological Station, Michigan, USA - KBS K5-50-1 metaG | ecosystem: Host-associated > Plants > Roots >...
CCAGTTACACGTGAGCAACTAATAGGAGGTGGCACAATAACAGCGGGAGCTTCTGTTGGCGGTATCCAGCAGAACCACGATGAACGACAACATCACACGATCGATTCGCGAAACCTACGATCAACTCGCGGGCGAATATGCACGCCGAATTTTCAACGAACTTCAGCACAAGCCGCTTGATCGAGAACTCCTCAATCGTTTCGCAGCTCAAGTCTCCGGGCACGACGAAGTGTGTGACATGGGCTGTGGTCCCGGTCAGGTGGCTCGCTACCTGCACGATGTGGGCACCACCGTCTTCGGTCTGGACCTTTCTCCGCGAATGTTAGAACAGGCTCGCCAACTGAGCCCCGACGTTCGCTTCCGAGAAGGTAACATGCTGGCTCTCGACCTTCCGGATGGAACGCTCGCCGGCATCACGGCTTTTTACGCCATCGTGAATATTCCGAAGGAGTCGCTGCCTTTGTTGTTCCGGGAAATGGAGAGAGTACTGCAACCGGGTGGCCTTCTGTTGCTTGCGTTTCATAACGGCGACGAAGTCCTTCATGAGGATGAGTTGTGGGGCCTGACTATCTCCATGGATTTCTTCCTCTTTCCGCCATCGAAAATCCGACGGTATGTAGAAGCTGCGGGGCTTGTCATTGAAGAGATCATCGAGCGCGAGCCCTATCCTCCGGAAGTGGAGTACCAGAGCCGAAGGGCGTACTTTTTTGCCCGGAAGCCGGGCTTGGTTTAGCAGAACGGCAGGCCACAACGGTCCGGCAAGAGGCACGAGATGAAGGCTCGCCACCGCCGCCGCTTATAATTGCGCACATGCCCAGGCCGCACGATCCGCGATTTCAATTCGCCGTCGTTATGGTTCGCGACCAGGACCGAAGTGTGCGGTTTTATGTCGACCAGCTCGGGTTTCGCTTGGTGGCCGACCAGCAGGTGCCGTTGGGGGATCGCTGGATCGTTGTTGAACCTCCGGACCGGTCGGTACAGCTGGCGTTGGTGAGACCTCCGGAGAACTCCGATGCCTGCCGGAGAATCGGTCAGGATACCGGCTTGGTTTTGGTCACAAGCGATGTAGAGGCTTTGCATGAGGAATGGTCAGGGCGCGGCATTTCCTTTCCCCAATCTCCTGCAGATACTCCCTGGAAGGGACGGCAGGCGGTTTTTCAGGACAGCGACGGAAACCGATTTAGCTTGGTCGAATATGGCCCTATTACTGAGGCCCTGGAAGCCGAACGACGCGCCGCCGCGGAGAAGGAGGAGGCCGAGCGGCTCCTCGCCCATGAATTAGAGATTGCCAAGGAGGTGCAAGCGAGACTCCTCCCGCAGAAGATGCCTTCGCTCCAGACGCTTGAGTACGCTGGTGTGTGTATTCCGGCCCGGCAGGTAGGTGGCGATTACTACGACTTTCTTGAACTACGGCCCGGCCGGGCGGCCCTGGTCCTGGCCGATATCGCCGGCAAGGGAATATCTGGCGCTCTGCTCATGGCCAACTTGCAGGCCAACTTGCGCAGTCACTACGCGACTCTGGCCGCGTTCAAAGAATACTTTCCCCTTGCCCTGGACGATTTTCGACACTTGCTAGTATCAGTGAACCGACTTTTCTATGAGAACTCTGGCAACAGCGATTACGCTACGCTTTTCTTCGGCAATTACGACGACGCGACTCGACGATTGTGCTATGTGAATTGCGGACATCCCCCTCCGCTGCTACTGCGCGGCGGTGAACAATTTATTGTGGAACACCTTGACTCTACTTCTACCGTGATCGGGCTATTCAGCGGCTTTGAATGCCAGGTCCTCGAAAAGCAATTTGCCGCCGGCGATATTCTCATAATGTACAGCGACGGGGTCACAGAAGCAGCGAATATGGAAGGGGAGGAGTTTGGCGAGCATCGTTTGCTGGAAATCGCGAGGGCACACCGCCACCTCTCTACCCCATTTCTTCTGGAGAAAATTGTTGAAGCTGCGAGGCGGTTCTCTCAGCCTGAGCAGGCGGATGACATCACGCTGGTTGTGGCGCGATGCCGTGCGTAGCAGAGGTTCTGATGCCGCCGCGAGAATCTCGTTGCTCCGTCCTTCTCACCCGCGCGTCAAGAAAAATTGAAGGCGCCGGCGGAGGTAATCCACCGGCACCTGGAAGTGACGCTCTCTCCTGCGCTGCCGTGCGCAGCCAAAGCACTCGAGCGCAGCAGCTCAAGGCAAAATGCTCCGCAATAACTCCTGGTTTGTCGGCAAACGACAAGTAAAATCGGGCCGGGTCGAGGTGAGTCCGTCCCCTGAGGGACACAGCTCTCGCCGTCGCTGTCAGGGTTTGACCTCAGGCGTATACTGCCCTGCTGGTAGGCAAAACCCGGGTACGCTTCATGATGGTGAGTGGTGCAGAGGAAGCTAGCGTGACAATGGAACCCGAATCAACCGATTCAACTTTTGACCGGGGCCTGAGGAAGGCAGCCGATATCGCCGCGCTATCGGGAGCGACTCTCCTAGGTGCATACTTCTTCGTGTGGCTCATTTACCATTCTGCAAGCACGAAGAGTTCCGCAGGCTGGTTTACTCAGACCATTGAAAAACATTATGCTGCCACGATCGGCGTCCCCCTGTCGGCGGTTTCAGCCCTGTGCGTTGTCGTTGCCCTGAGGGCAACTGCTGGGCCAGTCGAGTTCGAGGCATTCGGCTTCAAATTCCGCGGTGCCTCGGGCCCGCTGGTATTTTGGTTGATCTGCTTTGTGGCAATGGTCTGGGGAGAATGGCTCCTTTGGACATTGGTATGATTTAGAGGAAGTAGCCCAATTTGTGCCGCCGCTGCCTGTTGTAGCTCACTCCGGTTTCCATCAACAGACCCGAGGTCACGCATCCGTGAAGAAGCGAGGCGGATGCTGGGTGTCATGTCGTTTTGAACGTGAGAACTGCAAAAGCAATTCCGGGGACGCTATTGTTCATGTCGCCTTATCGCTCGGCGCTGCAATGGCTGCAATCAATAGCTGACGCTAGCCTCTGCGCGATCTCCCATGTGGGCTCCTCGACCTAGAGGCGTTGGGAGACAAATTGGTGGGAGAGGGGCGGGAAAAATATATCGTCAACCGGGTCAACGGCCTACATGACTTTTGGAGAGACTTTGAGCGGCGCACCTCCCTCGGATGCGAACCGGGCAATGTTCGCCAAGCTCTTTACAAAACAGGTTAAGAATTGAGTTTAATAACGCTTGGGATACGCTCCTAAGAAGGGAAAAAGCACCCTTCGACGAGAGTCCTGTTTCTTTCTGTGTGTGGTGTCTAAGAAGATATGGGTATGTGCGCTATCTCCGCGCTGCTGGTTGTCCCCTTGTTTAGCTCATCTCCGACGCGCGTCATGCTTCCAGTCCTCTTGCAACTCCAGCCTTCGATCAAAGGATATGGAGATAGTCCGCGGCCCAACCCCATATCATGGTTACACATATCAGAGGATGCCTCTGCGAAATTCTTGTTAAAAGAAGTTGAACCGGAGTACCCGCATGAAGCCAAAGGTGCGGGTGTTGAAGGTGACGTTGTCTTCAGAATCATAGTCGGAACGGATGGCAGGGTAGAGGAAATTCATCTGCGGCGCGGGAAGCCCTTTCTGATAGAAGCGGCCGCGAAAGCTGTTTCAAAGTGGCAGTACCAGCCTTATATGTTCAACGGCAACGCCGTGGAATTCGAAACTTCGGCCACAGTCCAAGTTCGGCTACCCAGCAAACATCAGTGACGTGCCGACAAGGGCGTGCAAGCTTCTTCACGGCGGGGCTTCACGGCGTGATCTGCGGGTGCATTAGATTACCTTAGACCACCATGGAGTTTTGACTCTGGCTGCGGACTCAACCTGTCAATCGTGTGCTTCCTCTGACGTTTACCGTCCGACTCAACGATCATGGCAATTGCCGGTCACGTTAGCCGACGCATGCTGGAGCGGTATAGCCACGTGCGGATGGAAGCCAAACGAAATGCGATCGGCTTGGGCTTCGTAGGGCTGATCATGGCTGTCGCCCTGGTTGTGAGGGTGTTCGGGATGCTCACCGATGGCACGGTGCAGGAAAGCATGGGACTCGTGCGCGCGGAAGCGATCATGCTAGTCGTTTTCATTGTTGGTGTTTTCATCGAGCGCGGCAGGCATAATCAGCTAAAACAGGCGGCATGAACCCGCAATTCGCCTTGGGATTGCTGTCATAAGGGTCGGGCCGTCGCTGTAAAAGTGCCGGCGAGATCCGGAGCACACGGCTGCAAACCCCTACCCACAATGCAACGAGAGAGCAGTGGCGCGTAAGTCTCGAGCCGCCTCGACCATGGTTGCCAACGCAGGCCGTACCTCTTCCCATTTTCTGGTCTTCAAGCCGCAGTCCGGATTGACCCACAACTGTTCCACCGAAAGAAACCGTAGCGCCTTGCGAAGCAGGCCCTCGATTTCCTGTTTTTTGGGAATGCGGGGTGAATGAATGTCGTAAACTCCGGGTCCAATGTCATTGGGATAGCGATAGCGAGCGAACGCGCTGAGCAGTTCCATCTGTGAACGTGAGGTTTCAATTGAGATCACGTCCGCATCCATCTCTCCCACAGCTTCAATGATGTCGTTGAACTCCGAGTAACACATGTGGGTATGAATTTGGGTCGCGTCTGCTGCGCCGCACGAGGCCGTGCGAAACGCGGCCACGGCCCAGCCCAGATAGCTCTGCCAGTCGGCCTTCCGCAACGGAAGCCCTTCGCGAATGGCAGGCTCGTCAATTTGGATAACGCCGATGCCAGCTTGCTCGAGGTCCCTAACCTCATCCCGGATCGCCAGCGCGATTTGCCGGCAAGTTTCGGCGCGAGGCTGGTCGTCTCTCACCAGGGACCATTGCAAGATGGTGACTGGACCGGTGAGCATGCCTTTCATCGGCTTCTGGGTGAGTGATTGAGCAAAGCGCGACCACTCCACCGTCATGGGCTCGAGACGGGCAACATCGCCGTAAATGATTGGAGGCTTCACGCAACGCGAGCCGTAGCTCTGAATCCATCCGTTCTCGGTAACCATGAAACCAGAGAGTTGCTCACCGAAAAACTCCACCATATCATTACGTTCAAATTCACCATGCACCAGAACGTCAATTCCGATTTGCTCCTGGAAGCGGATCGCCTTCTCCGTTTCCGCTCTCAAGAATGCGATATAGTCTTTACGCTCGCGTTTTCCCGTCTTGTATTGGGACCGGGCAGTTCGTATCTCCGCTGTCTGGGGGAACGAGCCAATCGTGGTTGTGGGAAATAACGGAAGCTTGAGTTTTTCACGCTGCGCTTCGCGGCGAACAGGATATTCACTTGTCCTGCGGAGCATTTCTGGAGTAACCTGCGCGGCACGCACTTTGACCGCCTGATCGTGAACCAGGGGAGATTCCCTGCGCCTGGCCATCGCTTGCTCATTCGCCGCAAATGCTTCCCTCACGTCCGTGCTCCCTTGGTTGATAGCACGGGCGATTAGAACGACTTCTTCCACTTTCTGTTTGGCAAATGCCAGCCATTCTCTGAGATCGCCGCGGAGGTGAACTTCGAGGTCCAGGTCCACCGGGGAATGCAGCAGCGAGCACGAAGGGGCAATGAGGATACGATCCGATCCAAGTTTGTTGACCGCCTGCTCCGCTAGAGTGAGGGCGCGCTGTAGATCAGTTTTCCAGATATTGCGCCCATCGATCACTCCCAGAGACAGCATAAGGTCCGATGGGGCGTTTTCGAGCAGAGGCTCAAGTTGATCGGGCGCCCGAACCAGGTCCACGTGCAGCGCAGCAACGGGCAGCCCAAGGACGATGTTGACATTGTCGCGCAGTCCCTCGAAATAGGTCGCTACCAGCAAACGCAGCTTGGTGGCGTCGCTCAACTGAGAGTAGGCAGAAGCGAAGGCCCTTGGGGCCTCAGCGGTCAGATCGAGAACAAGGCAGGGCTCGTCCATTTGTACCCACTCTGCGCCAGCGTTTTCTAATCGCTGGAGGATGTCTGCGTAGACGGGAAGGAGTGTCTCCAGCAGGGACAACGGCCGCAAATTGGGGTCTTTGCTTTTTCCGAGGAGCAGAAGCGAAACGGGACCGAGCAGTACCGGGCGAGTTTGGATGCCAAGTGCTTTCGCCTCCAGAAATTCTTCGACTGGCTTCAGCGAGGACACCTGAAAACGCTGGCCGTGCTCGAATTCTGGAACAATGTAGTGATAGTTGGTGTCGAACCACTTCGTCATTTCCATGGCCGGGACGTCGGCAGGACGCGACGAAGTTCCGGGCGCGCTGTTTTCCTGAAGGCCGCGCGCCATGGCGAAATAAGTGCGTAGATCAACCTTTCCCGCGTCGGCCCCATAACGGGAAGGCACGGCGCCGACCATGGCGGCGGTGTCCAGCACAGAGTCGTACAGTGAAAAGTCGTTGGACGGAATGTGCTCCAGCCCAATCTGCTTTTGCAACGTCCAGTGTTGCTGGCGGAGCGCCTTGCCCACTGCCAGCAATCCTGACTCGTGCCCGTTCCCCGACCAATAGTCTTCTGAGGCTTTCTTCAGTTCACGGCGAGCGCCGACACGCGGAAATCCAAGGTTTGAAGCAATGGCCATCACATCTCCTTTCTATAAACGAGTCTGCCTAGCTCTTCTTTCCCAGACCCGTTTCCGCCACTGTCGTAGGCTTTCCTTGTTCGTCGAGGGCCACCAGGACAAAGCGTCCGTTGGCACAGAGCTGCCTCTGGCCCGAAAGATCTACTGAAACCGTCATCGACGTGTGGCCGGTTGCGATCACCGAGGCAATGAGTTCAACCAGGCTTCCGTGATGGACAGCCGTTTTGAAATCGACGCGCTCCGAGCACGCGGTGACAACCGTGCGGCGCGCATAACGAGAGGCGGCAACGAAGGCGGCCTTGTCCATTAAGCGCAGGGCATGCCCACCAAACAGAGTGCCGTAGTGGTTTGTTTGGTCCGGAAAGACGATTTCGATCATGGATATCGGGTCTTGCAAACGCTCGTTCATGGCATTGATCGCCCGCTAGAATTCGTTGTGAAATTCCACTTCTCCCGGCACCGCCACCTGGTAGGCGGAAACCCTGCGTTCGAAGAAGTTCGTTAGCTCCTGTACATCTTGAAGTTCCATGAAGGAGAACGGATTCTTCGAGCCATACACCTTTTTCATGCCCAAGCGCCTAAGGCGCGAATCGGCAACGTATTCCAGGTACTGCCTCATGTCACGGACGGAGAGGCCGGCCACACCGCCGGAGAGCAGGTCCTGGGCAAATTGAGTTTCGCAGCCCACGGCCTCTTCAATCATCTGGACCACGTTCGTTTCCGTTTCCTGATCGAAGAGCTCTGGCTCCTGCTGCCGAACCACGTTGACGACTTCAAAAGCGAATTCGAGATGGCAGCTCTCGTCGCGAAATACCCAGTTGGTGCCGGACGCCAGACCATGTAGCAGCCCACGGGAGCGCAGAAAATAAACGTAGGCAAAGGCGGCAAAGAAGAAGAGCCCTTCAATGATGGCGGCGAAACATATCAGGTTCAGGAGAAACTGCTTCCGATGTACCACTGTCCGCAGCGCGTTCAATTCCTGGATGGAGTCCATCCACTTTGTGCAGAACTGGGCTTTCTTGGTGATGGACGGGATATTTTCCACCGCGGCAAACGCCGCCGCGCGGTCGGTGGGATCGGAAACGTAGTTGTCGAGCAGCGTCAAGTAAAACTGCACATGCACGGCTTCTTCGTAGAGCTGGCGGGAGAGATAGAGCCGGGCTTCCGGGGAGTTGATGTGCCGATAAAGGTTAAGCACCAAGTTGTTAGAAACGATGGAATCGCCCGTGGCGAAGAAGGCTACCAACCGCTGAATCAGGTGTCTTTCTGCTGGAGTCAGCCGTAGCTTTAGGTCCGCAAGATCAGTCGCGAAATCTACCTCCTCGACCGTCCAGGTGTTGCGGATGCCATTCTGGAACATCTCGTAGAACGTCGGGTAGCGCATCGGCCGCAGCGTTAGGCAGAGCCCCGGATTGAGAATGGAATCAGGAATATGGATGGACATTGAATCTCCTTTGCGCGTTACTGGCAGGCCTCGCAGGCGTCGGGGTTGTCGAGCGAACAGGCTAGCGCGGTCGTCACAGATGTCTCCTCAACCGGCGACGCAACTGTGGTCTTGGCGATTCTGGTAGCCGGTCGGGAGCGCAGGTAATACGTTGTCTTGATGCCCTTCCTCCAGGCATACATGTACATGGAGCTGAGGCGTCCGATATTAGGCGATTCGGTAAAGAGGTTCAGTGACTGGCTCTGATCGATCCAAGCTCCGCGTTCCGCCGCCATATCAATGATGGAGCGCATGGGGATCTCCCACACAGTGCGATAGATGGCTTTCACACTGTCTGGCAGTTCCGCGATGGATTGTACTGAGCCCTCGGCCAGCTTAATGCGCGAGCGCATCTCTTCCGACCAGAGGCCAAGCTGCTTGAGCTCCGTGACCAGATAGCGGTTGATCTGCATGAATTCGCCGGAGAGGGTTTCACGCTTGAACATGTTGGAGACTTGCGGCTCAATGCATTCGTAGCATCCGGCGATGGATGCGATGGTCGCGGTAGGCGCAATGGCGATCACGAGCGAGTTACGAAGTCCGACTTTACGAATGCGTTCGCGCAATTTGTCCCAGCGTTCCGGGATCTGTGGCGTAAAGCCCCATAGGTCGAATTGCAAAACACCCTGCGCCGCGCGGGTTTCCTGGAAAGCCACGTGCGGCCCGGCTCTTTCGGCGAGATCACAGGAGGCCGTGAGCGCATGAAAATAGATCTCTTCCTGAACCTGCGCCGACAGCCGGCGGGCTTCTTCGCAATCAAAGGGCAACCGAAGGTGAAAGAAAACGTCCTGCAGTCCCATGATGCCCAGCCCAACGGGACGCCAGCGGTTGTTGGCAGCTGCCGCCTGCGGCGCTGGGTAGTAGTTGATGTCGATCACCCGGTCGAGCATGGGCACCGCCGTTCGGACCGTTGCTGCCAGCTTGTCGAAATCAAAGCCACCCTCGCCGATATGCCGTCCCAGATTGATGGAGCCAAGATTGCAAACCGCAGTCTCCGTGGACGACGTCACCTCCGTGATCTCCGTGCAAAGATTCGAGAGGTGGATGACGTTCTTTGATTCGCCGGTTTGGTTGCACTTCAGGTTGGTCGAATCTTTAAAGACCATCCAGCCATTACCGGTTTCAGCCAGCGTGCGCATCATGCGGGCGTAAAGATCGCGGGCCCGGATCTGAGAGGTAAAGATCCGCTGCTGCTCAGCCTCCATGTAGGCTCTTTCAAACTCTTCACCATACAGGTCGCACAGATGGGGGACAACTTTGGGATCAAACAGTGACCAGGTCCCATCCGCTTCAACCCGGCGCATAAAGAGGTCGGGCACCCAATTGGCAAGATTGAGGTTGTAAGTCCGGCGCGCGTGGTCGCCGGTGTTGTCACGCATCTCGAGGAATTGCTCAATGTCCGCGTGCCAGGATTCCAGGTAGACACAGCAGGCGCCTTTGCGTTTGCCGCCCTGGTTCACTGCCGCTACCGACGAATCCAAAGTTCGCAACCAGGGCACAATTCCACTGGAGAGACCATTGGTGGCCCGAATAAGCGAGCCCTGTGAGCGTATCCGGTGGAACGCCAAGCCAATGCCCCCGGAAAATTTCGACAACATGGCAATCTGCTTGTACGCGTCGTAAATGGACTCCAGGTTGTCCGCCGGCGAGTCTACAAGGTAACAAGAGGACATCTGCGCATGGCGGGTGCCGGAGTTGAAGAGCGTTGGAGAACTCGGCAAGTAGTCGAGCGAAGCAAGAAGCCTGTAAAACTCAAGGGCCTCGGCAACAGTTGTGGCGAGCCCGCAGGCAACGCGAAGAAAGAAATATTGCGGCGTCTCAATCACCTGGCGCGTGATGGGATGGCGCAGCAGATAGCGGTCATAGACCGTGCGCAGGCCGAAGTATTCGAAGCGATCGGAAAAACTGTCGTCGATGGCGTCGTTGAGTTTGCGCGCGTTCGGAAGCACAAACTCGGCAAGAGATCTTGCGGCGACCCCTTTACTTTGTCCCAGGTCAACGGACTGGGTGAAAGAATAGATGTTTTGTCCGCTCACTTCTTTCGCGATCGTGGCCAGCAGAAGCCGGGCGGCGAGTTTCGAATACTCCGGCTCCTCTGCGATGAGCGAGGCGGCGGTTTGAATAGAGATGGAATCGAGTTCGCGGGTGGTGGCGCCATCGTATAGCCCGCCGATCGTGCGGCTGGCCACGCGCATTGGATCGACTTGCGACAGGCCGTGACAACAACGCTGCACAGCGCGGACGATCTTGTTGACGTCGACAGGCTCCCAAGAGCCATTGCGCTTGCGGACCTGCATTTGGGGTGGGGGTTCGTTCACGGGAAATCCCGGAACAATTTCGGCAAGAGTTGTTTGTGAGACCGCCACGAAGAAACCTCTCCTGCTCCGAGCGGGAGATTTTTGGTACAGAGCGGAAACGGCAGCGGCCGACAATGACCGCCATCGCCCAGCCCTTCCCTCGGAGCGCATGTGCATTCATGCCCGTAGGCATTCTTCACGGCAGGTCTTCGGACTTGCAGGCTTCCTACTAACTCCAGCTTCCCAGTTCGTGGCCGAACCAGTGCTTAATGAGGAGCGTTCGTTCCTGCTCACCGCTGCGGGGCAGTTCCGGATTCACACCGGATTCCCTTTTCAGCTGATCGAAAACGACCAGCCACCGTCAAGCAAAACAACAATATCCCGTATAGACGCGGCTGTCAACCACAATTCATTGTGGTGCCTGTGTAAAACCGATTGCTGACCATTGGCCTCCGCTCGCATTTCGTTGCCAAATATCATTCATCCCTTCCACCCGCTTTGCGGGCAGTCCTTCCGCTTTGTTGTTTCAAAGAAACTCTGGGGTGAGGACCGGGTAACGATTCAGCTTGCCGACGGTTCA
>Ga0070706_100006632_pt1 | contig 10920 bp, 9 predicted proteins | sample KBSK5501metaG_FD_65476 | JGI IMG/M metagenome (GOLD analysis project Ga0070706, IMG submission 65476) | Corn, switchgrass and miscanthus rhizosphere microbial communities from Kellogg Biological Station, Michigan, USA - KBS K5-50-1 metaG | ecosystem: Host-associated > Plants > Roots >...
AGATAACGCGCCTCGAACTGGTCACGTGCGTTTTGATCCAAACGAAGACCAGATTGGCGAAGAGCCGCGTCAGCTTCCATCTTCATTTGTTGCCGGCGTTGCATCTCGCGTTCACGAAGTATCTTCTGTTGTTCCGGGCTCATCTTTAGCCAGCGCTCGGCATTTCTTTGAAAGGCTTGGCGCTCTTCCGGCGAGAGCTGAAAAAAACGCTCGCGGCCTGCGCCTCTGATTTCGTTGTGGCGAGGGCCGCTCCGTCCTCCACGAAAGCGTGGCCCCTGCGGCTGGCCTTGGGCCAAGCTCGAGCCGATAATAACGAGCGAGAAGGCGGCGATCGCGCTTACAACGATGAACTGTTGTCGTCCCACAAGCTACTTTCGTCAGAAGCTAACAAGTCATCCAAATCCGCTACCACTTCATAGTCTTGTGAATCGATCTTTGCTATCATATCAGATTCGGTGGCTGGGTTTTGATGCGAGGCAGGAGTATGGAGGAAAAGAAACGTTCCAATTACCGCCATTGCGGCTGCCGAAACGGGAATCACCCTGCGCCAGCTCAGCCAAGAACGCACTTGAATGGACCAGCTCGACTGCTCCCGAATCCGCCGCAACACGTTTCGTGCGAAAAACGGTGAGAACTCCACCTTGGGTGCTCTACCCAGCAGGTCCCACAATTTCTCGTCATCCTCGCGGTTCATAATTATCCGCAAATTAAACCAAGCGGAGATTGAAAAGTTGCGCCGTGGGCACGCCTCGGACCGGCCTTGGCTATGCCTCGGCTGCCTCCAGAAAGCCTTCCAGCTGGCGAATGCGCGTGGGGTGACGCATCTTGCGCAAGGCTTTGGCCTCAATTTGCCTGATCCGTTCACGTGTGACACGGAATTGCCGGCCCACTTCCTCGAGCGTCCGGCTGTAGCCGTCCACCAGACCGAAGCGTTGTTCCAGGACTTGCCGTTCGCGCTCGGTCAACGTCTCCAGCACGTCTTTGATCTTTTCTTTTAAGAGCACTATCGCGGTCATGTCGCTCGGATTTTCAGCGCCTTTATCTTCGATGAAATCGCCGAAATTAGTTTCTTCGCTCTCGCCGACCGGCGACTGAAGCGAGATCGGTTGTTGCGCCATCTTCAGAACCGCGCGGACACGGTCTACCGGTAGTAAGATTTCCTCGGCTACTTCCTCCGGTGTCGGCTCGCGGCCGTACTCCTGCACGAGCTGCTTTTGCACGCGCATCAGTTTATTGATCGTCTCAATCATGTGGACGGGAATCCGGATAGTGCGCGCCTGATCGGCAATCGAACGCGTGATCGCCTGCCGGATCCACCAGGTGGCGTAGGTAGAAAATTTGTAACCGCGCCGGTACTCGAATTTCTCCACCGCTTTCATCAAACCCATATTGCCTTCCTGAATGAGATCGAGAAAGGAGAGACCGCGATTGGTGTATTTTTTGGCGATCGAGATGACCAGGCGCAAGTTGGCTTCCACCATTTCGGTTTTGGCCCGCAAGGCTTTGCGGAGCCAGCTTTTCAGCTCGAGATACTGCTCGGCGTATTCATCAGCTGACAACCAAAGGATCCTCTCAATCTCGTGCACCTTTGCGACTACTGGAGAATTCGTCGAGCGGGTGCGAGAACGTTTTGCCCCTTCGCCCTGCAAAAGCATGAGCGCGCTGTATTGTTCGTCGGCCAGATGGACAAATTCCTCCGTGACCTTCTGCTTAAAGTAGAACTTGGGATAAAATCTCTGCAGGGAAACGACCGCTTTCTGAAAGGACTTCAACTTCTTTGTTTCGCGTTTGGAAGAATTACGCATCAGTTGACCGTACTGCCCGCTGATTGAGCTGCTTAGGTTCTCTACCTGCTTGCACAACCGTGGCAGCATCTTCATGTAGCGCTCGCGGCTTTCGATTTTTTTATCGAGGATGACGCGGTCGAAACGTTCACGACCTTCGGTTAGCTTCTCCGCCAAATCGAGGTGAGCGCGCGCGATAAAGCCAAATCGATTGATCTGCTTCTGCACCATGCTCTCGGCTTCCTCAATTCGTTTCGAAATTTCCACCTCCTGTTCCCGGGTCAGCAGCGGCACCTGACCCATTTGCTTTAGATACATGCGAACGGGGTCGTCGAGGATATCGAGCTTGGTCTCGGGTTTTTCCTCTTCCTCTTCTTCTGCCTCTTTTTTTCCGTCCTTAAAACGGTCAACCTCTGAAGCTTCGATGATATCGATTTCCATCCGCCGCAGGCGGGTTAGAATCGCATCAAGGTCATCCGCATCCGTTATCCCCTCGGGCAAGGCTTCATTCAGATCATCAAAAGTGAGGTAGCCTTGCTCTTTGGCGAGTTTGATCAGCTCTCGAATTCGAGCTTGGAGATCGCTTTCCAACGATGATGCAGCAAGCGATGCGTTCTTTGCTGTCGCACTATCGCGAGCAGAACCATCCTGCGTAGGAGCCGAAACTTTTATGCGTTTCGCTTTAATGTCAGTGTTGGTAGATTGCTTTCGGGAGCCGCGACGAACTGTTAGCACTTTCGCCTGCAAATTACGATACGCACGCTTTGGCTTTGGCCGCTTTGCCCGGAGCGGTGAGCTGCCCGTTTTCTTTCCTATCGAATGCCTGGCCAAGTTTAGACGGTTAAGTTTGGACTGGGAGGTTCGAGTACCCGCCTTCTCGACAGTTTAGCTATCATTTGTAGGAGCTGGCGAGAACTGGGAAAGCTCGTGGAGTTGCTTCCTGAGGTCAAGAATTTGTTTCTGCAAATTGACCACTTCACCCGTGCTGAGCTGGGGAAGTTTCATCCGGCTTTCAGCGATTGCCAACTGCCTCCGCAGCGCCCCCTGTTGCAGTCCCCGCCACCAGTCCTCCACGACAGCACTAGCGTTGGAGGGGACTTTTTGCAGCAGCCAGGAAGAAACCAAAGACTCCTCGGCCGGATTGAGCGTGGCCATGAATGCACTAAGCGAGGCGCCATTGCCAGGACGGAATTCAGCGCTCAAAATTCGGGCGAGTAATTCGGAATTTGGCGTTTGCGCCAGTATTTCACGCCAATTTTGCTCCTGCAGGAATTCTCGCGATGCCTCATCCCGCAAAGCGAAGAGACAAAGAATGGCGATATCGTGCGGAGGCGCGACTGCACTGGGCACTTGTGCCCGGTCGGATACTTGAGTTTCGCGCCGCGTTTGCTTCGCCAAAAGATTCTCAAAATCAGATGTGGAAACGCCGAGCCGCGCCGTGACGCGACGAGCGACTTCCCCGCGCATCAGCGGGTCCCGCACGTGCGAGACGGTTTCGGCCAAATTGCGGGCCAGTTCCATCTTTGCGCCCAACGAATCCAGATTCGTGCTGGACGCTTCTCGATCGATCCAATACTCGAAAAAATTGCGGGCGTCGGCTATTCGTGTTTCAAAATCTGCCTTTCCCTTCCGCCGGACGAGCGAATCGGGATCTTCGCCAGATGGCATCTCAGCAACGCGCACGATCAGATCGTTCTGGAGCAAGGCATCTAGGGAGCGGGCCGCGGCCTTTTTGCCGGCGGCATCGGCATCGAAGCAAAGGACGACCTCGTTAACGAAGCGTTTGAGGGCGCGCGCCTGTCTTTCAGTGAAAGCGGTTCCCTGGGGCGCCACCACGTTAGTGATTCCCGCTTCAAACAAAGTGATCAGATCGAGCTGGCCTTCACAGACAACGGCACAGTCCGCTTCGATCAAGCTGCGTTTGGTTTTATGGAGGCCGAATAGAACATTTCCTTTTCGAAAAAGCGGTGTCTCCGGCGAGTTGATGTATTTTGCGCCTTCCGTTTCGTTTTTCAGAATGCGCCCGCTGAAGGCAATTACTTCACCGACATCGTTATGAATGGGGAACATGATGCGGCCACGAAAACGATCGTAAACATCACTCTCCGGACGGTTCTCATCGCGTAACTTGACCAAGCCGCTTTGCAGAATTTGGCGGCGCTCATATCCGCGCTGCAAAACCCATTTTAAAAATGTGTCCCACTCCTCCGGCGCATATCCGAGTTGCCAATTCTTCGCTACCTGCTGATTGATCCCGCGATTTTTCAAATAAGCCCGAGCCGGCTCGGCAAAGTCCTTCTTCAGCAGATTATTATGAAACCACTCCGCCGCCTCGGCGTGCAGCTGCAATAATATTCGACGAGCTTCATGTTGGCGGTCCTCCTCGGCGCCGCCGCCGCGCTCTTCAATGACGGGGATGCCAACGCGGGCGGCCAGCTTCCGCACCGCCGATGGAAAATCGACGTGCTCGTAATCCATAACAAAGCGAAACACAGTCCCGCCGACGCCACAGCCGAAGCAGTGAAACGTTTGCCGCTGCGGGCTGACATGAAAGGAAGGGGTCTTTTCCTGATGGAACGGACAGAGCGCCTTGAAATTAGCGCCGGCGCGCTTGAGCGGAAAATACGAACCAATCACCTCAACGATATCATTCGCTGCGGCGATCTGTTCGATTGTTTGTGTTGGAATAGAGCCCACTAAGGTCGATTTTTCACTCGTTCAGATGAGTAAGCGATGTCAAATTTGCGCAATGCGACGCCGCCTCCAAGGGATGAAACAGGTATTGTCTATTGTAGTTTTGGGCCTCGCCTTGTTCACCAGCGAAAGAGCGGAGGCGCGCGACATTATCCATAAGGGCGACGTCGTGGTCGTGCCGTTGCGTGGAGAGGTTTCACCATCGCTCTTGATGTTTCTTCGTCGGGCCGAGAAAGCGGCGGAAAGCAGTGGCGCAGCGGCGATTATCATGGAGATGAACACATACGGCGGACGACTCGACGCCGCCGAAGAAATCACCAGCGTTCTCAACCACGCCACCATCCCAACTTACACGTTTGTCAATTCCAATGCGGGTTCGGCCGGCGCGCTTATCGCTTTGGCCACGAAGCACATTTATATGGCGCCAGTGAGCGCGATTGGAGCCGCCGCGCCCGTCTTGCCGACGGGCGAAGATCTTCCCGTCGCCGAGAAGGAAAAAACCCTATCTTATTGGTCGGCGCTTATCCGTGGTTCCGCCGTTCGCAACGGGCATAATCCGGACCTTGGTGAAGCTTTCATGAACAAGGAAAAAGAAGTCAAGATAGGCGACCGTATCGTTCATCCCAAGGGAACACTGCTCACCCTCAACGCGCAGGAAGCGACGGAAAAAATCAACGGAAAACCGCTGCTCGCCGATGGGATCGCGGATTCTATCGTTGACCTCAAACAGAAAGCGGGACTGCAAGGAAACCTTGTTTCTATTGATCCGACGGGCTTCGAGCAACTCGCCTTCTGGATTACGTCTCTGGCGCCGCTTCTTTTGCTGGGTGGCATCATCGGCGCTTACCTGGAATTCAAAATCCCGGGAGCGAGTTTGCCTGGTATTATTTCAGCGATTTGTTTCACGCTCTTTTTTGTCGGCCATTATTTTGCCGGCTTGGCCGGCTGGGAAGTTGTCGCCTTGTTCCTGCTGGGGCTGGCGCTGGTTCTAATCGAAATTCTTTTTTTCGCGCACTCAACGATCGTTTTCGGTGTCATCGGAGTGTTTCTCATGCTCGCTTCAATTCTTTGGGCAATGGTCGACCGCTACCCGGATCAAACATTTTTCCCAACGGGCCGGATGCTTGCCGTCCCGCTGCTAAATCTCTTCCTCGCTATTCTCGCCGCCGCGGTTGTGATCGCTCTTCTTGCTCGCTACCTACCGCGGACGAGTGTTTATCGGCGCTTTGCCTTGATTACGTCGAACCCGCCGGGGCCTTCGCTTTCGGGCACGCCGCGCGAATTTGCCGTCCCGGTTGCGCTTTCGCCCGGAACGCAAGGAGTTTCGCTCTCGATTTTGCGGCCCAGCGGCAAAGCGAGATTCGCCGACCATATTGTAGACGTGGTCACGCAGGGGGAATTTATCGCTCCGGGCACGCCGATTAGTGTGGTCCAAACCGACGGGATGCGGATCGTCGTGGAGAGCGTTGCTAAAGTGTAGTCAATCTAATCACTCTCTGACTGTCATCCCAACCGAAGGAGGAATCTCGCAGTCGAAGCGAATGCTACGCTGATTAAACTAGTTTGATCATCCGGCTTGTGAGGGATCCTTCTCCCGCCACTGCGGGATCAGGATGACACCGTAATCATACTTCGTGTTGGATGTAACCCTTAGGAAACAAACCACCCCTGATTGTCATCCCATCTTCCGCGGCATAACTCGACGGAGAAATAGCTGCGATGGCTCGCACCAAAACGAAGACGTCGTCATCGGGTTAGCCCCGGGCATACCATTGCAGAGCTGGCGCGGATGTGGTCCACTGGTGCGCCGTGTTTGGGATTCACGATTTTTCCCTCTTCGTCGCGAGCGGAATTTTGCTTAACCTCACTCCGGGTCCCGATACCGTCTATATTCTGGGCCGAAGTATCGCCCAAGGCCGCGCGGCCGGCGTTGCTTCAGCATTCGGAATTATGCTCGGGAGTATTGTGCATACTTGTGCGGCCGCACTGGGACTCTCCGTTTTTCTTGCGACTTCGGCGTTTGCCTTCGCTGTCATTAAGCTGATTGGCGGCGGCTATCTAATTTTTTTAGGAATCAGGATGCTCTTGGAGAGGCGACAAGAACTTCGGTTACCTTCGAGGTTTCGCCGCTCCGATTCCGGGGCTGCCTTTCGGCAAGGTGTTTTGACTAATGTGCTTAATCCGAAAGTCGCACTGTTTTTCCTGGCGTTTCTTCCTCAATTTATTGATCCCGCTTCAACCACCAAGGTACCGGCATTTATCGTTCTGGGTCTGACCTTTGTCACGACCGGCACGATTTGGTGCCTGATTTTAGCTTCGTTCGCTGCCATTTTCAGTCAGCGCCTGCGTGGGAATCAATCGATTGCGCAATGGCTCAATCGAGCCGTTGGTTCGCTCTTTGTTTTTCTCGGAGCTCGGTTGGCAACAACGCACTGAAGATCAAATCAGTTCTTGCTAACCGCCAGCCACCACCCGAACAAACTCAATTTGGTCACCTTCGGCCAGGGAGCGTTGCGGCCATTCGTGTCGGTGCAGCGCAAGGCCGTTGTGTTCGATCAGGACTGCTTGCGGAGTCAACTCAAAACGCTCGACGAGTTCAGCCACGGTGGTCGCGCCGCACGCGTCCACTGTTTCGCCGTTAAGTGAGATCTTCACACGCCCGCCAGCGCTTGATCCCAATCCTTCCATATCGGATCAAATCCACGAACTCGAAGAACGGACATGATTTCAGCCGGTGATCGCTCATCGCTGATTTCAAATTGTCCGGTCGCAAGCTTGTCTTCCCCGTTTTGAAAATCCGGCGCGACGATGCGGCCACGGACCGTTCGATGCAGATGCGCACTGCCTTGGCGAGTGTACCCTCCAGGCTCGGTGTGACTCCCTGCGCTCATCGTAGTGACGCCCAATGAGATCAGGGCATCTCGCAACGAAGCCCGCTCGCGCGTGCTCAGGACAATACCCACCTGTGGAAAAGTCATGCGAAACGCGCAGACCAACTGCGCCAGCTCACGATCGCTCATGGAAAACTGCGGCTGAAATCCACCCGCCGCCGGACGCAGCCGCGGCAAGCTCACACTGATGTGCGCGCGCCAACAGCGCTTCAGCAAATACTCGAGGTGAGCCGCTAAGGCAATCGCATCCGGCTGCCATTGCGCCAGCCCGAAAAGTACGCCGATGCCAAGCCGCCGAAACCCGGCATCATAACCCCGCTCGACGCAATCGAGTCGCCAATTGAAATCGCGTTTCGGTCCAGCGGTGTGAAGTTCAGCGTAAGAGGTGCGGTCGTAGGTTTCCTGATAGACCACCAAGCCTTCCGCGCCGGCGCGAACAATCGGCACATAATCTTCCGTCGGCATCGGCCCAACTTCTATGGCGATGGAGGCAAAATTTTCGGACAACGCCCGCACGCAGTCGACCAGATAATCTTTGCCGACGAACTTCGGGTGCTCTCCAGCGACCAAAAGTACCTGGCGAAAGCCTTGCTGAGCCAGATGTCGTCCCTCGGCAACCACTTCCTCAAGCTCCAGCGTGACCCGTAAAATGGGATTATCGCGAGAAAAGCCGCAGTAACGGCAATTGTTAATACATTCGTTCGACAGGTAAAGAGGCGCGAACAGCCGCATTGTTCGTCCGAAGTTTTGTAAGGTGAGAGCGCGCGAAGCTTGTCCCATTTTTTCCAGCTCGGCGTCAGATTTCGGCGCAACGAGCTCTGCAAAACGCCGGACGAGGGCGGATCGCGTCAGCGAGAGACCGTCGAGAGATTCAATAAATGACATGTCTGAAGTAATTTCGCGCGTGCGTCGCAGTTCGCAAACTGCAACCCATTTCGTAGGGCTGGCGGCACATCAGCTCCGTGGGCGAGATCATTCGGCTCGGTCAGGATAGCGGTTGATGAGCGGCCGGATCACGGTCGCGCAACCCACACTGTTATCCCGAGACGGGATCGCGACTGGGGCGGAGCGCTGATCTCTCACAGGCTGATGGAACCCCTCGGATCAATGCGTGCTCAAGTCTTCGTCGGTGAGATCCTTCGCTCCGCTCAGGATGACAACTAAGCGCGTCCGACAAAGCGAACCTATAGCGGCGTTAAACATCGCCGATCTCTCTCTCCCAGCTGTTGCCGTCCTTTTAACTTGCTCCTTGCGCGCTCCGTCGCGGCAGCAATTCTAAAAAAAACGCCGGGACAGATTGCTGTCCCGGCATTCCTGAATTCCTGATTTTCTAAGCGGCGTTTAGAACGCGAAGGTGACGCCACTCCGGACCATACCGAAGTTGTTATCCGGGCCGTCCAGGAAATGCCAGCTAAAATCAGCCATTATGCCGATGTGCCTGGTAAAGCGATATTCCAGTCCACCGCCAACCTCTCCCGCCAAAACCGCATCATCATTATGATTGACGTCCGAAACATGGAAAACCTCTTCTGGAAATTCGGCAAGCACGGTATGGCTTCCACCAAAAGCGCCTCCGATGCCTCCGTAGACGTAAGGAGCGAAACGCGAGCAACCGATTGGGTATCGCAAGGTGAGCGTGCCGAGGGCGCCGCCCACGGTGTCATGCGCGGCTAAAGCATATCCCTCCACGCCAATGCCGATGTATTTACAGAAAAAGTACTTGATGCTCCCACCGCCGCCCCAGCTCTCGTCTCTGGCTAAAAATCGGTCGTTGCTCAGATGACCGAGATCGAATTCATGGACGTCGGCGCCTTCGAAAGCCTCGTGAAATCTTATCAGCTCGCGGGAATCACGGCTATCGTCATTCCCTGGGAACGCGAAAGCGCCCCAAACGGAGACGTTCACTTCAGTAGAGCGGTACCACTCGCATGGCGGCGGGGCCGGCTGCATAATCTCCTTGTCTTTTCCGGAGTATCGTTCTGTGCCGGCCCAAGCCAACGCGCAAAGAGCGCACAAAATTGTCGAGGTTAAGATGAATTTCTTCATGGCGAGCTTTTACATGGGCACAGAAGGTGGGTCAACAGTTAATTCTAACGACTCCCATTCAAGATGTCGTAAAAGTCATAACGAGTGGCTTGGCCCTCGATCCGACAAAAAAAAGACGGCGGCATCGGGTTAAACCGCGATGCCGCCGATATAACTGAAGCAGCCGATCTAGAACGCGAAGGTTAAACCGCTGCGGACCATACCGAAGTTGTTATGCGGACCGTCAACGACATTCCAGCTGAAGTCGTTCGTCCATCCGATGTGCCTGGTGATACGAACTTCGATACCGCCCCCGAATTGTCCCATACCTTTGCCCTCACCCTCGGAATGATCGGTTGTAAGGGTCGCGCCGCTCGGCACAACTCGATCCCGTTCTCCGCCACCGAAGATGACGCCGCCACCCGCCCAGGCATATGGGGCGAAGCGAGAGCAACCAATCGGATAACGAAGCGTGAACGTGCCTAACACCGAGCCAATGGCACGGCGATCTTCGTCTTTCGTAAAAACGAAGCCTCCCGGCGTCGGGGTGCCGTTGAAGTCGAAGCGGATCCGCTTCGCATCAAGAACGAAACCTTCAACACCGAGACCGAAATAGCGATGCCAAAAATATTTTACATCGCCGCCTCCGCCCCAGGCGTGGTCGGTTTCAAGATACCGGTCCCCACCGATGTCACCGAGAAGAAAGTCTACGACTCCCACCCCGCGCGACTCGGTGCCGGTAAGGGCATAAGTTCCCCAAAGACTGACGTTCCATTCATTATCGGCATACCAGCACTCCGCCGGCGCGACTGCTCTCTGCTGGATTTCTTTGCCCGAGAATTCTGTCCCAGCCAAAGCTGCGGACACAATCGTGGCAGATGCTATTACGCTTAATGTTATTTTTCTCATTGATCCTTTCTCCCTTTGGTTAAGAGCCGCTAATGCAGCTAAAATCGTTCCCAACGTATCTGAGAACGAATGCCACTGGTTTTGCGGATGCAGCGACTCAAGCACATCACCTGCAAATTGCAAGGCGGTACGGCGTAAGTTTCAGATAGTCAGGGCCTTAACTCAGCGCCCGTGTTCGCGTCAGTAACGGTAAATTTTTCGTGATGAAATGTCGGATCGCCTCGAAACATCAGACGGCCGGCATACCTGCGCTCCAATTCCACCAGCAGTTCTTCATCCTCTTCCTTCAATCGTTTCAGCACGGCTGGGTTCAGGATCACCCGGATCTCGTGCACGCTATCCTGATATTTTCGCATCACCGTGTTAAGCGTGCGATGCAGTTCCACGCTTGTGGTCATCGAGGTCTTGACCACGCCGTGACCGCCGCAGTACGGACAGTTCTGGTAAATTGTGTCGCTTAAGCTTTCCTGCGCGCGCTGCCGGGTCATTTCCATAAGACCAAGCGGCGAAATCGGAAGGACGTGCGTCTTGGCCTTATCGCGCTTCAACCGCTCCTTCATCAAGGCATAAACCAGTTGCTGGTCTTTGCGGCTTTTCATGTCGATAAAATCGCCAAT
>Ga0070706_100006635_pt1 | contig 10918 bp, 11 predicted proteins | sample KBSK5501metaG_FD_65476 | JGI IMG/M metagenome (GOLD analysis project Ga0070706, IMG submission 65476) | Corn, switchgrass and miscanthus rhizosphere microbial communities from Kellogg Biological Station, Michigan, USA - KBS K5-50-1 metaG | ecosystem: Host-associated > Plants > Roots >...
ATCGGGGTGGATCTCAAGGTGACTGTTCTCGAGGCCGCCACCGTCCGGGCCCGTCGCAAGACCAGCGAATTCGACATGATTAAGGGTTATTACACGAGCGACGTGATCGACCCCGACGAGCTGGTGGCCTTCGGCATCGACTACGCCGGCGGGGCGGTGGCCAAGTGGATGAACTTCAAGAACGACCGGATCACCCAGCTGGCGGCCGCGGCCGAGGCGGAGATGAACCCGCAGAAGCGGAAGGCGATGTACTTCGAGATCCAAAAGATCGCCAGCGACCAGTTCGCAGTAATCCCGCTGTATTACTCTGGCAACCGCACCGCTCTGTGGGACCACGTGCACGATTTTGCCCAGCTGCCCACAGGGAACTATCGCCTCTGGGAGTCTTGGGTCTCGAAGTAGAGGATCGGTAGGAAGCCCGGCGAACGCCGGCCCCCTACCGCGGTGAGGAACCATGGGGCGCTACCTCGTGCGGCGACTTCTGCTGCTCCTGCCCGTGGCTTTGGGGGTCACCATCGTCACGTTCTTCCTGCTCCGCCTGATCCCCGGGGATCCGGCCGCCATGATGCTCGACAACCGGGCGACAGCGGAGAACGTCGCTCGACTGCGCCATCAACTCGGCCTCGACCGGCCACTGTTCATACAGTATTTGCTCTTCCTCCAGAACATCGTGACGGGGCGCCTGGGAGAGTCACTCTACTACCGCAGCCAGGTCCTACCGATCATCCTGGAACGGTTGCCGGTCACACTTTTCCTAGCCGCGTATTCCACGATCCTCGCAGCGATCGTCGCGGTCCCTCTCGGGGCTTGGGCAGCGCTTCAAAAGGGGCGTGCTTCGGATCAGGTGATCCGGTTGGGTGTGCTCTTTTCGCTGGCGACGCCCAACTATTGGGCGGCGATCGTGCTGCTCCTGGTCTTCAGCGTCGAGCTCCGCTGGTTTCCCGTCGGCGGATTCGGCACGACCTTCGGCGAGCACCTGAGGCATCTCTTGCTGCCGGCTCTGACGATTGCGCTCTCCCTGGTGCCTATCCTGGTCCGCACATTGCGGCACAACATCCTGGAAGTGTTGCGCACCGAGTACGTCAGGACGGCCCGTGCCAAGGGGTTGCGGCGAATGACGGTATTCAGCCGGCACGTGCTCAGGAACTCGCTGATCTCGACCGTCTCCCTCCTGGGCCTCCACCTGGGTTTCCTCGTCGGCGGGGCGGTCGTGACCGAGACGGTCTATGCCATTCCCGGATCCGGCTTCCTGCTGATCAAATCTACCTTTGCCCGGGACTACCCAATGGTGCAGGGCCTCACCCTGATGTTCGCCGGCCTGGTGATCCTGGTGAACCTGCTCACCGATGTGACGTACGCTGCCCTCGACCCTAGGGTGACCTATGATTGACAGCGCCCAAGCGCTGAATGCGCCGCGGCCTGCGGGGAGACGGTTCGCTGCCCGGCGATTGCGGCTCTCGCCCCTAACCTGGATCGGGGTGGCGATGTTGGTCGCCGTGCTATTCGCCGCCGCGTTCGCGCCGCTTCTGATCCGATACGATCCCATCAAGACCGAGTTGACCAACAGTCTGCAGCTCCCGTCGGCCGCCCACCCGCTGGGAACGGACAACTTCGGCCGCGATATCCTCAGCCGGCTCCTGTACGCCGCCCGGGTGGATCTGCAGATCATGACCGTTCCCACGACGGTGTCATTCCTGATCGGCCTGGGGATGGGATCGGTCGCCGGCTACTACGGGGGCGCGGTCGACGGGGTACTCATGCGCGTCGTGGACGTGTCGATGGCGTTCCCTTTTTATGTGCTCGTGATCGCCATCGTCGCCATGCTGGGGCCGGGCCTCGTGAACATGTACGTCGCCATGGTCCTGGCCGGCTGGGTGGCGTATGCGCGGGTCATCCGTGGCGAGATTCTGGCGGCGAAGAGCCTCGAGTACATCCTGGGCGCACGGGCGCTCGGCGCCTCCGACGCGCGCGTGATTCGCCGCCACCTGTTGCCCAACGTGGTGACCGTGGGAATCATCTTCGCCATGTCCGACGCGGTGCTCAACATCCTGCTGGGCGGGGCGCTTAGCTTTCTCGGTCTGGGGGTCCAACCTCCCACCCCCGAGTGGGGGCTCATGATCGCGGAGGGGCGCGACTTTCTGCTCACATCTCCCGCGATGGTGCTGTTCCCCGGCCTCGCCCTCCTGTGGGTAGGGGTGACGTTCAACCTTCTGGGCGATGCCCTCACTGATTACCTCCGTCCTGGTGGTTGATCGATTCCGACGTTCGAGGTGTCTAGGTGAAGGTGCTGATCTCGGCAGACATGGAAGGAACGGCAGGCATCGTCGATCGTGCGCACACCGCTATCCCCGACCGTGCCATGTTGACGGGCATGCAGCACAACGCCGCCGAGTACGACTGGGCGCGACGGCTCATGACCGAGGAGGTCAACGCGGCGATCACGGGTGCCTTTCAGGGCGGGGCCACGGAGGTGTGGGTCACCGACGCCCACGGGAGCATGCGTAACCTGCTGCCGCTCGCCTTGCACCGCGAGGCCAGGTACGTGAGCGGCACGCCGAAGATGCTCTGTATGCTCGAAGGGTTGGATGAGACCTTTGGGGCCGTGATGTTCACAGGCTATCATGGAAGTGCGGGGACCCCCGCCTCGGTGCTGGCCCACACCTATATCGGCATCATCCAAGATCTGCGGCTGAACGGTGTCTCAATGGGCGAGTACGGGATGAATGCCGCGGTCGCCGGTCACTTTCGGGTGCCAGTGGTCCTCGTCACCGGCGACAACACGGTTGTTGCGCAAGCGCAAGGTCTGCTCGGATCCGAGGTGGTAGGCGTGGAGGTGAAGCGCGCGTTGGGGACCCACGCGGCGGTGCACCTGCACCCTGAAAAGGCCCGCGAAGCCATCAAAAATGGAGCCGCCGAAGCGGTCCGGCGCGCCGCGCGCCTCCGCCCGTATCGAGTGGCTCCGCCCGTTCGGCTCGAGGTGGACATCGTGGGCCCGGACCTCACAGATCTCGCCAGCCTTTTGCCCGGTGTGAATCGGCTCGGGCCGAGATCGGTCGGTTACGAGGGCCCTGATGTTCTCAACATCTTCAAGGCATGGCGGGCGTTGTTGAACGTGATGATGAGCCGCTTTCCCGTGTAATCCAAATCGAAAGACGCACGCCTCTCCACCACCCGGGGAATTTCAGACCAGGGCATCCGCAAGGTCCCGCATGGTGGGCACGATCAGATCTGGCTGATGCGGCGTGAAGCCAAAGGGATGCTGGCGCCGATTGATGAAGGCCGTCCGCATTCCCGCCGATTTGGCGCCGATGCAATCGAACGCGTGATTGGCGACGAACAGCACCTCGTCCATGCGGACCCCTACGATCTCTGCCGCTTTTGTGTATGTGGCGGGATGAAGCTTGAACGCATTGGCGACCGCGACCGAGATCACGCGGTCGAAGGGGATTCCGTGATAGCGCTTGGCGGTCTCGAGCATATCGGGGTCGCCATTCGAGAGAACCACAAGCGGGTAATCCGTTTGTAGTCGAGCGAGCGCTTCGGGCACCTCGGGGAACGGTCGCAGACGCTCGATATGAGCGACGAGGGTGCGCACCTCGTCGACCGTGTAGGGGATGCCGGCGCGCTCGAGGACGAAGGCGACCGAGCGATGGCCAATCTCGCGATACGACGTGTGTTCCCGATGCAGGAGCGCGTCGATCATCGAGTTCTCGAAATGCGCCCGGCGCACCACGTCACGAAAGAATTGGGAGATCCATGCCATCCTTTGGCTGCTAAGAACGGGGCCGCGGCCTCAGTCAATCCGCTCTGCATATCGACCACGGTTCCATACTGGTCGAACATGCAGATCTTGATGGAAGCCTTCAAATCTTCGGTCTGCGGCATTGGTAGTCGCTCCGGGGTCGTTGGTGGCGAGTCAGTGACGATCATTTCATCGAACCATCATTCTCGGCAGCGCGCTTACCGCCCTCGTCACTGTCATTGAGCGCCCCGCGCGCCCGGTCGACTTTCGACGCCTCTTCTCCTCTGCCGTCGCCTCCCTTGCGCGGCGTCCGTGGTGCACGCACCACGAAAAAGGGGCCGACTCCAAGAAACGCTAATTGGTGTTGAGGAGGTGGACCAATGCGACTGCTGACCTTTTCAGCCCGAGGGCAGACGAGGCTGGGCGCGGAAGCGGGAGCGTGGGTGATCGACCTCAACCGGGCCGGCCACGAGTACTTCGGCGCGCAGGGAGGGCCCCGGGCGGCGGGCCAGGCAGATACGTGGCTCCCCCCCTCGATGAAGGAGTTCCTGGCGGGCGGGAATGACTCCATGGCCGCCGCAGGAGAGGCGACCCGGCACATTCACACCCTCCTCAATGACCCCTCGGAGGCCGCGCGCATCCAGCGGGAGGGCGTCGCGTGGCGATCGGACGACGTCCGACGGTTGCCGCCGGTGCCCGACCCGCCGAAGATCCTCTGCGTCGGCCGTAACTACGCGGAGCACGCGAGGGAAGGCGGGGCCGAACCGCCGGAGCTTCCCATTTTCTTCGGACGGTTTCCGCACAGCCTGCTCGGACCGGGGGAACCGTTCGTGCTCCCCACGGTGAGCCCGCAGGTCGACTTCGAAGGTGAGCTCGTCGCGGTGATCGGCCGGCGGGGCCGCGGGATTCCGGAGGCGCGCGCGCTCGACTACGTCGCCGGGTACACTATCTTCAACGACATCTCGATCCGGGACTTCCAGCGGCGTACCTCGCAGTGGATGCTTGGCAAAAACTTTGATCGAAGCGGACCTCTCGGCCCAGCGCTGGTCACCCGGGACGAGATCCCCGACCCGCAGAACCTGACGCTGACCGTGGACGTGAGCGGCGAGCGGATGCAGGAGGCGCACACCGGAATCATGATCTTCGGCGTCGCGCACCTCATCGCGTACGTCTCGCAGGCGCTGACCCTGGAACCCGGCGACCTGATCGCCACCGGGACACCCAGCGGGGTTGGGTTTGCCCGGAAACCCCCGCGGTGGCTGCGCGCGGGGGATATCGTACGTGTCTCGATCGGGCAACTCGGCGTGCTCGAAACCCCGATCGTCGCGGCCTGAAGCCCGGCCCACGCTTCGCCGAAGCCGTATCCAGTGCGAGGAGGGGGACGAACATGATCAAGCGGATCGCAGTGCTCACAGGCGGTGGGGATGTCCCCGGCCTCAACGCCGCCATCCGGGCCGTCGTGAGAAGGGCCGAGGCGAAGCAGTTCGAGGTGGTCGGCGTGCGCGATGGTTGGCGCGGGCTCATCGACGACGATACCCTCGCGCTCTCCCGGGACGCCGTGTCGGGGATCCTGCCGAAAGGCGGCACCATGCTCGGCACGTCGCGGACCAATCCGCTGAAGGCGAAAGACGGGATGGCGCGGATCAAGGCCACACTGGCCCGCCACCGGATCGATGCCCTGGTGGCAATCGGGGGCGATGACACGCTCGGGGCGGCGGCCCGCCTCAACCAGGACGGCATCCCGGTGGTGGGGGTGCCGAAAACCATGGACAACGACGTCCGGGGCACCGACGTCACCATCGGATTCGACACCGCAGTCAACACGGTCATGGAGGCGCTGGACCGGCTTCACACGACGGCCGACTCCCACCATCGGATCATGGTCGTCGAGGTGATGGGGCGCGACGCCGGATGGGTGGCCACGGTCGCGGGGCTGGCGGGCGGTGCAGACGTCGTGCTCGTCCCGGAGGTCCCGTTCGACCTCGACGAGGTATGCGCCACGCTGCGGAAGCGCCGCGCTACCGGACGGCAGTTCAGCATCGTCGTGGCGGCCGAAGGCGTCACGCTCAAAGACGCCAAGGGCCAAGTGGTGCAGAACACGGAGGTCGACGCGTTCGGGCACGCCCGCCTCGGCGGGATCGGGACGCTCCTCGCAGGTGAGATCGAGCGGCGGATGGAGCACGAGACGCGCGCGACCTCGCTCGGGCACGTGCAGCGCGGCGGCGCGCCGACGGCGTTCGACCGCGTGCTCGCGACGCGATTCGGGATTGCCGCGGTCGACGAACTCGCCAGCGGGAGGACCGGCGTGATGGTCGCGTTGCGTGGGACGTCGATCGTGACGGTTCCCCTGGAGGAGGTCTTAGCGGGCCCCCGCCCTCTCGACCTGGATCTGTACGCGGCGACCCGGCTGTTTTCGTAAGCGCGCGAGGCTACCGGCTCGCCTCCACAATCGCCCGACCGATCTCTTGGATCGCTACTCGCCCCTCGGCGTTGACCGCGAGATCATTCGTGAATACCGCGGCGATCACGGGCCCGGTCGGCAAGAAGAGGATCCCGGCATCGTTGAGCACACCGGGCAGTGTGCCCGTCTTGTGGGCCACGACGACGTCCGGAGCCAGCCAGGCGGGGAGCCGGTCGCGCTCCGTCTGGGCCCGCAGCATGTCGAGCAGCAGCGATGTCGTGGCCGGCGTCGCCAGTTCCCCCGCAAGGAGACGGCGGAGTTGATCGGCCGTGTCGTGCGGGGTCGAGAAGTTATCACGGCCTCGCGCGCGGGCCTCGAGATCCATCATCCGCCGGGCGAGCACGGTGTCCTGCCACCCGGCACGAGAGAGGTACGCGTTGATCCGATCCATGCCCACGAGGTCGATGATGGCGTTGGTCGCCCGGTTGTCGCTGACGATAATCATCAGCGTGGCGAGATCCCGCAAGGTATACGGCAATGGTGTGAGATGCTGGATGACCCCGCTGCCGCCCGCGGTGTTCCCCGCGGCAATGGGCATCGCCTGATCCCACCGGGACCGGCCGGCCTCGACGTCGGCCGCCAGGGCCAGGAGCACCGGCACCTTGATCACGCTCGCGGTCGCAAAGCGGTGGCCGGCGTTCCAAGCGGCCCAGCGCTCGCCGGCACCGTCGCAAATCACGCAGCCGAGCCGTCCCCGGAGCGCCGACGCCGCCCGCTCGACGTGAGTCTGGAGATCCGGCTTCATCCCGCGCTGACCACCGAATCTCGCGCGCGGCGCCCCTCGAGCGCTAATCGAGGAGATCGCTGCGCGCTTCCGAAATATATGGGAACCTTGCTCATCGGAGGCATGCGATGCGTAGGCTCCACCATCCGCTGTTGACGCTGGCTCCGGCGCTTCTGTTGATCGTCAGCATCCTGCCGCCGGCGACGCAGGCGCAGAGTCCGGCACGGGGAGGGACCCTCACCGTTGGGGTCCCCGCCGAGTTGAAAACACTCGACCCGCACCAGTCGGCGTTGACGATTACGTATGTCGACCTCAGCCCGATCTTCCAGACGCTGGTGGACCTCGGCCCGAGCCTCGAGCTCCGCCCGCTGCTCGCTGCGTCGTGGAAGGTCGGATCGGACAACCTCACATGGACGTTCAATCTCCGGCACGGCGTCCTCTTCCACAACGGCCGCGAACTGACCTCGCGAGACGTCAAGTTCAGCATCGAACGCATCCTCGATCCCAAGACCGGCGCCCGAGGCCGGGGCGATCTGAGCGCCGTCGACTCGATCGCCACGCCGGATCCGTACACCGTCCAGTTCAAGCTGAAGTCGCCGTTCAGCGTGTTCCCGACAAAACTCACGACGACGTTCCAGGCCATCCTTCCCGTCGAAGCGGTCAATCCCGCTACGAACGAGCTGGTGAAGCCCATCGGCACCGGGCCGTTCGCGTTCGTCGAGTGGAAGACCAACGATCACCTCACGATGCGGCGGTTCGATCGCTACTGGGAGAAGGGGAAGCCGTACCTGGACGAGGTCGTGATCAAACCGATCCCCGACGAGACCGTCCGCCTGACCGCCCTGCAAACGGGCGACGTCAACCTCATCCTGAGCGTGCCCCAGGCGAGAATTCAGGACCTCTTCGCCCATCCCTCGAACGACTACGTCATCCGGCTTGTGCGCGGCGGAGGGGGACAGGGCGTCGTGATCCTCAACACCCGCCGCAAACCCTTCGACAACCTCAAAATCCGCCAGGCGGTGGCTTACGCCCTCAACAAGCGTGAGCTGACGGAAGCCGCGTTTCGGGGTTGGGGCCATCCCGTCAACCAGAACTTCGCGCCCTCGTCCCCCTGGTACCTCAAGGTCAAAGAGCGGGCCATGGACCTGGCGAAGTCCAAACAGTTGCTGGGTGAGGCGGGGATGCCCAACGGCTTCAAGACCACCGCCACCGTCGGTAACAGCTCCGACCTGCTTGCGGTGGCCCCGGTGTATCAGGCGGAACTGCGACGGGTTGGGATCGATGTCGCGCTGCAGGCGTTTGACGTCCCCACATGGGCGAAGCGGATCGACAGCGGGGACTTCGACATGGAGAATACGGGATTCTTTGCGAAGGTGGATCCCGACGACGGCTACTACCGATATCTCCACTCCAACGGCGGCGTCTGGCAGCTGAGCGGGTTCCTGGCCAACCCTACGCTCGACCGGCTGCTCGACGACGGCCGCGTCGAGTCCGAGACCGAAAAGCGCAAGGCGATCTACGCCAAAGTGGTGGAGATCGTCCAGGAGGAGTCCTCGATGCTCATCTACGGCAGCGGCGACACCGCCGCCGGCTGGAGGACCACCGTGCGCGGCTTCGCCCCGCAGATCATCGGCGCGCTCTCGTACCCCGGCGGAGGCGTCCAGGAGACCTGGATCTCGAAGTAACCCACCGGCGCGGTGCCCGCATTCGAGGCGGCCCGCCCTCCTCCTCGATGATCCGCTACCTGCAGGCGCGGGTGCTGGCCCTGCTGCTCATCCTGGTGCTCATGTCGGTCGTTGTCTTCTCGTTCCTGCACCTCACCCCCGGCGATCCGGTCGAGGCCATGCTCGGTTCGGAGGTCGATCAGGAGACGAAAGATGGCCTCCGGCACGCGCTGGGGCTCGATCAGCCGTTACCGGTGCAGTACGGCTTGTGGATGAGCCGGGCTCTACGCGGCGACCTTGGGTCGTCCATCCAGATGCACCAGCGGGTCTCGGCACTCCTGGCAGAGAAGCTGCCCGTCACGATCGAATTGACGGCGGCCGCGAGCGTGGTCGGTCTGCTGATTGCCTTGCCGGCCGGAGTGCTTGCCGCCGTGCGCCGGAACTCGGCCGTGGATCTTGGGGCGATGGGGATCGCTCTCGCGGGCGTTTCCATTCCGTCATTCTGGCTGGGTGTGATGCTCATCCTGCTCTTCGCCCTGCACTGGCGGATCTTCCCGTCCATTGGCTACGTGCCGATCTTCCGGGATCCGATCGGTGCCCTGAGGCATCTGGTACTCCCTGCGGTCACGCTGGGACTGGGACTGGCGGGGACGTTGACGCGCATGGTCCGGTCGGGCGTGCTGGAGGAACTCGGCCATGAGTACGTCCGCACGGCCAAGGCCAAGGGCCTGCGTTTCCCGACGGTCATCAACCGTCACGTGTTGCGGAACGCGCTCCTTCCCACGTTGACGGTCCTGGGCGTACAGGTCAGCGTGCTCCTCGGTGGGGCGGTCATCACGGAACAGATCTTCGCGTGGCCGGGGGTGGGGCAGCTGGCCGTGCAGGCGGTGCAGAGCCGCGATTATCCGGTGCTGCAGGGAAGCATTCTCATCATCGCCGTGCTCGCCACCGTGGTGCAGCTCGTCGTCGACCTCGCGTACGCGTTTATGGACCCGCGCATCCGGCTCTCATGACCCGCGCGTACCGGCACTTCCTGCGCAACCGGTTAGGAATCGCCGGGGCGACCCTCGCGGCCCTGCTCCTGATCGTGGCCCTCGGCGCGCCGTGGCTGGCCCGGGAAGATCCTCTGGACATGCACATGGCGGAGACGCTGCGGCCCCCCTCGGCCCAGCATTGGTTCGGCACCGACCAATTTGGCCGTGACGTCTGGGCGCGGGTCGTGTACGGCGCCCGTCTCTCATTCACGGTCGGCCTCGTCTCGATGTTGCTGGCCACGACCTTGGGAATGCCCTTGGGTGCCGCGGCCGGCTACCTGGGCGGCACCGTCGACGCGGTGGCGATGCGTGTCATGGACGCCATCCTGGCGTTTCCCGCGATCCTGCTGGCGATCGGCCTGGTCGCCGCGCTGGGCCCCGGGAGGGGCAGCGGCATCATCGCGATCGGGATCGTCTACATCCCCGTGCTGGCCCGAGTGACGCGGGGCGCCGTGCTGGCGCGCCGCGCCGAGGAGTATGTGGACGCCGCCCGGGCCGTGGGCGTGACCGACTGGGGCATCCTGCGCCGCCACGTGCTCCCGAACTCGATCGCGCCCATTCTGGTCCAGGCCACGGTGGGGTTCGCCAGCGCTGTGGTCATCGAAGCGGGACTATCGTTCCTGGGGGCCGGGACGCCGCCGCCAACCCCAAGTTGGGGCAGCATGCTGAACGAGGCCCGCCAGTTCATGGTGGTGGCGCCGCACGTCGCGGTCTTCCCCGGCGCCGCGATCTCGCTGGCGGTGCTCGGGTTCAATCTGCTGGGTGACGGGCTGCGCGACGTACTGGATCCGCGATTGAAGGCGTAGTGTCGACCAGTCGGGAAGGATAACGCGTTCGGAAGGGGTGAGAACCGATGAGCGGGCGGGCGCTGGTCGCGGTGGTCGTCGGGGCGCTCGTGCTGTCGCTCACCGGTCCGTTGAGGGTGCGCGGTGGAGCGGCGATCCGGCTCCCCGACATCGAGCACCCCAAGGTGTTCGCCGCGGGCAAGATCGGGCGATCTGGCGGCACGCTGGTCGTCGGTGAGATTTCCGATCCGCGGACATTCAACTTGATCGTCTCGCAGGAAACCTCCTCTACGATTCCGCTCTCGCGCGTCTTTGACGGGCTTGTCGAGACAAACGCGGACACGCTGGAGGTTGAGCCTGGATTGGCCGAGTCGTGGACCACGAGCCCGGATGGGAAGACCTGGACGTTCAGGCTGCGTAGAGGGGTCCGGTTTCACGACGGAGTGGAATTCACCGCCGACGACGTGGTCTTCAACATGGAGACAGCGTTCACCCCGGGCGTCCGCGG
>Ga0070706_100006640_pt1 | contig 10916 bp, 10 predicted proteins | sample KBSK5501metaG_FD_65476 | JGI IMG/M metagenome (GOLD analysis project Ga0070706, IMG submission 65476) | Corn, switchgrass and miscanthus rhizosphere microbial communities from Kellogg Biological Station, Michigan, USA - KBS K5-50-1 metaG | ecosystem: Host-associated > Plants > Roots >...
CGGCGGGACGCCGGCGCTACTCGGCCCGCACTTCGTAGAGACGTTGCTGGCAACGTCTCTGCCGGCGGCGCCGGTGCAACCAGCGGGAGACGCAGCAAGCTACGTCTCTACGACTATCCCATCACTGTGGTGTGCTCGGGCTTGACCTTATACATCACGCGGACTTCGCTGGGTTGCGCGTAGGGATACTTATCCACGCCTAGATATTTTTTGGCCAGTTTGTTGATGTTTTCCTCAGCGCCGTCTTCGGTGATCTCGACCACGCGGCCGCGAATCTCAAGATAACGGTAGGGGTTTTCAGGATCGATAATGGCCATCGACACCCGGGGATCGCGGCGTACGTTGCGATCCTTCTGGCGTCCCTTGGCAGAATTGAAGATTACGTGCTCGCCGTCGAAGTCGCACCACACGGGCGTGACTTGAGGGCGGCCGTCGGGCATTAACGTCCCCAGACTGGCAAAAGCCCGCTTCTGAAACAGATCGCGGTACTTCTCGGGGATAACTTGCGACATGAGAGCCTCCGAATTTCGATTCCAGCATTATAGTGGTCAGGCAGGCGTGCAAACAATTTCGACGATAGGTGAACTGCATCTATGACTGGATGGCTCAGCAAGCGCAACGTCTCTACCCGACGGACATTTATTTTGACCGCGGTCGTTTTGATTTTGTCGGCCATGCGGGCGCCGTTGCGCGCGGCGAGCGAATCGGCAGCGAAATATCCGCCGACGATTGTCTTTATGACAGATTTTGGGGTGATCGACGACGCCGTCGCGATCTGTCGGGGCGTGATGTACAGCATTATGCCTGAGGTGCGGGTTGTCGACCTGACACACCAAGTCACGCCGTTCTCGATTCGGGATGGAGCACGGTTTCTGTATGGGGCGACGCCGTACTTTCCCGCAGGGACGGTCTTCGTGGTGGTCGTGGACCCGACCGTGGGCAGCACGCGCAAGGCGATCGTCGCACGGTCGAAGCGTGGGCAGTATTTTGTGCTGCCCGATAACGGACTGCTAACACTGGTCGAACAGCGCGACGGAATTGAAGCCGTGCGGGAGATTACGAATCCGGAGTGGATGATCGGCAGCAAACTATCGTCGACGTTTCATGGGCGCGACATTTTCTCGCCGGTAGGGGCGCACATGGCGCGAGGCGATGATTGGAGCAAGGTCGGTCCGGAGATGGCGGTGAAGGATCTGGTTCGTCTGGAACTGAAAGCTGCCAAACTCGATGAGCGCGGACTGAACGCCACCGTGATTGCGACCGACGGGCCGTTCGGCAACCTGGTTACGAACGTGGATGCGGATGATTTTCTGAAGCTGGGATACCAGCGCGGTCAGGAAGTTCCGGTCACGATTGGCGGCAAAGAGATGACGATGAAATTCGTGAAAACTTTTAGCGATGTGCTGCTGAACCAGCCGTTGCTGTACATCGACTCGCGGGGGCATCTGGGGCTGGCGGTGAACCAGAATAGTTTTGCGGCGACCTACGGGATCAAGCCTCCAGCGGAGCTTTTTATTCCGCGGGCGAAGTGAGGATTGTGTAGCGGCGGACGCATTCGTCCGCACCGCGAGTCACGCACGAGAGTCAAAATCCCCACCCTTCGACTGCGCTCAGCGCAGGCTCCTGTCGCGAAGAACGCGACAAGGGTGGGGCACCCGATACGTGTTTAGGGGTGGTCATCGACATCTTTCGCAACGCGCGGTAACACTGCGCGCAGCAGCGATTCGAATATTGTTTTGACGCGCTCGCCGGTTTCCATCACTTCGGCATGCGACAGCGGTTGGTCCAGGATTCCGGCTGCCATGTTGGTGACGCAGGAAATTGCGAGGACTTTGATTTCCATGTTGCGCGCCGCGATCACTTCGGCCACCGTCGACATGCCCACCAGGTCGGCGCCGATGCGGCGCAGATACTCGATCTCCGCCGGCGTCTCGTAGCTGGGCCCGAGCAGGGCAGCGTAGACGCCTTCGTGCAACGGGAGGCCGAGTTTGGCGGCTTCCTCGCGTGCGAGTTGGCGATAGTCACGGTCGTAGGCTCGCGACATGTCGGGGAAGCGGACGCCGAAGCGGTCATCGTTTGCGCCGACCAGCGGATTAGTTCCCTGCAGATTGATGTGGTCGCGGATCAGGACTAGCGCGCCCTGCGAGTAGCTGAGATTGATGCCTCCGGCGGCGTTGGTGAGGATGACGGCGCGAATTCCCATGCGTCCGAAGACGCGGATCGGGAAGGCGACTTCCTGCGCGGAATATCCCTCGTAAAGATGCGCGCGGCCTTGCATGGCGGCGACCGGCACGTTTCCCGCATTGCCGAGCACCATCTGGCCGGCGTGGCCGAGGGCGGTCGAGCGCGGGAACGTGGGAATGTCGGCGTAGGGGATGCGAGTGGCGACGGTGAGCGAATCGGCGAATGCGCCCAGTCCGGAGCCGAGGACGAGTCCGATCTTCGGGCGCAATGGTGTGCGATTTAGAATAAATCGCGCGGCGGCGTCAGCGAGTGTGAATTGGTCGGTCATGTCGGAACGAGCAATCCCTCAGCGGCTAAAGCCGCAAATCCCGACGGCACAATCGGCACGGCTAAAGCCGTGCCCTTCCCGGTGGTTTCCTATAGTGCGCGTTCTCACCACGATCTGATTTACAAGTCGCCGTCGGCCAGATGGCGGCCGTGGCCGTTGCGTTCCAGCCAATCATACAGAAACGTTTGGTAGAGATAAGAGGCGACGATCTCTTCGCCGAGTTCGTGCGTTTCGGTGCAGATGAAAGGCAGGCGCAGACCGGCGAGCACGGCGATCAACGATTGCGTGATCCGGTTGGGATTCGCGGCGCGGTAGGGATACTCAGACTTGATTTCGCTGAGCGACGCAGTTATCACGAGCAGGCTGTGGGAACGATCGCTCATGCGGCGCAGACGATTGATGAAGACCGAGCGGTTCGAGGTGAAGGAACAGATCAGGTCGGCGAGATCTTTGCGTTCGACGACGCAGGAGTCTTCCATCCCGCTGACGGAATAGTCGCCGAGCGGCAGCGCTCGTTCCTCGATGTCGGCGAACCATTTGCGAAAGCGGCGGAAGGAGAGCGGGTTCTGCTCGCGGGTGTCGATGATGGCCACGGGCAGGGGTGTGCGGAGCTGCGTGCCTCCGCGCTCGGCCAGCACTGGCAGCGGAGGATGCGGCACCGGCTTGGCCAGCGTGGTCCACTGGAGCGGGGACGGGATGAGTGTGCGTTTGCGGGGCATTGTAGATCGGTCTAACGATTTACCCTAAAACTTCTTCTCGAACCTGGCAAAGGCGGTTTCGAGCTTCCACTGCTCGCGAGCCCGTTCGTTGGCGGCAAGAAACTTCTCGCAAGCGGGCGTCGGCTTCTCTTCTGTCGCAATATCGGACGCGCAGGCGGTCACCGGACGAAATGAATCTTTCGTCCCTGCCCACAAACTTTGCCCGGGCAAGAAGCTATGCTCGAGGCTTTGCCGCGTCATCCGCTTCAGTTGAGTGTACGCCAGGCGATATCCCTCGACCGCCCGCAAATATTCGTGCGTCATGTCGGAGCGGGCTACGCCATCATCGTCGGTGGAGATCGCGACCGGGACGCCGTACTTCATGTAGACGGGCAAGGGATGGTCGTCGCCGCTGACGCCAAGAATTTGATCGTTGGAAGTCAGATTGATTTCGACCAGCACGTTGCGCGCAGCCATCTCCTTCATCAGGCCGATAGGATCCTTTTCCAGCATCACGTCGACGCCGTGGCCGATGCGCTCGGCGTGGCCGCGCTCGACCGAGGCGCGAATGTGAAATGAGAGATCCTCGGGCTTCACCAGGCCCATCCAGATTTCACCCGCGTGCAGGCTGATGTGCACCTTGGGATAAACACCGTGGAGGTAATCGAGCATCGCCATGTGCTCATTGAAATCGCGAATGGGAACGTACCAGTCTTCCGGCATGACGAGGTTCAGCCCCACAAACCGCGGATCGGATGACGCGAGTTCAAATCCCAGCGCGATCTGCGCGAAGACGGCGGCTTTCGGCAAGCCGCGCAGCACCTGGTAGAGATACCGCACGGTCACGGAGCATCCGGGCTCGGCGTCGGGAGTTCCGCATTTCAGTTCGGTGCGGGCGCGGGCATCGTCTTCCGCCAACGTCTTGCTGGTGGCGGCGGCGATTTCTTTGAGGCCGCCGGACAGAAGGTTTTCGCGCATCTTGGCGAAGTCGCTGTCCCATCCCAATCGCATGCCGAGTTCAGCGGAGGCGCGACCGTCGGCGGTGTGCATGAATTCGATGTACTGGACGTGCTCGCGCGCGGCGCGATTGATGACGGTGGCAATGCCCTCGGCCGCGTGGTTGTGCGATGCCAGTCCGAACTTGTCGAAGGTGGCGAAGAAGTGATCGTGACCGGACTCGTCGCCGGGACGCCAGTTGCGCATCGACCAGGCGTCGATAATCTGGTTGTAGAGAATGTGGTCGTCATAGGCGCAACGGACCGCGGGCTTGGGCGTGTAATGCTCGCAAGAATCGCAGGGTGCGCCCATCAGACGCGAAGTGGTGCGGTCCACGCAGAAGTTGTCCTTGGCGGCGAAATCGAGCAGATCCTCGGCGTAGATTGCGCCGTCGAGATGGTTGTGAAGGTCGCCGCCTTTGGGCACGTCGTGCAGGAAAGTGAGCAGCAGGGACGGCTGATTGCGAACCGAGTCGAGATAGCGCGCGGTTCGCTGCTCCGCAGTTTGGGCGACCGCGAGAGCAGAAAAAAGAATGACAATCAAATAGCGACGAACCACCAACCCCATCTGCAGGCTCACGAACGCTCCATCAAGAGCAGGAAACGCATTGTAATTCGTGCGTCGCGGTGCGCGCCAATGCTGGCCAGACCCGGTAGTGCTCCAATTCCAAGACCTTTACCACGAAGGACACGAAGTTGCTCGAAGGAAACGATGGCCAATCAGTCCCTTCGTGCCCTTTATGGTTATTCTCTTTCTCTTACAGCGTGGAACTGACCCCTTGACAGCTACTCTGCTACATTGTTTCGATATGCCGCGGGTTTCGAACAAGGTCACTCGCAATTTTGCCAGCGACAATAATGCCGGGGTGCATCCGGAAGTTCTGGAAGCGATCGCGCGCGCCAATCAGGGACATGTGGTTGCTTACGGCGACGATCCCTTCACCCGTTCGGCGATCGCGAAATTTGAAGAGCATTTCGGCGCGGAGATCGCCGTGTTCTTTACGTTCAATGGGACGGGCGCGAACGTGCTGAGCCTGCAGTCTCTGAACCGGTCTTACCATGCGGTGCTGTGCAGCGAATTCGCTCACATTTATACGGACGAATGCGGTGCGCCGGAAAAACATACGGGGTGCAAGTTGATTCCGCTGCAGCATCAGGACGGCAAAATCACGCTCGAGTCGGTGCGCCAGGCTTATCACGGCATCGGCGACCAGCACCACGTGCAGGCTCGCGTCATCTCTATCACGCAATCCACCGAGATGGGGACGGTCTACCGCCCAGAGGAGATTCAGACGCTGGCCCAGTTTGCCCACGAGCACGAAATGTTTCTGCACGTGGACGGCGCGCGCATTGCCAACGCCGCGGCTTCGCTGGGGCAGACTCTGCGCCAGGCCACGCGCGACTTGGGCGTGGACGTGCTCTCTTTCGGCGGGACGAAGAACGGAATCATGGGCGGGGAGGCGGTCGTCTTTTTCAATCGCAAGCTGAGTACGGATTTCCTCTACCTGCGCAAGCAGGGGATGCAGCTCGCGTCGAAGATGCGCTTCATTGCGGCGCAGTTTGAGGCGCTGCTCAGCAATGGATTGTGGCAGCGCAACGCCGAACATGCCAACCACATGGCGCGCCTGCTGGAGGCGGAGCTGCGGCGGATTCCGCAGATCAGAATTGTGTGGAAGGTGGAGGCTAACGGCGTCTTCGCGCAGATTCCGCGGCAGGCGATTCAGAAGATCAAGGATCGGTACTTTTTTTACGATTGGATCGAAGAGGAGTGCATCGTGCGCTGGATGTGCTCGTTCGATACCACGGAGGAAGATGTGAGAGAGTTCGCGAAAGCGGTGGCGGAGGCGGTGAAAGGCTGACGTGGCGACGCTAATGACTATTGCTTTTTGCTCACCCTCTTCCTAAATTGGCGAATCCCCGCGGATGCCGCAGATGGTGTTTTGGGAGCGACCCGATTATTATGCCGAGCGCCGTCAAGAAATCAGCCGCGCGCGAGGTTTGCTGGACGCCGAGGGACGTGAGGGTTCGACCGCCAGATGCGGCTCCGGTTGGGAGAGGTTTCCGACCAAGTGATCGATGCCGGAGTCCAGTACTTTCCGAAGGAGCTTTTCCAACTCGGCCAGAACGAGCTTTTCGTAGACTGCGGTGCTTATGATGGCGATACCATTGCCGAATTCCGGCGCGCTACTGGCGATCATTTTGCGCAGATTGTTGCATTTGAACCGGATCCGGAGAACTTTGCAGCACTAAGGTCTGCTGTCAACGGCGATTCGCGAATTACGTTGCAGCCATACGCGACAAGGGTTCGGCGCGAAACGGTTCGTTTTGCTATCAGCGGCACTGGCTCCCGGATCTCGTCAACCGGAACCTGCGAAGTTCAGGTGATAACGCTTGACGAGGCTCTCGATGGCATCGCGCCGACTTACATGAAATTCGACATCGAGGGAAGCGAACCCGACGCGCTCACTGGTGGTCGCGAAACGATTGCACGGCATCGGCCGAAAATGGCCGTTTGTCTTTATCACCTGCCGAATCACCTTTGGAGTATCCCTCTCCGCTTGAGTGAGCTGTTGCCCGATTCTCGGTTTACTCTGCGCACCTAATCCGCAGACGGTTGGGAGTGCGTCTGTTACTGCATTCCGCGTTAGGGCCGCCAGCGAGGGCACACGGACTCGTAGTGCAAGACTTGCCTTGCTGTGAACTACCCTATTCCGGTAACGGTTCCACAATCATGTTGGCGAGAAACTCCTCGCGCGGCAAGAACGGGAACAAATCCTCCAAAGGCTTCGAAACGAATGAGCCATCCGGTTTTTGGTAGGACTGTAGACGTGGTGCTCGCAGCTCATCTGGCAGTACGTTGACGTCACACACCACTGGTCCTTTCATGTCCAGAACCCTGCGAACCTCAGCGCGAAGATTCTCCTGATTCTTGATCACCGTGGAACTCAAGCCAAATGCCGTGGCCACTTGAGTCAGACTGGGAACGGTGAGGCCGTTGCTTCTGTCGGAACCCAATTTTGCTTCGCCAAAATAAGCCTTTTGCGATGCCCGAATCGACGAATAACCATCGTTATTCATGACGAAGAACTTGATCGGCAACTGCAGGCGGCGGATGGTTTCCAATTCCTGAATGTTGAACATGAATCCGCCATCCCCATCCACGGCGATCACCTCGCGACCCGGATTCGCCGTGGCTACTCCGATTGCCATCGGGACGCCATAGCCCATAGCGCCAAGTCCAGCCGTGTGAAAAAGGCGCTGGGAATGCAATGTAGGGAAGGCAAGCAGGTAGATCTCAATGGCCGATCCCGAGCTCCCAACCACGAGTCTGTCTTTCGGTTTGACTTCGGTGCCAATCACCTCGGCAAGGTGGAAGACCGAAACTGGTCCCTCCGGCTTGCGGTGCTCATCGGTGACCACTGGATAGCGGGTCTTCCAATCGGCGCAACGCGCATCCCAGGCACAATGATCCCTAAGCCGAACAGAATTCCTTTGACGCAGAAGCTCGGTCAGGAATCTTTTTGCATCGGCGCGTATTGGCTGCTGCACGTGCGGATGGAGCTTCCTGAGTTCCGGCTCGTCGATATCCACAACTGCCTTATGTGCCCCACGTGCAAGGTTCTGTGGTGCATATCCCGTGATTGCAAAATCCAGCCGCACACCAATGGCTAGAAGTAAATCCGAATTTTGAAGGGCGAAGTTCGCTCCGCGCGCGGCCACCGAACCTGGTCGGCCAACATAGAGGGGATCACTGCTCGGAACCAGATCGGCTGCGCACCAAGTCGCTACCGTCGGGATTCCAAGCAACCTCCGAAGCTGTTCAAACTCCTTCTCAGCATGCGCCAGGCGTATACCGTTACCCGCGAAGAGCAAGGGGCGTTCAGCTTGGTTCAACTTCTGAAGCAGGCACCTGACTTCGTTCTCGAGCGATGTATCAGTGGAAGGCTCAGTCAACTCCGCTGGATCAAAGCCGCGCAAAGCCGACGGCGCTTCAATCGGTGAAGCCTGCACATCGAGCGGGATATCGATCCACACCGGACCAGGACGACCGTGCAAGGCGAGATAGACAGCCTTCTCCAAATGGTAGCGAATGTCGTTGGGATCGAGAACCGTGACCGCATACTTCGTAATCGGCTTTACGATCGAGACTATGTCTACCTCCTGCACGCCAAGTTGACGTATGCCCAGTGGCCGCCCGTCCATATCGAACATGCGATCCGGCCTCTTAACCTGCCCGGATATAACAAGCATAGGCGTCGAGTCCAACCATGCCCCGGCGACGCCGGTGACGGCGTTGGTGCCACCCGGCCCGGTTGTAACCATACAGGCGCCCAGATGATTGGTGGCTTTGGCGTAGCTCTCGGCACACATGGCGCTGGCTTGTTCGTGCGAATTGCAGACAGGTTGGATCGCGGTCTCGGAGCCTAGGGAGTTGTTCAAGTGCATTGCGCCGCCGCCTGTGACCAGGAAGACGTGCTTCACACCTTGATCGGCGACAAAACGGACTACATAATCGGAAAGCTTCATTGGTCCAATCGTAAACGGGATTCGGGAAAGATCATTGAATGCCGAAGCCTTCAATCCCTGGTGAATACTTCCTGCGCGGTGAGACCTCGCGCGGCTAGTAGCGCGTCCATCAACTCGCGCACCGCCCCATTGCCCCCGGGAGCTCTGGCAATAAAGCGCGCGCGCGCCAATACCACCGACGCTGCATTTGCTGGAGCAGCAGATAAACCCGCAATTGCCATTGCCGACAGATCGTTAACGTCGTCGCCCATGAAGCAGATTTCTGTGAGTTTCACGTCAGCGGCAGCGGCAAATTCGCGGAGTGCCGCAGCTTTATCGCGGCATCCCTTGACTACATGACGTATGAGCATCTTCTCGGCGTAGCGATCCACTAGCGGGCTGTTTTCGCCTGAGATAAGGGCCAGGATCAGCCCGGCGCGGAGCGCCAAAGAAACCCCCATGATGTCGGCGAAGCAAAAGCGTTTCCACTCTTCACCACCCGGTCCCCACCAAAGCCCGCCGTCACTAAGTACGCCGTCGACATCGATGGCCACTGCTCGGATCGTCTCCAGGCCGACCGTTGCGGAATTCTCCGGCACCATGCAGTTAGACCGTGGCGCCCACGCGGCGGAGTTTCTTGATGATTGGAAATTCGCGCTCATAGACGCGCTTGATTCCGTCGCCTTTGGCCTGCTCCCACAACCGGATATCGCGTACCATCCGCGAGATGCCGTTTGGCTCCAGCGAGGCCGCATGATCAGAACCCCACATCGCGCGATCCATCGTGATGTGGCGCTCTACAGAGCAGGCGCCAAGTGCAGCCGCGCAGACGCTGGTCGGAATCCCGGTCTCATGTCCGGAGTAGCCAATGGGTACGCCATATCGTGCGGCCATAACCGGTATTGCGCGCAGATTCAACTCGCTGTAGGTCGCTGGATACGTACTGGTGGCGTGCATTAGAACAAGATCTTCTTTGCCCAGAACTTCTACTGCGTGGTCAATCTCGGCGTAAGTGCTCATGCCAGTCGAGAGAATGATCGGCTTTCCCGTCGCACGGACGTGGCGCAGCAGCCGATCGTCCGTAAGCGACGCAGAAGCGATCTTGTAGACCGGAATGTGAAAACGCTCCAGGAAATCCACCGAGGCCTCGTCCCACGGAGAAGCGAACCAGAGCATCTTGACCGAATTGCAGAAAGCGTTGATCTCTTCGTACTCTTCCTGCTCGAATTCGAGGCCATACTTGAGGTCTCCATTCGTAGGGCCAAAGGGATTCTCGCGGGGCTTGGCCAACTCTTCCGGCGTGTAAACGACATCGACGGTCCGCTTCTGAAATTTGATAGCGTCGCAGCCGGCTGCCAGAGCTACGCTGATAAGCCTCTTGGCAAGATCAACATCACCGTTGTGGTTAATGCCGATTTCCGCAATGATGAAGCACGGTTGATCGTCTCCGATCAGCCGGTTGCCAATCCGGATTGTACTCATGGGACTCCTTTGGATGCTGCGCCTGACGAGGGTTGCGCACAGAATCGCGCACCTCGCAAGCGAATATTATATCTGCCGCTGTCTCGATCGCCCAGTCCGTTCAAGACTTCTGATGGATGGGAAATCAAGGTAACACATTCGATTAGCGGACAACACCCTTCGCCACCTCCAGTTGCGGTTCGCAGACGGATCGTTCCACCCAGTCGCAGAGCATGTGTCCGCAGAGGACATGTCCCTCTTGGATGCGAGCGGTATCTGTCGAAGGGATGCGAAGAGCAACATCAGCGATGGCGGCTATTTCTCCGCCGCCCTGCCCGGTAAACGCAACCGTGAATGCGCCGATCTGCCGCGCAGTTTGGAGGGCGGCACAGACGTTCTTGCTTGAGCCGGAAGTTGAAATGCCTACCAGCACGTCGCCCTTGGTGCAGAGTGCCTCCACTTGGCGCTGGAAGACTCTTTCGTACCCGTAGTCGTTCCCGACGGCGGTCAAGATTGATGTGTCGGTCGTTAGTGCAATTGAGGGAAAAGCGCAGCGCTCCCGCCGGAATCGACCCATCAACTCGGCAGCAAGGTGCTGAGAGTCGGCGGCACTACCCCCATTTCCGCACCAGAGGACCTTTTTGCCTGCGAGAATGGCGCGGGTCATTTCCTCGGCTATACCCTGCAGCAATGATTGCTGGTCGCGCAACGAATCGATAACCGCGAGATGGTCTTCAATGGCTT
>Ga0070706_100006642_pt1 | contig 10912 bp, 8 predicted proteins | sample KBSK5501metaG_FD_65476 | JGI IMG/M metagenome (GOLD analysis project Ga0070706, IMG submission 65476) | Corn, switchgrass and miscanthus rhizosphere microbial communities from Kellogg Biological Station, Michigan, USA - KBS K5-50-1 metaG | ecosystem: Host-associated > Plants > Roots >...
CCGCGGGTGGCGCACGCTCTGGCTACGCCGGTGGACCTGGCGGCGCCTCCCGCCGAACACCGCCGAGTATCGTTCGGCGATGTTCACCGCGATACGCGTCTACGGCCTCCACCGCGCAAAGCTGGGCCTGCCCCCACCCGGCTGACCTACCCTCTGCGGCCTCTGCGCCCTCTGCGGCCTCTGCGAGGAAAAGCCGGTCAGGCCAGTCGTCGCAATATCCGCGGGGGCAGGTACCACAGGAGCGTGCCGCCTTCGTTCAAGCGTCCGGGAACCTCGGACAGGGCGGCGCCTCCCTTCTTGAACGTGAGCCGCTCGGCGTGGGGCGTTCCCAGCAGGCGGCCGAGCAGGGCGGAGAGGTCGGGTTCGTGGCCCACGATCGCCACCGTCGACTCGGCGGGAAACCGGCTGAGGGCGGTAGCGATCTCGTCGTAGCTGCCTCCGGCGAGGGCGGGCTCCTCCTCCACCTCCACCTTGCCCCACGCCTGGGCCGCGATCTCGGCCGTTCGGCGGGCGCGGGGCAGGGGGCTGGTGAGCAGCGTGTCGGGCCGCCTCATGAGCCGGGCCAGCCCTTCGGCCGCCCGCCGGAACCGCCGCTCGCCCTTCTTCGTGAGCGGGCGCTCGTCGTCGGGCATGTCGGGCGTGCCGCGGGGCACTGCGGTTGCGTGTCGGATCATCAGCAATCGCATGGCGAGGCTCCTTCCTGGGTGACAGGTCTCTATCTTTTATTCTAGTCCGCGGGTCGGGCGGGGGGTAGCGCGAAGCGTCAGGCCGCGGTGCGCGAGGCGCCCATGGCCTCGAGCCCGCGGCGCACGGCGGAGGTCGGAGAGAGGGCCAGGAACGCGCGGTGGTGCTCGTGGCTCCTTTCGAGGAAGAACGCCTCTTCCTCGCGCGCGGCCGCGGCCAGGGAGGCCTGGCCTCGCACGACGGCCGCGGCGGCCTGCCGTCCCAGCCAGCACGCAAGCACGTGCGCGTCCCGCACGCGGCCCAGCTCGTCCTGGAGCTGCCGGAAAAGCGCCGGGGCCTCGCTCGTCTGCCCGGTCAGCTTCTCGGCCAGCTCGGCCGCGTAGCGGAGGCGGCGGAGTCGGATCCGCAGCCGGTGGAGCGCCGCCGGCTCGAAGCTCTCCCCGAGCGCCGCGAGCGATTCCAGGATGGCGGTCCCGCGCACGTCCCGGGCGTCGCGCAGGCGCAGCAGGGCGGTGAAGACCAGCTCGGCCCGGCGGGAGACGATCACCCGCAGGTCGCGGCGCACGCGGGCGATGTCGATGTCCATCAGCGCCTCGGCCATGCGCACCCGGCTGCGGCTGCGCGCCGAGCGAAGCCGCTGGCGCAGAGTCCGCCGCTCGGCGTCCATCTCCCCGCGCGGCCCGAGCCGCTCGTCGAGAAGCGCCACGCTCACGTCGAGGTCGCGGCTGGTCCCGGCCGACCTCGTCAGCTCGCGCAGGATCCGGCGGGCCCGCCGCACCCGGCGGCCGTGAGGCTTGCGGGCGAGGAGCGGCAGGGCGACGCGCAGCCGGCGCCCCGCGACCCGCATCTGGTGGATCGCCTCCTCGTCGCCCGCCAGGGCCTGCGGCAGCTGGCGGAAGAGGCCGCGGAGGTGCTCCTTGAGGACCGGGGTGGCGCGGTCGATGATCGTGGTGGGCACGGCGTTAATCCCGAAGGGGGGCAGGGTATACCACGTTCCGTCTCCCGAACTCAAGCCTTTGTCGCAGGGCCGTCACGGGGGCAAGGTTTACAATGCCCCTAGGATGAGGATCGCAGCGATCGACCTCGGCAGCAACTCCTTCCACATGGTCATCGTGGAGAGCCGCGCGAGCGGGTTCCACGTGATCGACCGCGAGAAGGAAATGGTGCGTCTCGGCGAGCGCACGCTCTCGCGGGGGCGGCTCTCCGCCGCCGCGATGCGGCGCGGGCTCGACGCATTGCGGGAGTACAAGCGGCTGGCGGACATGCACGGCGTCGACAAGCTCCTGGTCGCGGCCACCTCCGCCGTGCGCGAGGCGGCCAACGGGGAGGACTTCCTCGAGCGGGTCGGCGGCGAGATCGGCTTCTATCCCCAGGTGGTCTCGGGCGAAGAGGAGGCCCGGCTCATCTACCTCGCGGCGCTGCACAGCGTGAATGTCGAGGGCGGCCGTACCCTGGTCCTGGACATCGGGGGAGGAAGCGTCGAGCTGGCCATGGGGGCGGGGTCCCACGTCGAGTGGGCCGTCTCCGAGAAGCTGGGGGTGCTGCGGATGACCGAGCGCTTCGTGGGCAGCGATCCCCTGGCCGCGCGCGACGAGCGCCGTCTGGTCAGCCACGTGAGGGAGGTCATGGCCCCCCACGCCGCGCGCGCACGGGCGGAGGGCTTCGACCTGGTGGTGGGCACCTCGGGCACCATCCTGGCCCTCGGGGCGATGGCGACCGAGGCCGGCTCGCTCCCCGAATCACTGCATCACGTGACGGTGCCGGCGCCGGCGCTCCATGCCCTGCGCCGGCGTCTGGCCGCCACCACGCTGAAGGGCCGGCGGCGGCTGCCGCTCATGGACGAGCGGCGGGCCGACATCATCGTGGCCGGAGCGGTCGTGCTCGACGAGATCCTGGACGCGCTGAAGGCGAAGGAGATCGTGCTCTGCGAGTGGGCGCTGCGCGAGGGGCTGCTGCTCGAGTACCTCACCGGACACAAGCGCTCGGTGGCCCGGGCCGAGGCCTACCCCGACGTCCGCCGGCGCAGCGTCATCGCCCTCGCCGAGCGCTGCCGCTACCACGAGGCCCACGCCCGCCAGGTCGCCGCGCTCGCCGTCGAGCTGTTCGACGCCACGGCATCGCGGCACCGGATGAAGGCGCCGGAGCGGTCCCTGCTGGAGTACGCCGCCCTCCTCCATGACATCGGCCGGCACATCTCGTACCCCGACCGCCACCGGCACACCGAGTACCTGATCCGCAACGGCAGCCTACGGGGATTCGATCCGCGCGAGGTCGAGGTCATGGCGCTGGTGGGCCGCTACCACCGGCGCGGCTTGCCCCGGAAGAAGAACGCGGCGTTCGCGGCGCTGTCGCGGCGCGACCGCGAGGCCGTCCGGGTGATGGCGGGCCTGCTGCGGCTGGCCGATGCCCTCGACCGCAGCCACCGCGGGGTCGTCAAGGCGGTGTCGGTCTCCGCGACGGCGCGCGGCCTGCGTCTCCGCTGCGACGTGGAGGGCGACGCCGGCCTGGAGCAGTGGTCGGCGGGCCGGCGGGCCGACCTGCTGGAGCGCGCGCTGGGGCAGTCTCTACGCGTCGAGTTCGCGCCGGTGGCGGCCGCCTCGGCGCGCGTGCGCACGGCGGCGGGGGCCTGATGGCCGGCCCCCGCAAGCGCAGCCTGGCCCCGAAGACCGCTCCGCCGGCTCCCGTTCCGGTGGAGGCGCCGCGCCCGGTGGCCGTCATCGACATGGGCGCCAGCGCCATCCGGCTGATGGTGGCGGAGGCGCCCCCCGGCCAGCCTGTCCGTATCCTGGAAGAGGCGTCCCGCGGCGTGCTCCTCGGCAAGGACACCTTCATGCACGGGCGGCTGGGCGCGGCCACCGTGGAGGCCACGCTCAAGGCCCTCGAGGGCTTCCGGCGGATCATGGACGGCTACGGCGTCGTGCGCTACCGGGCGGTGGCGACGAGCGCGGTGCGGGAGGCCCAGAACTCGGACGCGTTCCTCGACCGCGTCCGCCTCCGCACCGGCATCGACGTCGAAGTCATCGACGGCTCGGAGGAGAACCGCCTCACGTACATGGCGGTGCGCGAGACGCTGCGCGACCACCCCGCGCTCACGAGCGGCGACACCCTGCTCCTGGAGGTCGGCGGGGGCAGCGCCGACATCTCCTTCCTGCGCAAGGGGCAGCCGATCAACTCCGGCACGTACCCGCTGGGCTCCATCCGCATGCGCCAGAGCCTCGCCTCCTGGCACGGAAGCCAGGAGCAGGGCATGCGGCTCCTCCGCCGGCACATCCATAACGTGGTCGACGACATCCGCCGCGAGATCCCGCTGCGGGAGGCGCAGCACGTGATCGCCCTCGGCGGCGACGTCCGCTTCGCCGCGAAGCAGATCGGGGGGGAGCGGACCGACGGCGCACCGGCCATCCTGGGGCGCGAGGCGTTCGTGGCCTTCTGCGACCAGGTGACGTCGTGGGACGTGGAGCAGCTCGTGGAGCAGTTCCACCTCCCCCTGGCCGAGGCGGAGACGCTGGTGCCGGCCCTCTTTGCCTACCGGGAGCTGTTGCAGGAGACGGCGGCGCCGGAGGTGATCGTGCCCGACGTGTCGCTCCGCGCGGGCCTGCTTCTCGACGTGGCCCAGGTGGAGTCGCCCGAGGGAATCGCGGACTTCAGCCGCCAGGTGCTGTCGAGCGCGGCCGCCCTCGCCGAGAAGTACCGCTGGGACGCCGCGCATTCGAAGAAGGTCGCCCACCTCGCGACGCGGCTCTTCGACGATCTCAAGACGGAGCACGGGCTGGGCGATCGCGAGCGGCTGCTGCTGGAGGTCGCCGCCCTCCTCCACGACATCGGCAACTACGTGAACCTCCGCGGCCACCACAAGCACACCTGGTACCTGCTGTCGGTGTCGGACATCTTCGGCCTGTCCGGCGACGACATGGCGATGGTGGCCAACGTCGCCCGCTACCACCGGCGAGCGCTGCCCCAGAAGTCGCACCTGCCGTACATGGCCCTCGACCGCGAGGCCCGGGTGGTGGTGAACAAGCTCTCCGCGATCCTCCGCCTCGCCAACGCGCTCGACGCCGACCACCTCCAGAAGGTGAAGGACGTCCGTGTGCTGTCGGAGGAAGGGGAGTGGGTGCTCGAGGTGGAGGGGGCGGGCGACCTCACGATGGAGCGGCTGGCGTCGCTCGCGCGCGGCGATTTCCTGACGGAGGTGTTCGGGCGGAAGCTCAGCTTCCGGGAGGCGAGGGTGCGCGCCTCGTGATGAAGGCCCCGGGACGGCCGCGCACGCGCAAGGAGCCCGAGCTCTTCATCAACCGGGAGCTGTCCTGGCTGGAGTTCGACGGCCGGGTGCTCGAAGAGGCCATGGACCCGACGACCCCGCTCCTGGACCGGCTCAAGTTCGCGATCATCGTCTCGACGAACCTCGACGAGTTCTTCATGGTGCGGGTGGCGGCGCTGAAGCACGCGGTCGCCGAGGGGGACAACGAGCCCGACCTCGCGGGCCTCCGCCCGCGCCAGCAGCTCCACGTGATCGCCGAGCGCGCCCACGAGATGGTGGACGCGCTCGGCAAGACGCTCACCGAGGAGATCCTGCCCGCCTTCGCCGAGCACGGCGTGCGCATCGTTCCCCTGCCTTCGCTGGAGGACGCCCAGCGCACCTTCCTCGCCCGCTACTTCCGCACCGAGGTCCTGCCCGCCCTCACGCCCCTGGCGACCGATGCCTCCCGGCCCTTCCCCCGGCTGGCCAACCTCAGCCTGAACCTCGCGATCCTCCTCGCGCCCGGCGAGGGGGAGGAGCAGCCGCGGCTGGCCCTCGTCCAGGTGCCGGGCGGCCTGCGGCGGCTGGTGCGGCCGGTGGGCGGCGAAGGCAGCACGTACGTTCTGCTGGAAGAGGTCATCCGCGCCGAGCTGGCCGAGCTGTTTCCCGGCCAGCGGGTGCTGGCCTCGGCGGCCTTCCGCATCGCGCGCGACGCGGAGATGGAGCTGGACGACGAGGGCGGCCGGCCGTACCTGGAGGCGGTGGAGGAGGAGCTGAAGAAGCGGCGCAGCGGCCAGGTCGTGCGCCTGGAGGTGGAGGCGTCGGCGGACGACACGCTGCTCGCGCTGCTCGTCGAGCGCCTGGGCGTCGACATCCCCGACGTCTACCACGTGCGCGGACCGCTCGACATGCGGGCCCTCCAGCCGCTCGTCGACATCCCCTCCCTCGAGCACCTGCGGGAGCCGGCCCTGAAGCCGCTCCCGGTGCTCGAAGAGCGCGATCTGCGCAACATCTTCTCCGTCGTGGCCGAGCGGGACGTGCTCCTCTACCATCCCTACGACTCCTACGAGCCCGTGCTCGCCTTCCTGGCAAGCGCCGCCGCCGACCCCGACGTGCTGGCCATCAAGCAGACGCTCTACCGCACCAGCGGCGACTCGCCGGTGGTGCAGACGCTGGCGCGGGCGGCGGAGAACGGCAAGCAGGTCACGGTGGTGGTGGAGCTGATGGCGCGGTTCGACGAGCAGTCGAACATCCGGTGGGCGAAGAGCCTCGAGGAATCGGGCGCCCACGTCATCTACGGCATCCAGGGCTACAAGACGCACGCCAAGGTCTGCCTCGTCGTCCGGCGCGGCCGGCAGGGCATCGAGCGCTACGTCCACATGGGCACCGGCAACTACAACGAGCGCACGGCGCGCGCCTACACCGACTTCGGCTTCCTGACCGCGGACCGGGTGGTGGGCGAGGACGTGTCGGCCTTCTTCAACGCCCTCACCGGATACTCGGACGCCCCGAAGATGAAGAAGCTGGCCATGGCGCCGACCAACCTGCGCGAGCGCTTCCTGCGCCTCATCGAGCGCGAGCGGCGCCGGGCCGAGGAGGGACAGGCGGCCGAGATCCGCGCCAAGCTGAACTCGCTCGTCGACGAGGACATCATCCGCGCCCTCTACGACGCCTCGCGGGCGGGCGTGCGCATCCGCCTGAACGTGCGCGGCATCTGCTGCCTGCGTCCCGGCATCAAGGGCGTGAGCGACACGATCGAGGTGATCTCCATCGTCGACCGCTTCCTCGAGCACGCGCGCGTCTACCACTTCCGCAACGGGGGCGACGAGGAGGTGTACCTCTCGAGCGCCGACTGGATGCCGCGCAACCTCGACCGGAGGATCGAGCTGCTCTTCCCGGTGACCTCGTCCGAGCCGCGCCGCAAGGTGCTCGAGGTGATGGATGCCATGTTCCTCGACAACGTGAAGGCGCGGCGACTGCTGCCCGACGGGACCTACAAGCGCAAGCGGCCGCCCAAGGGCGAGGAGCCGTACCGCGCCCAGCTGCAGCTCCACCGGGAGTGGAAGAGGGCCCTCGAGCGCACGCGAGCCGCGACCAGCGTCGCGTTCGAGCCGGCTCCCGCCCCCGGGCCGACCGAAAAGGTATCCTCGACTGGATGAGGCTGTTCGGGACCCGGGCCGGACGGGCTCTCGCCCTCGGCGCTTCCGTGTCCCTGGCCGGCGCGGGCGCTGCCATCGAGCCGGCGGCGGCGAGCGCCGCGAAAAGCGCGGCCGCCCGGAGGGCCCCCGCGAGGAAGGCGCCCGCCCGGAAAAAGGTCGCGCCCAGGAGGAGGGTCGTGGGCCTCGACCTGCCGCCGCTCCCTCCCGGGCGGAGCTGCTACCGGGCGGGCTCGGAGGTGCCGGAGCCCCCGGTGCTGAAGAGCGCCGAGATCAAGGTCTCGCAAAAGGCGCGGGGCGGCGCGCTCAAGTCCGCGCTGCTCGTCTACGAGGTGACCGTCGACAAGAGCGGCCGCATCTCGGAGGTGAAGACCCTGGGCGAGCGGCCGAAGGAGCCGCCCTGGCCGCAGCTCCATGACGCCGCCATCGAGGCGCTGAGGCAGTACAAGTACGCGAAGACCGTCGTGCGCGGCGCGGCGGCGCCCGTCTGCCTCATGGTCAGCCTCAACGTGGATCTGCGGTGAGGCCGGAGCCGACGGTGGCCGCTCCCGATCTCAGCCCCGACGAAACGGATGCCTTCAATCGCGGCGTCGCCGAGTTCAACGCCGGGTACTACTTCGAGTGCCACGACACGCTGGAGGACATGTGGACCGGCATCCGCGGCCCGTCGCGGGACTTCTTCCAGGGGCTCATCCAGGTCTCGGTGGCGTTCTACCACCTCACGGGCGGCAACCTGCCGGGGGCGGAGAGCATGCTCGGACGCGCGCTCAAGCGCTTCGCGCGCTACCCCGACCGCTACTTCGGCTTCGACCTCGACGCCCACCGCGCCGAACTGCAGGGGTGGCTCGACCGGATCGCGGGCGCGCGCGTCGACGGCCTCACGGTCGCCGACCTCCCGAAATGGAGCTTCGGGCCGCCGGGGCGCGAATGACGCGGAGCGTCTGCGCACTGCTGGGACTGATGCTGGCCGCTCCGGCGCCCCTGCGCGCCGGCGAGCCCGAGGTGAGGGTGGTCCTCTGGTTCGACACCGAGGATTATCTTCTCCCCGCCAGCGACGACGCCGCGAAGCGCGTGGCCGAGATGCTCACCGCGCGCGGGATCCGCGGCACGTTCAAGGTCGTGGGCGAGAAGGCCCGCGTCCTCGAGCGGCGCTCCCGCGCCGACGTGATCGCGGCGCTCCGGAAGCACGACATCGGCTACCACTCCAACCTCCATTCCGTGCACCCCACGCCCGCGGAGTACCTCTCCCAGTGCGGCTGGCTCGACGGCGTCGCCGAGTTCGCGCGGCGGGAGGGCCCCGGCGCGCGCGACGTGCGGCGCATCTTCGGAGTGCCGGGCCTGAGCTGCTACGGGCAGCCGGGCTCGTCCTGGGGTCCGCAGGCCCACGCGGCCCTGCGCCAGATCGGGGTCACGACACAAGACGGCGTTTCCGTCTACCTCGACGAGGGCAGCAACGTCGGCATCGAGGAGAAGCCGTTCTGGTACGGCGGCGTGCTCAACGTCTTCAACATGGGCCGCAACCAGACCCGCATGGAGCTGCACGAGCCGGGCGGGCTCGAGAAGGGCTGCGCGGAGTTCAAGGCGGCGTACGACCGGCTGCGCGGGGAGGGCGGTGGGCTCATCAGCATCTACTACCACCCCGCGGAGTGGGTGCACCGGGAGTTCTGGGACGCCGTGAACTTCCGCCGCGGCGCCAACCCGCCGCGGGAAGAGTGGAAGGCGCCGCCGCAGAGGCCGGCCGCGGAGACCGAAGCCGCGTACCTGCGCTTCGGGAAGTACCTGGACTATCAGCTTTCGCTCCCCGGAGTGAAGCACGTCACCGCGTCCGACCTGCCCGCGATCTACCGGGACCCGATCCGCGAGCAGGGCGCGGATCTGGACACGGTCGAGGACGTGGCGCAGCGCGTGGCGCAGGCGCCGTCGCTCGACGTCGTGCGCGACCGGCGCGGCCGATCGGTGTCACCCGCGGAGCAGTTCTCGCTGGTGACCGGCTTCCTCGTCCGCTCGATCGCGGACGGCGGGCCTCCCGCACGCGTCGAAGTGAGCGAGCTGCTGGGGCCCTCGGAGCGGCCGCCCGCTACCGAGGTCGGCGAGCTGCCGTGGCGCGCCTTCCGCGACGCGCTCCGGGACGCCGCGGACGAGGCGCGTGTCCGCCAGCAGGTGCCCTCGTGCGTCTTCGCGGGGGTCAAGAAGATCGCGCCCGCGGACTTCCTCCGCGCCTCCGCCGCGGTGGCGGTGGCCGTCCTCGACGCGCGGCCGGCCGCTCGCCTGGCGTTGCCGGAGACGGTCGCCATCCCGAGAGCAACGACGGTCGCCACCGAGCGCTACGTCGCCGAGGACACGCCGGACCTCTTCGGCGGCTGGATCATCCACCCGGAGGGCTTCCGCGCGCCCCGCATCGTCGAGACGGCCAAGCTCCAGGCGTGGACGCTCAAGCCCGCCGAGGCGGCGCCGGGCGTCCGCTCGCCGCGCGCCCGCCGGCTGCCGGTGGGGGACTGGGGCGGACCTCGGGCCGGCCTGACCGTCGAGGAGACGAAGGCCCGCCTCGAGCTCGACTGCGCGCACGGGATCATCACCCAGCCCTTGACCCTGGACGCCAAGGGCGGCTTCCAGGTGGAGGGACGCTACTTCCCGGAGCGCGGTGGCCCCGTGCGGGCGAACGAGAACGACGAAGGCCGTCCCGCCCGCTATTCGGGTACGGTGTCCGGCCGGACCCTGACCCTCACGCTGAGGCTGGGGGAGGGCGAGACGCTCGGGCCCTACACCCTCGCGCTCGGCCGGCCCGCCCGCCTCATGAAATGCAAATAGCCGCTACTGCTTCACCACCTTGATCTCGTCGACGGCCGCGCCCCAGTCGGTGACGCTCGCGTCCGAGGTGAGCCTGAACTGGACCTTGACGTTCGTCTGGCCCGTGTAGGCGTTCAGGTTGACGCTCGCCAGCGGCGCCCACAGGTTCCAGTTCGCGCTCAGGCCGCTGACGTGCACGAGCGTCGTCCAGTTGGTGCCGCCGTCGATCGAGATGCGCACCTCGAAGAAGTCGAAGCTCGCCTCCGTCGAGTGCTTGAAGGCGTAGGTCAGGCTGGCGGTGCTGGCGCCGGCCAGGTTCAGCACCGGCGTCGTCACCCGCGCGTCCCCGTTGTTGCCGTAGTTGCCCGTCGGGTTGGCGGGGTTGCCCGCCCGGTACCGCCAGGCCCCCGCGAAGGGGGAGGTGGAGTTGCGGAACCACTGCGTGTCGGTGGTGGTGCTGGTGAACGTGAGGCTCGTGGTCGCGGACTCCGCGCCGTCGTAGAAGACGGTCACCGGCCCCGTGTTGCTCACGGTCACCGTGACGGTCGCGCTCGTGCCCACGTTGCCGGCCGCGTCGTACGCCTTGGAGACGAGGTCGTGGCTGCCGGCGGCGTAGGCGGTGGTGTCCCACGCGAAGCTGTAGGGTGAGGTCGTGTCGGTGGCCTTCAGCGCTCCGTCCACGTAGAACTCCACCCTCGCGACCCCGACGTTGTCCGAGGCGGTCGCGGAGACGGTGGTGGTACCCCCCACGGTCGCCCCGCTCGCGGGAGCGGTGATGGAGACCGTGGGCGGCGTGGTGTCGGGGGCGGGCGGGGTCACGGCGAACACGAGGTCGTCGTGGTCGTCGAATGCGCCGGTGCTGCACGCGGTGGCGGCGCCCTGGTAGCGGAAGTGGGCGCGCACCGCCTGGAGCGCTCCGGCGGGCAGCGTGTAGCTCGCGGAGAGCGTCTGGGCACCCGCGGCGGTCGGGGTCAGGGTGGCGACGAGGGTCCAGGCCGGGCTCGTCGCGTCCGCCGCGGCGTAGAGGTCCAGGTGGTCCGACGAGGGT
>Ga0070706_100006645_pt1 | contig 10910 bp, 9 predicted proteins | sample KBSK5501metaG_FD_65476 | JGI IMG/M metagenome (GOLD analysis project Ga0070706, IMG submission 65476) | Corn, switchgrass and miscanthus rhizosphere microbial communities from Kellogg Biological Station, Michigan, USA - KBS K5-50-1 metaG | ecosystem: Host-associated > Plants > Roots >...
GCCCGAAGCTATTTCGAAGGCCGTCCACCCTCTTCGCCGCAGATCGCCATTCTGGGCGGCGGCCGGCTGCTCTACTTGCTCCAGCGCCAGGAGATCGAGGGTCGTTCTGCCGATCAGGTCGCTCAAGCGCTCACCTCTGCCTACGAGCGCGTCGCCCAGGCCGCCGCGTCGGTCTAGACACTTTTCGAGCCTCTCTTCGTGTTGCGATCTTGAGCAAGCGAATCACCGTCCTGGGGGGTGGCCTCGTCGGTGCAACGATCGCGCGCGACCTGGCGAGCCAGGGGTTCGATGTGCTCGTCGCGGATCGAGATCGGGAGGCGCTCGGACAGCTCCAGAAGTCCGTCCCCGTTCGGGCACGCCTGGCCGACCTCGCACACGCGTGGGAGATCCAGGACCTGATCGCCGACGCGGATGTCGTGGTGGGATCGCTGCCCGGCCGCCTGGGGTCGGGGATGCTGCGCTCGGTCCTGGAAGCGGGAAAATCGATTGCCGACATCTCGTTCTCCGCGGAGGACCCTCTCGCGTGGAACAGCCTTGCCCGGCAGCGCGGCGCCACGGCAGTCGTCGACTGCGGCGTCTCTCCGGGGCTCTCCAACTTCGCCGTCGGTCGCGCGGCCCAGGCGCTCGATGAGGTCGAGGACGTGACGATCCTCGCGGGCGGGCTGCCCGCGGAACGGTCGCGCCCTTACCAGTACGCCATCGTGTTCTCCGCGACCGACGTGCTGGAGGAGTACACGCGCCCTGCGCGCGTCCTCGAAGACGGCCACCTGGTGAAACGCCCGGCCCTTTCGGGGCTGGAGACGATCGAGATTCAAGGCTTGGGCACGTTCGAAGCCTTCTTGACGGACGGATTGCGCACGTTGCTCTCCACGGTGCCGGCGCGCGGCATGCGGGAAAAGACGTTGCGCTATCCCGGGCACGCGGAGCAGATGCGCCTGCTGCGCGACTGCGGATTCTTCGCATCGGAGGCGATCGACGTCGGGGTGGTTCGAGTCGCGCCGCGCGCGCTGACGGAGCGGCTCCTGCGCGAAGCGTGGAAACTGAACGCCGGAGAAGAGGAGTTCACCCTGATGCGTGTGACGGTGATCGGGCTGAAAGCCGGAAAACGCCGTCGTTACGTCTTCGAGATTCTCGACCGCACAGATAAGTCGACCGGTACGACCTCGATGGCGCGAACGACCGGATATCCCTGCGCGATCGTGGCCGGAATGCTCGCGCGGGGTGAGTATCGCCAGCCGGGCGTGGTCGCGCCGGAAATGCTCGCTCGCGACGCCGCCACCGCCGCGCATTTTCTCGAGGGCTTGAAGGCCCGGGGGATCTCCTGGGCGGAGACCGAAGAGGCCATATGAGTCCCGCTTCGGAGTCTTCACTGTCGACTGTCGACTGTTGACTGTCGACTGTTGACTGTTGAGCTCTTCAAGAGAGAAGGAGACGGAATCATGATCGCGACCCGGCGAAGGTTTCTCGGGGCGGCGGCGGCCGCAGCAGCATGGCTGCTGCGCCCGTTCGAGACGAAAGCTCAGACGACGACGCCGACACCTGTGCCCAGCCCGACTCCGGCCCCGCCGCCGCTCTCGGCCGCCGTCGCCCGCGACCGGTACGGGAAGTTCCTCTCGGGTGACGAGGCCAAGCTCCTCGAGGATCGGCTGGCGAGTCAGGAGAGGAGAAGCGGTCGTCTGCGCGCCTTCAAGCTCGCAAACTCGGAAGAGCCCGCCACGGATTTCCGGGTGAGGCGGTGAGCCCCGCGGCGGGGGCCCTGCTCTTCCGGCCGCTGGAAGAGTTGTCGCGAGATCTCAAGGAAAAAAGACTCTCTCCGGTCGCGCTCGCGAACCTGTCACTGGAACGCCTCGAAACCCACGGAAAGAAACTCAACGCGGTCGTGACGCTGGCGGGCCAGCGCGCTCTGGACGCCGCGCGCGATGCCGAGAAGGAGATCGCGGCCGGGCGCTATCGGGGTCCTCTCCACGGAATTCCTTATGGCGCAAAGGATCTGCTCGCCACGCGAGGCATGCCGACGAGCTGGGGAGCGGAGCCGTATCGCGACCAGAAGCTCGATTTCGACGCGACCGTCATCAAGAAGCTCGCCGACGCCGGAGCCGTCCTGACCGCCAAACTCGCCATGGTGGAGCTCGCCGGCGGCATGGGCTACAACAACGCGGACGCGTCCTTCACGGGGCCGGGCTTGAACCCCTGGAACACCGCGTATTGGAGCGGCGGTTCCTCCTCCGGGCCCGGCGCCGCGGTCGCCGCGGGGCTGGTCTGCTTCGCCATCGGCTCGGAGACAGTCGGCTCGATCTTGACACCCTCGGCCTTCTCGGGCGTGACCGGCCTGCGGCCGACTTACGGGCGGGTCTCGCGCCACGGCGCGATGGCTCTCTGCTGGACGCTCGACAAGTTGGGGCCGATGGCGCGCACCGCCCGGGACTGCGCGCTCATCCTGGCCGCAATCGAAGGGATCGATCCGGCCGACCCTTCCTCCGTACCTTCGCCTCCCGCGCAACCGATGAAACGTCGCCGGCCTCTTCGAATCGGAGTGCTCAAGGACTCGACGAAGTTCGTTCACGAAGAGGTTGCCAGGAACTTCGAGGAATCGGTTCGCGTTCTCGGTTCCTTTTCCGAGATGACGACGGACGTGTCGCTTCCCGATCTGCCGTACGGCCTTTGCACCGGCCCGATCGTCGAGGCGGAGGGCGCGAGCGCATTCCTCGACTTGATCGAGTCGGGAGGGCTCCAGAAACTCCGCGCGAAGGTGGACCACGTCGGCGGCTATTCGAACATCCTGCTTCCGGCTGTCGACTATCTTCAGGCGCTGCGCCTGCGGGAGAAGATGCGCGCCCCCGTGGCGGCGCTCTACGAGAAGTTCGATCTGCTCGCGACTCCCAGCCGGGCCACCGTGGCCTTCCCGATCGGCGTCGACTTCGACAAGGCGTTTCCCGAGCTCGCCACTGGCAGGCCACAGAACTTCGTCTCGCCAATCGGCTCCGCGATCTCGATGGGCAACCTCCTCGGGCACCCGGCGATGTCGCTGCCCAACGGATTCGGCCGCGAGGGGCTTCCGACCGGGCTCCAGCTCCTGGCCCCGGCATTTGGCGAGGACACATTGGCAGCCGCGGGCGAGGAGTATCAGAAACGAACGGATTTCCACGGAAAGACGCCCCCCGCGTATTGATTCGAGATTCCAGATTCGAGAGGGACGGTCCGAAAGGGCGGATCAAGAGAGCCGGAGAATCAATCTCCGGAGTCTCGAGTTCTCCTCTTCGTCTGCCGCCGGTCTCTCGGGTTCGCGCTGATGGGAATCCTCGGATCGGTGCGTCGGTCGTTGCGGCGGCGGTCTCCTGCTCGTCTGGTTTCGCTCGAATCGGTCGAGGAAGATTGACTCATGGCCGAATTCTGAGGAGAAAAAAGAAAAAGAAACAGTCTTGACAACAGTGACAAAGATTGTTCCACACCCTTCCTCACGGGTCGGAGTCCTGCGTTTTCGGAACGAAAGTTGCAGCGAAAGCACCGGCGCTTCGCGCGCCGAAAGGAGGCTGTGTCATGAGACTTACCAGAGCCATTCTGGTGGTCGCAGGCGTGTTTGCTTTTGTCGCGGCGGTGTCGGCCCAGCTACCGACCTCGAAACAGTCGAACTCGCCTACGTCCAATGAATACCGGATGCGAGTCACCGAGCCGGTCGAAGGGGCAACAATCCGAGGCAACGAGTTCAACGTTGTCGTCTCGGCCGCTCCGGCCACGCCGCCCGGGACCTCTGTCGCGCCCAAGGAGCGGGAAGACGCGCTCAAACCGACGTTCCAGGTATGGGTCGATGGAAAGGACATGGGCAACATTCCGCCGGGTAGCAACGTCCTGGCGGTCACGACCGCAGGCTACGGCCCGCACAAGATCGTGGTCGCTGCCAAGAACACGGCGGGGGAGCTCATCGATCGCAGAGAGATCTCGGTGACGACCGCGGCTCCGGTGATCGCGGAGGCAGCGCCGGCCCCGGCCCCAGCCCCGGCCCCGGCGCCCGAGACCCGAATTGAACCGGCCCCGGCTCCGCCGCCAGCGCCGGCCCCGGCACCCGCGCCCGCGCCCAGTTACACGTCGGAGAGCCAGACCTTGCCCAAGACCGGCTCCAGCGCTCCGCGCGCCGCGCTTCTGGGCATGGGACTGATCGCGGGTGGACTGCTGCTGCTGCGGCGCGCCTAGGGTCTTGAGGTAACGCTGCTGTCATCCCGAGCGTAGCGAGGGATCTGCCCCGGTCCGGTTGTCGATTCCGGAGCAGATCCCTCGTCGCTTCGCTCCTCGGGATGACAGACGCGTTCTCGAGCTACAGAAGTAGCTCCCGAATCTTCCTGATTCCGGATTTTCGTCTTTAGTAAACGCCGCCGGTCAGATGCACGATCGCAGTCCAGAGACCCTTGCTGAACCGGAAGGTGGCGATTGGAACGAGGACCGCGGCGGAACACCAGACGACCAGACTCGTGCGTAACGACCAGAGCGGGCCGAAGCCCGCTCCCGCCATCAGCACGATGGCAGTTACGAGCGTGTTGATGTCCAGCGACCCCACCCATTGGCCGTGCTCCCGCGCAAATCCGACGCCGCAGCGGGCGCAGTTTTCGTTCATCGTGAAGTAGCCTCGGAAGAGCTTTCCTTCTCCGCAGACGGGGCAGCGCAATCGCAGTCCCCTCCAGATCACCCTGCGCCAGTAGCCCGCCGGCCATCCCGGCCGATGATGGGCGGTCGTTCCCCGCCAGGGAAGGACGGGCGGCGGAGACTTCGAGGGTTCCATCGATCGAATGCTACAGCGGCTACAGCGGACGGCGGTCCCCCTCGTGAGCCACGCAAAAGCCGCGCCGCGCCAGGGAGGCGACGGCGGCCTTGTCCCAGTACAGCCGGTTGGTGTGGTTCAAGTGCACGAAGCAGACCCGCCCGGGCGGCGCCGCTGCCAGCGCAAGCCGGTCGACGGTCTCGGGCACGAGCGGGTGCGGAATATCGGCAATCGAGCGCCCCGGAATCTCATCGGCCGAAAAGAAAGTGCCATCGAGGAACGCGACGTCGACCGATCGGACGAGGTCCTCGATCCTTCGATCCCACTTCTCCCATTTGTCGATGTCCGGCAGCCAGAGGAGCTGGCGGGAGGGACCGCGGATCAGAAAGGCCACCGTGTCGGAGTCCTCGTCCCGGTGGGGCACACGCACGGCCGTGGCGTGAAGCTGCGCGGTCAGCTCGAACTCCACACCCGGCTCGATTTCCCGGATCTCGATGTTTTCCGTCGTGACGAGACGGCTCCACGGCCGGTTGTCTCGCAGGAAGCGGCCCATGGACGGTGTGCAGTAGACGGGTACGCTCCTGGCGTTCAGCACTTCGCGGCCCAGTTGCGCCAGGCCCAGGAAGTGCCCGATATGGGCGTGTGTCAGAAGAATGGCGTCGGGCATGCCGCCCAATCGATCCACCTGGATTCCAAAATCGGGTGTCGCGTCGATAACGAACCTCTTGCCCGCCGAGGAGTCGATCAGTCCGAGGGAGGCCACAGAGCGCCGCATCGCAGGATCTCGGCGAGCGCGCCGGCACAGGTCCTGTGAGCAGCCGAGATGGGGTACGCCGCCGTCTTGCGCAACGCCCAAGACGATGGCCTCGACGGGAGAAGGGGAAAGCTTGGCGGCCGCCGCCATGGCGGCCAGGAGGAGGACGGAGGCGCTTTTCACCAATCGGATCATCGGTTCATCGGATCATCGGTTCAACAGGATAGGCAAGTCTTGCACGGGATAAATGAACCGATGGACCGATAAACCGATGGACCGATTCGTCCTTTAGCCCGATAACGACCCTCGAAGTATGGGCACGAGATCTGCTCTAATCGGGCTTGGAGGAAAGAACCATGGCTCGTCGCAACATTTCCCGCGATTCTCTCCGCGCGCTGGCTCCGGTCCTCGTTCCGCTCGTAACGAAAGTCGCGGTTCCGATCGTCCTCGAGAGCCTCAAGCGTCGGAAATTCGACACCGAAGGGTTCCTGGAAGATGCCAAGGAGAGCATCGGAAAGGGTCTCAAAAAGAGCGGCCTGGATCTCGGCGAGGTCAAGGACGAGGTCCGCGAGCGCGGACAGAAGATCTACGACGAGGCGCGCAAGCAGGGGACCGAGCTGCTCGAGGTCCTGGCTGAAAAGGGAGCGGCGCTGGCCGACGAGCTTCTCGAGGGCGTGCGCCCGAAGCCGCGCCGCCGGTTTCGCTTCGTGAAGGTGCTGGGCATCGCGGCGGTGATCGGGATCGGGATCTATCTGGTCAACCGGGACTAGGCCGAGTTGTCAGTTATCGGTCATCAGTAATCAGTTTCCCAATCTTGAACTGAGAACTGAGAACTGAAAACTGATCACTATCCCACCGCCAGCTTCTTGTACTTGATCCGATGCGGCTGCTCGGCCTCGAGCCCGAGCCGCCGCTTCCGGTCCGCCTCGTACTCCTGATAGTTGCCCTCGAACCAGACCGTCTGACTCTCCCCTTCGAAGGCGAGGATGTGAGTCGCGATCCGGTCCAGAAACCAGCGGTCGTGACTGATGACGACCGCGCATCCGCCAAAGTCCAGGAGCGCCTCTTCCAGCGCGCGCAGCGTATCCACGTCGAGGTCGTTGGTGGGCTCGTCCAAGAGCAAGACGTTGCCCCCCTTCTTCAGCGTCCGCGCCAGATGCAGGCGATTCATCTCTCCGCCGGAGAGGTCGCCCACTCGCTTCTGCTGGTCTGCCCCCTTGAAGTTGAACATCGCGACGTAGGCGCGCGAGGGAATCTCGCGCTTGCCGAGCACGATCTTGTCCAGCCCCCCGGCGATCTCGTCGTGCACCGTGCGGCTCGTGTCGGGACGGTCGCGGTCCTGATCGACGTAGGAAGCGACGACGGTGTCGCCGACGGTCAGCTTTCCGGCGTCCGGCTTTTCCTGTCCCACGATCATCTTGAAGAGCGTTGTCTTCCCCGCGCCGTTGGGGCCGATGATTCCGACGATCCCTCCTCGCGGCAGATCGAAGGAGAGGCCCTCCATCAAGAGGCGTTCGCCGTAAGCCTTTCGGACTCCCTCGGCGCGGACGACGATGTCTCCCAGGCGCGGACCGGGAGGGATGTACAGCTCGCGGGTCTCGCCGCGATCCTCCGGCCCCTCGTCCGAAAGCAGCGCTTCGTAGCGATCGATGCGGGCTCGGCTCTTGGCATGGCGGGCGCGAGCGGACATGCGCACCCACTCGAGCTCGCGCTGCAACGTTCGGCGTTTGGCGGTTTCCGCCTTCTCCTCGAGCGCGAGCCGCTGCTCCTTCTGCTCGAGCCAGGAGGAGTAGTTTCCCTCCCATGGGATACCGTAGCCGCGGTCGAGCTCGAGAATCCAGCCGGCCACGTTGTCCAAGAAGTAGCGGTCGTGCGTGACGGCTACGACCGTGCCCGGGTATTCCGCGAGGTGGCGCTCGAGCCACGCGACGGATTCGGCGTCCAGGTGATTGGTGGGCTCGTCCAAGAGGAGCAGGTCCGGCCGCTGGAGGAGGACCTTGCAGAGCGCCACTCGCCGACGCTCGCCGCCCGAGATCTTCGTGACGTCCGCATCCCCGGGAGGGAGGCGCAACGCGTCCATCGCGATCTCGAGCTGGTGGTCGAGCTCCCAGGCGTTGGAGGCTTCGATCGCGTCCTGCACGCGCTGGTACTCGGCCATCAGCTTCTCGCTCTCTGCCGACGAGAGGTCCTCGGCCATCTTTTCGTTCAGCTCGTCGAAGCGCTTCAAGAGCGACCGCGTCTTCGCGACCGCCTCTTCGACGTTGCCGAGCACGTCCTTGGAGGGATCCAGCCGCGGGTCCTGCGGAAGAAAGCCCACCGTGGTTCCGTCGGCCGGGAACGCTTCGCCCGCGAAGTCCTTCTCGACACCGGCCATGATCTTCAACACAGTCGATTTGCCGGCCCCGTTGGCGCCGAGCACACCGATCTTCGCACCGGGGAAAAAGGAGAGCGAAATGCCGCGCAGGATCTCCCGCTGAGGCGGCACGACCTTGCGCAACCGGACCATCGTGTAGATGAATTGGTGGGCCATCAGGGTGCGAAAGTTATCAGTTATGAGTTTTCAGTTCTCAGTTCCAGACTCGAAACTGAAAACTGAGAACTGAAAACTGACAGCTACTCCGGCGCTTCCCCAATGTTGATCCCCATCGTCCCGAGCAGCCGGTTCTCGTAGCGCGCGTTGGTGAAGCCGGCGCGGCGCATCAGTTCGGCCACGCCGCGCTGAGCGGGATAGCGCTCGAGGGAAGCTGGGATGTAGAGGTACGTGTCCGCGTCGCCGTGAAAGAGGAGGCCGACGGCGGGCATCATCGTGTTCAGGAAGGCGCCGTAGAGCGAAGCGGCGATCGGATTCTCCGGTTTTCCGAAGTCGAGGATCACGGCTCGTCCGCCGGGCGCGAGCACGCGCCGCATCTCGGCGACGCCGGCCTCGGGATCCGCCAGATTGCGCAGCCCGTAGCCGACCGTGATGACGTCGAACGTTCCATCGGCGAAGGGAAGCCGAAGCGCATCGGCCTGAACGAAAGAGGATCTCTTCGAATCCGCATGGGCGCGCCGGCGCGCGACAGCGAGCATCGGAAATGTAAAATCCGCTCCCACGACCCGCGTGCCGGCGCCCGCTGCTGCCTCGGCCAGAAAACAGATGTCCCCGGTCCCGCAGCAGAGATCGAGCCACCGCGAGGCTGTGCGTCCCGCGGCGGCGAGCGCGACGGTTTCTCTCTTCCACCGGCGGTGCAGGCCGAAGCTCATGATGTCGTTGATGAGGTCGTACCTCTCTGCCAACCTCGAAAACATTTCGCGGACCTTGGGAGCCCGCTGGGAGTCGTAGGAGAGGTACTTGTTCATCGCGCGAGATCGATTATTGCTTGAGCGGCGGTGATCCTCGCGCGATGAACAGGTGGTAGGTGGAAGGTGGTAGTTGGAAGGTGTTGAGCGATGCCTTCGTCCCTACCACCTCTCACCTACCACCTATCACCTTCGGAAACCGCGCCCAGAGATGATGGGGCCAAGTGGTGTAACATTTTCAATTCACCATGAGCGAACTGAACAAGAAGGTCAAAGCGGTTTCCGAGCAGGAGGCCCGCCGGGTCGCCGAGGAGGCCCGGGAGACCGAGTGGACGAATCCGAGCTACTTGAAAGAGCTCTTCCTCGGCAACCTCCGCCTCGACCTGATCCACCCGTATCCGCAGGCACCTCCCGAGCGGCCGGAGTTCCGGGCGTTCGCCGACGCCATGACGAAGTTCCTGATCGAAGAAGTCGATTCCGACGCGATCGATCGCGAGGGCAAGATTCCTCCTCGCCTGGTCAAGCGATTGGCCGAGATGGGTGCCTTCGGGATGAAGGTGCCGAAGGAATACGGCGGCCTGGGCTTCACGCAGCGCGAGTACGGCGAGATCATGAAAATCATCTCGTCGCAGGACGGGAACATCGTGGTCCTGCTCTCGGCCCATCAGTCGATCGGCGTGCCCCAGCCCTTGAAGCTCTTCGGGACGCCGGAGCAGAAGAAGAAGTACTTCCCGCAGATCGCCAAGGGAGCGATCTCGGCCTTCGCCCTGACCGAGCCGCATGTGGGCTCCGATCCGGCGAACCTGTCCACGTCCGTCACGCGGACGCCGGAGGGCGACTACATCTTGAACGGCGAGAAGCTCTGGTGCACCAACGGCACGGTGGCCGACCTCTTCGTGGTGATGGCGCGTCATCCGGATACCAAGAAGATCTCCGCTTTCATCGTGGAGAAGGGATGGCCGGGCGTCGAGGTCGTCTACCGCTGCCACTTCATGGGATTGAAGGCTATCGAGAACGGCGTCATCCGATTCAACAACGTCCGGGTCCCGAAGGAGAACCTCCTCCTGGCCGAAGGTCGCGGCCTGAAGCTCGCGCTCGTCACGTTGAACACGGGACGTTTGACGATCCCCGCCTGTTGCGCGGCGATCGCGAAGCGGTGTGTCGAGATCTGCCGCATCTGGTCGAGCGAGAGGATCCAGTGGGGGCAGCCGATCGGCAGGCACGACGCGATCGCTCAGCTCTTAGCCGAGATGGCCGCGACGACCTTCGCGATCGAGTCTGTGGCGGACCTCGCCTCGGCGATGGCCGACCTGCACGACCGCGACATCCGCCTCGAGGCTGCGGTCGCCAAGATGTGGAACACCGAGGAGACCTGGCGGATGATCGACCGCACGCTTCAGATTCGGGGCGGACGGGGTTACGAGACGTCGGACTCCTTGAAGGCCCGCGGCGAGCCGGGGATCCCGGTCGAGCGCATGATGCGCGACTTCCGAATCAACCTGATCTTCGAGGGGTCGTCGGAGATCATGCGCCTCTTCATCGCCCGCGAGGCCCTGGATCGGCATCTCGCGGTCGCGGGCGATCTCTTCAACCCGAAGGTGACGCGCGAGGAGAAGTTGAAGAAACTCCTTCCGCGCTTCGTCGGCTTCTATGCGAAGTGGTATCCGACGCGCTGGCTGGGCTGGGGCCACGCGCCCCGCTATGCCGAGTTCGGCCCTCTCGCCGGCCACATGCGCGCCGCTGAACGCATCAGCCGCCACCTCTCTCGCGCCATCTTCCACATGATGGCGCGGCACGGCCCGAAGCTCGAAAAGCGGCAGGCGCTCCTCTTCCGGGCCGTCGATATCGGGGCGGATCTCTTCGCCATGACCGCCACACTCTCCCGGGCCCAGGCCATGCGCGCCTCGCGCGATTCGCACGCGAAAGAAGCGATCGAGCTCGCCGATATCTTCGCCCGCATGATGCGGCGCCGGATCCACGATCACTTCCGCGCCCTGCGGTCCAACGACGACGTCCGCAAGTACCGCACCGCCCGGCGGATCCTCGAAGGCGGCCACGTGTGGCTCGAGTCCGGCCTGGTTCCCGGCGAGGAGCTGGAGAAGATGGCCGTCTCCGCCTACGCCCACG
>Ga0070706_100006646_pt1 | contig 10910 bp, 12 predicted proteins | sample KBSK5501metaG_FD_65476 | JGI IMG/M metagenome (GOLD analysis project Ga0070706, IMG submission 65476) | Corn, switchgrass and miscanthus rhizosphere microbial communities from Kellogg Biological Station, Michigan, USA - KBS K5-50-1 metaG | ecosystem: Host-associated > Plants > Roots >...
TGAAACTTGAAACTGATCATGCAATCATTTCGCATTCACACAGGCCTTGTCGTCCCGCTCGATCGAGCAAACGTCGACACCGATCAGATTATTCCGAAGCAATTTCTCAAGCGCGTCGAGCGGACCGGCTTCGGCGAATTTCTTTTTTACGACTGGCGCTTTCTGCCAAACGGTCAGCCCGATCCTTCTTTTCCGCTGAACGAGCCGCGCTATCGTGGTGCTTCCATTCTCGTTGCGGGAAAGAATTTCGGTTGCGGGTCGTCGCGCGAGCACGCGCCATGGGCGCTGGCTGATTATGGCTTTCGCGTAATCATCGCGCCGTCGTTCGCCGACATCTTCGCGAACAACTGTTTGAAGAATGGTCTCTTGCCGGTTGTACTGACCGACACCGGGATTTCAGAGCTGACACGACGCGCAAAAGAAATCGTTGGCTACGAGGTCACAGCTGATCTGGAAAAGAGAGCGGTCACCGACGCAGAAGGTTTTTCCGGCGCATTTGAAATCGGTGACTTTCAGCGTTATTGCCTGATGGAAGGACTCGATGATATTGGTCTCACCTTGAAGCACGAGTCGGAAATCGCAGCCTACGAAAACCGGCGTTCTTCATGGATGCGCTGAGCATTTTCTCGCAATTGCCGTTCAATGTGAACCGGGACATCGCGTTCGTCGTATAGCCCTGGCGGAGGTTCAGGAGCGATGCGCGATCCAGTTTTGGCAGGAATTCTTAGTTTACTGATTCCCGGAGTGGGGCAGATCTATAACGGCCGAGTCCTTATCGGGATAATTTGGCTGATTGTGACCGGCGTTTCCTGGATTGGATCTGCCGGCATGCTCGGCTGGATTGTTCACCTCATCTCCGCCTGGTGCGCATATTCCTACGCAAAAGATCATCCCGTGCGCGTCTGAAACGTGATGGAGCGCCGACATCTTGTCGGCGGTTCGCGGGCATCCCTGCCCGCATTATCTTAATTTCAAATCTCAACTAAAGATTCAGGAAGTTCTCGAGAATTTGCCGTCCATGCGGATGGTCTTCATCGAAAAGCTCCGGATGAAACTGCACGCCGAAGAGCTGACGAGACGTGTGTTGCATCGCTTGAATTCGTGAGACATCATTCGTTGCCGTGCAGATGAAATCAGCCGGCAGTTCTTTAACTTCATCGCAATGCGACTCCCAAACCGTGATCGCTTTCGGCAATGCGCGGAAGATCGCGTTGCTGTTCGCGGCCTCTTTCGAATCAACTTCAACTTCGCAAAAACCACGTTCGCGAAACGCACCTTCGTAACCTTCTCCGGGCGCGATGCGCTCGATCAAACCAACCGGCGCGCCGAATGCCAAAGCCATCTGTTGTTGTCCGCCACAAACACCCAGGATAGGCTGAGGCGCGCTGCGAATCACATGGAAAACTCCTGCGAGTGATTCGGGAGAATAGTCATCCCAGGGGTGGCTTTGCCCGCTGAGAATAATATGTGACGGACTCAAAGTCTTGACGAACTCTAGCGAGATGTTATGAAACGGCTCGACGACAATTCTTAGGTCAGGTTCCAGCTTCTCCAGCGCTCGGCGAATCTCGCGCGGGCTTGAGCCCTGGCCGTCAATCGTGTTGTCGATTATTAGCAGCATGAAATAGCTATCAGTTTTCAGCCCTCAGCGGCTTGGTGATTGGCTGACAGATGACGATTGATTGCTGACGACTTGATCTTCACCCACACAATAGAACTTTCCATTAAAAGCACCGACATAGATCCTTCCGTCTATCACTGCTGGAGTAGCATCGATATTGTCGCCAATCTTGATTTCAGAGACCAAATCGCCGTTGTCCGCGGAAAGCAGGTAAAGGTAACCGCTTTTGTCGCCAAACACGACGCGACCGTCGACTACCGGCGATGTTGCCCAGATGGCAGCGCGAGTCAAATGTTTCCAAATCAGCTCGCCTTTGTCGGCAGACAAGCAATACAAGTATCCGTTGTTGCAACCGATGAAGACACGGCCATTCGAAACAATTGGGCTGGCCCAAAATCCATTCTTCTCCTTGGTTCTGCGATTCAGGCCACCTTCAGTCTTGTAAGTCCAGACGAGCTCCCCGGTTTCCTGCTTGTAAGAGCGCACCTTGCCGTCTTCGGCCGCTGTGTAAACAAAGCCGTCTACGACCGCCGGCGTCGAATTGGAGTCCGCTCCGATGCGGGCCTTCCAAACAATCGAACCATCATCAGCCTTCAGACAGAATAGATCGCCGGCCTCTGTGTCAACGTAGATGTGGCCGTCAACCACGGTCGTTCCGCCTTCGACTGATCCATCGAGCTGCTGCTTGAAAATGACGTGGCCGTCTTTCAAATCGAAACAGTAATAGAAATGATCTTCGCTGCCGATGAAGACGCGATCGCCGATAATCGATGGAGATGAATCTGTCTCGAACCCCGTCCGATATTTCCAAACCAGCGAGCCATCGCTCGCGTTCAAACAATAGACGGTATGATCGAGATTGCCGATCACCAAACGGTCGCCGACGACGCACGGCGATGACTTGGCACTGTCGGTCGTTTTGTATTTCCAGAGGACGCTGCCGTCCTCACGGTTTAGGCAATAGACGTAGCTGTCTCCTGATCCAAAATAGACTCGGTCGCCGACGATCGCCGGCTGGCCCGGCCAACCCGATCCGCCCCACGGATCGCTGTGCAGACGACCGCGCGCGAATCCGGTCTCGAAGCCCCAGATGACCTTCAGCGACCTTGGCATTGGGCCCGTGCCGAGAAAATTACGCGCTGGATTACCCAGCCACATGGGAACAGCGCCGGGTTTTGGTTTTTCCACCCGAGTTTCGGCCGGTGTTTCCGGGATGACTCTTCCACCGCAGGCGGTCACGAACACACTCACGCCGACCGCGAGAGCAATCGTGCCAAAACGGCGGAGGACAATGGGGACAGAGAGATTTCGCAACGGGGGATCCTCGCGAAAACTTACGGCGTCCTGGTTACTTTACTAGAACCGCTTACCGGCTATTCTACCAGCCACTCGCCGTTGTAAACCACCTCAGCGCGTCCGGTCAGCACAACCTCGCCATCTTCACGCCATTCGATGGGAATTATGCCGCCCGGGGCGTGGACACTCACACGCCGATCGCTCCTATCGTTGATGACTGAGGCGATTACGGCCGCGCACGAGCAGGTGCCGGAGCTTTCGGTTTCGCCGACGCCACGTTCCCACAGACGCTCTTCGATATTGCTACGATCTCGAACACGAATGAAAATAACGTTCGTGCGCTCGGGAAACTGCGGATGATTCTCGATCAAAGGGCCAAGTCGTCGCCAATCGGTCGCGTCGAAATCATCAACGAAGACGCAGCAGTTGGGATTGCCCATCTGCAATGCCGTGACTCGCAGCGTTTCATCATCAACCGCAAGCGGATAATCTATTACGCGATCCAAAGGCCTTTCTGTCAGCATCGGAATCGAAGCGCTGTCAAACCTTGGCTGGCCGAGCTCGGACTCAAACAAAAACGATCCTGCGCGGGAACGTTCACGCAACAGATAGCGCTTGACACCATTCCGTGTTTGCAAGCGCAGGCGTTCGTCCGACCACAGATTATGAAAGAACAAATACGCGGCGGTGCAGCGCGTGCCGTTCCCGGACATGCCGGCTTCGCTGCCGTCGGGATTGAAAATCCGAACTTCGAAGTCTGAACTACCTCCTTCCGATCGTTTCGCCACAGCAATCCCGTCAGCTCCGGCGCCATAATGCCGGTTGCAAACGCGACGAGCGAATTCGCCGAGGTCAGCAGTTTTCGCGAACTGCTTGGCTTCAAACACCAGGTAGTCGTTGCCGAAGCCATGAAATTTCGTGAAGCGCGCAGGCATCGATCACGACGAGGCGGTCGCCGCCTGCTGAGGTTCGCCAAAGACTTTGCGGAAGCGTCTCGTCAGCGCCGGTTCGATGTTCATGAGGCGCTCGTACACCGTGAGCTGTCCGCGATGATACATTTCGTGCGCGATAGCGAATGACAGAAAGCCATGCTTTGCCATTTCCTTACCGTCAAAGCGCTTCATGCGGTTTTTCAATTCTTCAGCGGCTGTCAGCATTTGCGCTTCGGATTCTTCCATGCCCATGCGAAGTAAGTTGAGCAAACCCTCTTTGTCGTTTACTTCGCTGACGCCGGGCGCGTAATGCTTGATTTGATCGGCGAATGGTTGCCGCATGAGGTTCGTATCCGGACGACAAGCCTCGCCAACCAGCATCTTCTGCGCTTCGACGATGTGTTGCAGCAGCTGCGCCACCGAGCGCATGTCAGGCGTTGCCTGAAACAAGAACTTTTCAGCCGGAATTTGTTCGGCCTCGTCAATCACACCCGAACGAACTTCCTTCCAGCTTCCGATAATGCCTTCGATTGACATTGGGAATTCCTCCTTGTTTTTTTGGGTACAGATGATCTCACTTATTACGATTTGCCTGCAAACGATGCCAAGAGGATCGCAATGGCGTCGATCGAATCCCGACGCAGCGCGCTGGCGTCCGGATAATTGTTGAGCATCATAGAAAAGACAAAATGCTCGCCGGCCGCACTCGTCACGTAACCCGATAGCGAGGCAACAGAACTGAGCGTTCCCGTCTTTGCACGCACGTTCCCTTCGGCGGGAGTGCCTCTCATGCGCGTACGCAGCGTTCCGTCAACGCCGGCAATCGGCAGCGCGTCACGGAACGCGGCGAAGTAACGATGCTTTGACATGAACGTGAGCAACTGGATCGTCGCGTTAGCAGTGATCATGTCGTTGCGCGAAAGGCCTGAGCCATCATTCAAAACCAGATCGCTTTCGCCAACGCCGGCCTGGCGCAGAAAATTCTTCACGACTTCGAGTCCCACTTCTTCATTTGTTTGACTCCGGCTGGCGGTCTGCTTCGGATCATTGACGGGAAAGATCTTGAAAAGACCAAGGGTGCGCAAAATGATCTCAGTATAGAGATTTTGGCTCGGCTTCAAGGTATGTGCGGCAATGACACCGAATGGCGGTGATTGAATACTTGTGATCTCCACCGGCGTGGGTTGCTGCGGAATATCCGTAAGTTGAACCAGAGCGACTAATGGATTGGGAACGATGCTGCCTCCTGACCGCGCAGTCACAGTGCGCAGCCGACCGTCGATTTTCACGCCGCGTTTCGCCAGCGCGTCTCTCAGCATCGTCGCAAAAGCCAAAGCCGGATCGGGAATCGCGACACTTCCGGTAAAACCAGTGTCACCGAGCGGCAGGCTGCCGGTGATTTCCAGAGTATTCGCGCCCAGCCCGCGATAGATTTGCAGATCGCTTTTCGATCCGCGCGGCGACGTGATGGCGCGATTGGCGATCGTCATGAACGTTGTTGCGGGCGGGCCGCTGGTAATCACAACCGGCGCGCCAACGTTCCCACCCGGCTTCACGGACAGGTCGATCGCATTATCATTAACTGTCAGGGCGCTCACCTGTGCACCGTAAGACCACTGCAAATCTTCCCACTCCCAGCCGCTGCCGAGCGGCGCGCCGTTGAAATAACTTTCGTCGCCGATCAGATCGCCCTTAATCCGTTTCACTCCGGCCGTGACGATGCGATCGGCAAGAACGTTAATGCCTTTGAAGTAGTCTTCGTTGTTGAAGCGAGCCGCAATCGACGGATCGCCGCGACCATAGACAATTAGATCGCCTTTGACCGTGCCGCTCTTGTCCGTCTTTTCTTGCGCATAAACCGAAGTAATGAAGTGATAGTCCGGGGTCAGCCGGTCGAGCGCCGCCGCCACGGTGTAAAGTTTCATGTTCGATGCCGGCCGCACAAACTTATTCGCGTTTTGCTGATAGACGACCTGGCCCGTATCGAGCGAAACAATTTTTATTGCGAAGAAGCCGGCCTCCAGTTCTGGTTGGCGGGCGATCTGATCGATGCGCGACTGCAGGTCAGCGAGCGTGCGGGGCGCCAGTAATGACGTGGCCGGTCGCGAAGTCGTCGCAGCAGTCGCAGGCGATGGCGCCGGCGTAGGCGCGGTCGTCGGCTCTGCAACTACAACTCGGCGTTCGCGTTGTGGCTGTGCTGCGACGAGGCGAAGCGGCGTCACGAGCCCGGCAGCAACGACAAAAAGCGAAAGCCATCGAATAAATAAGCGGTGAAGGTGCTTGCGGAACATCTGAATGTGAAGTTTCCAACTATTGAATCGAATTGAGAACGTCGTTGGCAGTTGCGGTCGCTGTGCCCAGTTTTCCTACCACGATTCCGGCAGCATGATTCGCCAAGATCGCGGCTTCGGTCATCGACGCGCCACCCACGAGCGCAGCGGCCAGCGTGGCGATTACGGTGTCGCCCGCGCCGGTGACGTCGTAAACTTCACGCGCCGCCGTCTCCACGAAAACTGGGTTGCGATCCCCTTCCACTAGCATCATTCCACGATCGCCACGCGTTATAAGCACGGCGTCACAACCGAGGCACGCGCGAATCATTCGTGCCGCGCTCTGCAACGCGTCGTCAGAATCTTCTTCGAGATTGGCCAGATGCAAGGCTTCGTGATGATTGGGCGTGACCAGCGTGGCCGGACGATAAGCATTGAAGTTTCGGATTTTCGGATCGACGAGTACGGGCATGCGACCATAAGCGGCAGGCAAAACTTCAGCCAAAATTCCCGGGGTAACGACGCCTTTATCGTAATCGGAAATCACCAACGCATGCGCATTTGCAAGAGCGGCTTTCGTGATCGCGACGATGCGATCTTCAGTTTGCGCATCGACTGGCCCGCGGCGTTCGCGGTCAGCGCGCACGACCATTTGATTGTGGGCGATGATGCGCGTCTTGATTGTCGTGGGACGCGAATTGTCCGCGATCAATAAGCCATCCCCTTGCAGAGGGCTTTTCTCGCGCACTGAACTTTGAATTCTTTCGCCGGCGAAATCATTGCCGATAACGCCGATGACGCACGCTTTCGCGCCGAGAGCAACCAGATTGCCAAGGACGTTTGCGGCTCCCCCAAGGTGCGTTGATTCGCGCTGGATGTCCACGACCGGCACCGGGGCTTCCGGCGAAATCCGAGTCACGTTCCCCCAGATGAACTCGTCAAGCATCACATCGCCGAGGACGACAATCGAGCGCTCGCGCGCTGCGCGAATGATCTCTTCAGCTCGTGGTTTGGTTATTGTTGGCGTCATTGGTATGAAGAAACGACGAATTTCACGAAAACGCGCAAAGCCGTCAAGATAATCTCATGTCGCTCGCAGCACACGATCAATCGCCGCGACGACTCGTTCGACTGGAACGCGCAAGATACATTCAGGTTTCTCAAACTCGGCGCAAAAGTAGCCATGACATGGCTGGCAGGGCAACTCTTCGCGCACGACTTCGTTCGGCTGGGTCGTCCAGGGCCGCCAATGAAGGACATTTGATGATCCGAAGATAACTACGCACGGCGCGCCGGCCGCGGCGGCGATGTGGGCGATGCCGCTGTCGTTGCCCACAAACAAACGCGCGCGTGATGTCAGCGCCATGACTTCAGGCAACGAGACATTATTCAACTCTACTACGCGCGCCGACGATTGCTTGACGAGCGATTCCAAAAGCTGCTCTTCCTGCGGTCCCACGATGACAACGGGCACTAACGACCGCATCGCCAGTTCTTCCGCCACACGGGCAAACTTTTCCGTGGCCCATTGCTTTGTGTCGAATGCCGCAGACGGATGAATCACCACGAACGGTTCGGCTCGATCAAAACCGTCAAAACCCGCGACGCGCAATTTCTGTGAAGCGGAAGCCAGCGCCTTGTCAGTTACCGCTAATCTGGTAGATGGTCGATCGGTGACCGGCACGCCGGTCCAGCCAATCAGGGCGAGCTGCTGCTCGACTGAATGCAACGCCGGGCGCTTCCAAATCGCCAGAGGCGACGGGGCAACGTGGTTGTGCAGGCGCGCGTACTGATAATGCTCAAATCCGACACGATGCTTTGCGCCGGTCGCGCGCGTCAGCAGCGTCGCGGTCGTCCCACCGTGCAAGTTGTAAACAACGTCATAACGCGTGGCGCGAAGCTCGCGCACGAGACGAGCGCGCGCCGAGTTGCTTTCGCGCGGGATCGCGATTACTCGATCGACTAAATCCGAAGCCTCGAGAACCGGCGCCACCCAATCGTCCAACACGATGTCGATTTGCGCATGCGGCACGAAGCGGCGCAAGGCAAACAGCGACGGAGTAGTCAGAACAGTGTCGCCGATCGAACGCAACCGCACGACCAACACCCGCTGCACCGCTGACCAGTCCCAGAGTGCTGGAGCGAGGGGCTGCGGCTCATCGCTTTCTGACCTGTTCGTGAAAGCTAGATGACGAGCGCTCGGCGAGGCTTGAATGATTTCACGGAGACTATGCACGGTGAATTCTTGGGTTCGCTACTCATCGGCCAGGTTACTCGCCGCTTGTCACTTGCTCATCCTCGATTTTTGCTTCGTCGATGAGCATCACCGGAATATCGTCGCGAATGGGATAGATGCGTTTGCATTCAACACATTTCAGACCGCTGCCGTCAGGCTTCAATTCAACTTTGGCGCGGCACGCGGGGCAAACCAGAATCTCGAGCAACTGTTCGCTGATAGCCATGACTCAAAACCTCTCGATTAAGGAAGTCGCATTAAAGCGACGAATGAAGGGAACAAGCTTATCAGCATTGCACGATTTGTTGTAGGGCCTGTAGTACAATGGCGCGCGAAGAACGATTTCAGGTGCTTGTTCGACAGACTCCGCCGCAAGGACGAGGTGAAAAGCTTCGATGATGATTGAAGACTTGGGACCGCATGTCGTCAGCGTGTGGAACGACCTGCGCTCAACCACGCGAAACTTGCTTGAGCGCGCATGGCAGTCGTCTGCCGCGGCCGTGTCCGCCCAGACTACCGGTACCACGCCGTATGATCCGCGCGCCGATCATGAGCTGAGCCGGCTGCTGGCAGCGCTCGACGAGCAGGCGAATGAAGCCGAACAGTCCGCCGATCAGGAAGCTTCCCGGCGGGCGCGTCGTCTGGCCGACGCATGCGCGAACGTGCTCGCGCAGCAGACGCAATCAGCCGAGGTCTTTGCGCAGTTGATTCAGCGCGCGCATGAGCGAAAGGACTATGCGCGGGTTGATGCGCTGGCAGGAATGCTGGCGGAGCGACTGGCGCCCAGCGAAGTTTGCGAACTGGCCCGATCGAATAACGTCGTCGTGCGCGCGCTCGCCCAGGAAGCGCTGACGCAAATGCCGGCGCCACTCTTGAAGGCACTGCTTCACGATCCGGTCGATGCCGCAGTCGCTCGTATGGCGCTGGAACGCCAGGCAAATGAGTACGCTTCGGAAGAAGCACAGCAAGCCTTGCGTGAATTTGAAGACTTTGGCGCGGAAGGTTTTTGAAGGGTGATGGAGGGCTAGTCGCCGATTAGGTTTGTTTTCTCAACTTGGTTCATGCATTCAGCGCGCCCGTGCAGCTTACCTTTATCTCAACGTCCTGCGGACAACGATCGCGTCTGAGCACAACGCCAGAAGACCGAACGTTTACTCTGCCGGCCCCGTGCATTTCTCTCCGTGCAGTGCGGGTATCTTTTGACTGATGACCGGGTAATTGGGAGCCTCGTCGATGTTAATCTGCGTCCAGTGCGCATACTGCTCCGGGACATTGCTGTCCGCGAAGATCGCTTCGACCGGACACTCAGGCACGCACGCATCGCAATCGATACACGTGTCGGCGTTGATGTAAAGACGATCAGGCAGTTCATGAAACGCTTCGACTGGACAGACTGCAGCGCAATCGGTGTATTTGCAATCGACGCACATTTCCACAACGACGTAGGTCATTCGCGGATAACTCCTTTCGCTAAAGACAAATGTTTATTATCTAACGAGCGGAATGTCAATAGGAAACTTTTGGAGTGCAGCGCCAAGCATAGCGCGACGCCGTTTGTATTGCAATCATCATCGAGATCCAAAGCGCCGCCAAATCAGCACTCAAAAAAAGTTTCATCGCTTTGGGACATACGTGAGCCAAAAATAGATCGCTTGGCCCACGCCGATCCAGAATCCGATCACAGCACCAAACAGCTCGATCGTTTTTAAGTGATGCTGCGCAACTGACAGTACGAGCGTTTCCAATTTGTCCAGCGGATAATCGGAAACTCTTCTGCGCACTAATCCGCCGACATCAAACTCAGCGATGGCCGCCGGCAGACGCTCGCGCGCGGCGGCTGTGATTTTCTCGGTGAGCGCGGCGCTGGCTTTTTCGATTGCGCCAGCGGGCATGTGATCGCCGAGGCGGCCAATCGGCGCGACCAGAAACTGCTCGATCTGTGAGCTCAAGATGGAATTAATCGTGCGGGCGGTGTCATCGCGGGCGAGCACGGTCAGCAAGCTGTTCGTGAGAAAACTCTTCACTCGGGGCGCGGATTCGGGATTCAAAGTCTCAAGCAATTCGCTCAGTGTCTGCGGCCGCAAACGTCCCAGAGCATCGGTCAGATACGCAGAAACCGACCTGGCCAGTTCGGGACTCCGCACCATCGCGACGAATCGCGAGCCCGCCTCGTGCTTGATTGTCTCAAATCTTTCAGACGAAACCTGGCCCACCAATTCATTCAGCGGCCGCGCTAACAGGTTGTCGATCGTGGCATTCAGGAAATTAGTCGCTTCCTGAGCGAAAGCCGGCCCGCGCAGATATTCATCTACGCGTCGAGGCAGAGTGCTGTGAACGAGGTCGTCAACCTCCCGGTAGATTCGCTCGCGCGAAATGAAAATCTTTTTGAAGAACGAAAGCTGTTCGTAGTAGTCGCCAACTTCGCGTTTGATTAGCGACCCGATCTGCTGACGCGTCGTTGGACTGGTCGCAATGTCCGCCAGATGCTGAGCGATTGGGCCTACCTGCTGATCGATGCGGTCCTTGATAACCGCCACAGTTTCCGGCGTGAACAT
>Ga0070706_100006649_pt1 | contig 10907 bp, 11 predicted proteins | sample KBSK5501metaG_FD_65476 | JGI IMG/M metagenome (GOLD analysis project Ga0070706, IMG submission 65476) | Corn, switchgrass and miscanthus rhizosphere microbial communities from Kellogg Biological Station, Michigan, USA - KBS K5-50-1 metaG | ecosystem: Host-associated > Plants > Roots >...
GTCTCGCCGGGATCGGATCCAACCTGCGATCTCAATGTTCGCCTCGGCGTTGGCCGAAAGGGCGTGTTTGATGAACGTGATCATAAAACTGGGATGGTGTTGCTGGGTATCGTTTGGAGTTAAATCGTTCCGCAACGCATTTGAAGCAGATTTTGCGTCTGGTTCGTTCCGCAATGGGCGCTCGTTTCCGTCGAATCGTTCAGCAAGTGCATCCCGTTTTGTCGCTGGCAGCGCCCCCAACCCTGGGTCTCCCACATGCGGATGAAGTCACCTTTCGAATAAACACCTGGGGCCGGGATTTCGTCCCGCGTAATCGTTATCAATTCGCCGCGCTCAACCAGCGTGATCAGCTCTGGCAATTTCTCCCTGGCTTCCTCCACGCTAACTTGCATCCGCTCACAAGATAGCCCTTTAACATAGCTCCAGCAGACAAGGGCTTCGGCTACCGGGATTTCATTCCGCTTAATCGTTATCAATTCGCCGCGCTCAACGAGCGTAATCAGCTTCGTTCCGGTTCGGGTCAGCTGCTGTCAAGATCTTGACAAACCACCGCGTCCTCCTCGCACAGCCTGATCATTCAGCCGCAGCCGGCTTTTTGGGGCGACATAAGGGCGACGCGGTTTCGCTCTAGAGGAAAACCTACGGGACTCGAACCCGTACGAAGATTTGCCCATTATTCCGGACGCTACTGCCGGAAAGCACTTGTTGAGATAGTGTGCCGTTAACTATGTCCGCAAACTATCGTAGGAAACGCAGCAAGAGCTCTTTCAATGGCGCGAGGCAACGGCGGCGGAGTGTTGTGATTATCGCCGCGCCGCCGGTGCGGATGCTGGACGTATTCGGGCCAGCGGAAGTGTTTATCGACGCGAACCGGTTGCGGGGCGGCGAACCAATGTACGAGGTTGAAGTGGTATCGGCTACGGACGAAGAGATCATCGCCAGTCACGTGGGCATGCCGCTGCTCACCCATCGCACCTATCGGACATTGCGCAGTCCGGTCGATACTCTGCTCGTCGCGGGCGGCGATGATCCGAGCGAGATGCAATATTCATCGGACTTTCTCGATTGGCTCCGGAAACAGAGCAAAAAGGTTCGTCGTTTAGGGTCAGTCTGCACCGGCGCTCTGGTTCTAGCAGATGCAAACCTGCTGGATGGGCGCAGGGCGACAACCCATTGGAAGTGGTGCCACGAACTTTCCCAAAAACATCCACTGGTGAAGATAGACGCCGAACCGATCTATATCCGCGACCAAAACGTCTACACTTCAGCCGGAGTCACTGCCGGCATTGATCTTGCCCTCGGCCTGGTCGAAGAAGATCTGGGAAGTGCACTTGCCCTCCGGATCGCCAGGATGATGGTAGTCTTTCTGCGGCGACCTGGCGGCCAGTCGCAGTTCAGCGCCACGCTGGCGGCTCAGGCCGGCGCAAGGCAAACCATTGACGGATCTGCTTGCCTGGATGGCAGACCATGTATATGCCGATCTCTCGGTCGCGTCGCTCGCCCAGCGCGTCGCCATGAGCCCGCGCAACTTCGCTCGGGTCTTTACCCGGGAGATCGGTGAAACCCCGGCGCGCCATATCGAGAGCATCCGGCTCGAAACCGCCCGGCGACTACTCGAAACGACTTCTCTAAGTCTGGAAGAAGTTGCCGATACCAGTGGCTTCGGGAGCGCGAAAATTCTTCGCCGGACATTCGTCCGCCGTCTCGGTGTTAGCCCGCGGCGATACCGCACTACCTTCGGGGCAACCCATCCTCACTAGTTGGCAGGAATCGTGGGTTTTTTGTCTTTGCGTACTCCTGGCGCGAGTGGAGACGTATCGCAAACTCTGCTTAGAACAAACGAAAAGATGAGGAGATACAAATGGTTAACTATCCAGTTCAGACAATCGAATCGGCGCCCGAAGGATCCAAACCAGCGCTTGAACAACTGGAACAGGCCTTCGGCTTCGTTCCGAACCTGGTCGGCGCAATTTCAAATTCACCGGTGCTCATCAACTCGCTCGTTGGACTGTTTCAAAAGGTCCACGGGGGTAGCTTCACCGAGGCCGAAGTTCAAGCCCTGCTTCTGACAAACGCCGTGACCAACTCTTGCGCTTGGGCCGTTGCGCTCCATACCGCCCTAGCTCTTAAAGAAGGGCTGGATCCTGCCGATGTTCAGGCCATTCGTGAGCGGCGACTACCAGCTAACAAACGGTATGCCGCTCTTTCGCGATTGGCTCGAACACTGATCGAGCAGCGGGGCCATTTGAGCAATGAAGAGCTAACGGCGTTTATTGAGGCCGGTTTCGAACCAGCGCTTGCTCTCGAGGATGTGGCCGCCGTTGCCGCCTCGACGATCACCAACTATGCGGGCAGCATCACAAACCCGCCGTTGGAGGCGGCATTGCAAGAATATACTTGGCGCGGCTAATTTCGTCCGAGTTGCGAGGCCGTGGAGCGTTGCCTTCCCGCGGCTATTAAACAGCTGTACAACGAGAATCTCTTTGTCCCGTTGGGCATGAAGGACACCTACTTTCCGATTAATCAGAACATCAGGAATCCAGTTCTGCACGCATTCGCCAGTGAGCGCAGTGTGAAGGACCACCCGTTCTACGAAGATTGCACCTACTGGAACCCATCGTGGGGATCAATCCCAGGCTTACCTATCTCCAATCTTGACGACCTGGGTAAATGGGGCCCGATCCTGGGGACGACGGGACATGCATCGGGGTCAAGTCTCAACAAACAACACTCTTGTTGGATGTTATAGTCTTTGACGACCGGTCCCGCTTTAAGCCGTCCAATGAAACCTCCGAGAGTGACCGTCACGGCCTCAGCAGATCTTCTCTAAGACGTTAACCTTCCTAGCGCGCAATCAGGCGCGAACTTTTAGGGCGACACAAGGGCGACAGCGTTTTGCTTCGCAGGAAAACGTACGGGACTCGAACCCGTGCACCGGCATTGAGAGGGCCGTGTCCTAACCGACTAGACGAACGCGCCAAACGGGAACCGCCAATTTATCGTGAGGCGCAGCAAACTCAACACTAGATCCCAATTCAGGCCGAAACCGTCTAACGCTATGCTGAATCCGAGCTTTATGCTAAAACTCAGCACCTATGACAAAGGAAGAGTTCTACGCGCAAGCCCTGCTTGCTGCCCTCCCAATCGTGATCGAACTGGAACACCAAAAGGTCTCCAAGAGCGCCATCGCCAGGGTGGCCGAGGAATACGCAACCGAGCTAACAACTGTGTTTGAGGAGAAGCGAGGAGGCCACAAGGGAAAGAGACGGAAAATTCTGGCTAAAAAAGAAACCCCTTAGTTAGCCCGCTAGAAGGTTTTTTAGTGTGATTTTCGGCAGAAAATGGTGATTATATTTTCTGCGAGGCCTTCCGTCTGCTAACGGCTGACCAACGTAGGAAAATGCCAGCGTCAGAAATAAAAAAGAGAATTCGCGAGCTCGGTCGCAGGCGGGGTGATCACTGGGAACGGTTCGACCGGCTACAGCGCAACCTGAGGCCGTTCTTACGTGGCAAACCAAAACGCGCTCCGATCGAGCGCTTTCGCTCGTACATCGATCTAGAGCATGGCCGAAGCGACTCGTCCACCGGAACGTAGCGACCTCCTCCAGGTTTGCGCTGAGCTCAACCGACTCGGAGCAAAATATATCATCATTGGAGGGCTGGCTATGAACGAGCTCGGGCTGGTCAGAGTCACGGAAGATATCGATCTCTTGATAGAACCGTCACCCGAGAATCAGCAACGTATTCGTCAGGCGCTTCGTATTTTGCCAGAGCGCGCCATCGACGAACTGGGACCAGAAGAAGATCTACGTGAATGGGTGGTGGTTCGCGTCAATGACCAAATCACAGTCGATCTTATGACCTCTGCCGGTGGAGTAACCTATGGCGAGGCCAACGACGATCTTGCTATCCGAACGATTGGCGGAGTGGAGATCCCTTTTGCTAACCGCGCTCTCATGATTCGCCTCAAGCAAGGAAATCGTGAAAAGGATCGCATCGATCTCGAATATTTGCTCCGTTCAAATCAAAGCTAGGTTCCTGCGGCGGAAAGTGACACAAGAACGGCGAAAAGTGACGCAAGAACTTCCTGTTCCGCGTTCGTTTCGTATGTACGTTTATGTCGTGAAAAAAGGATCTGGAACAAGGAGTCAATTTATGAAATTGGAGATTCTGATTTTAGCGGCGATGAGCCTGTGCCTCTCCGGCAACGCATTGGCGGACAATTACAGTGATTGGGTGGCGCAGGGGTATCGTTGGGTCAATGCGAACGGCCCGTATGCTTGCACTTCTGAACAACAGGTTCAGCAAATTACCGGGCGCCACTCCGATCAGACCGAGTTGCAAATGCTCCAAAATGTACAGGCGTATTATCTCATACCGGGAACTATCGCTCTAGTGATCAAGGAGGATCCGGCAGCCGGTATGACTCAGATGCGTTTGAGCGGCATCAGTACGCCGCTCTGGACCTACACCAGATTTCTCAGCAAACGCCCGATTCGCGATGCGCTTGGCAATACGCAGACACCCCAGAACTCGGGGTACTTTCCAGGCTCGGACACCGGAGCTAATGTAAAGGCGCCCGACAATCCAGGAGCGGCGCCAACGCCCGCTGGCAGTCCGATGACGCCCGCGGCGCCTGCAGGCAAACCTTGAGCCGGCATCCCGGCGCTAGTAGGAATGCCAGAATTGCCGGATATCGTCACCTATCTTTCCGCCCTCGAAACCCGCATAGTCGGTCAGCGGCTGGTTCGAGTTCGAATCGCAAGTACTTTTCTGCTCCGCACCACTCAGCCATCGACTAACGAAACGGAGGGGCGAGTTGTTCGAGAATTACGGCGAATCGGAAAACGAATTGCCATTGGAGTCGAGAACGATCTCTGGCTGGTTCTTCATCTGATGATTGCGGGCCGGTTACACTGGCGGCCACCCCAGGCATCGTTAGCCGGTCGCAACAATCTCGCGGCATTCGATTTTCCTAACGCTTCCCTTATCCTCGCCGAAGCCGGTAGCAAGCGGCGAGCATCGTTACATGTCCTCAGCGGCGAAGAAAGCTTGCGCTCGATGGATCCAGGAGGAATCGATGTTTTGACCAGTGATCTCGAATCGTTTCGTTCCGCACTCAGTGCCGAAAATCGTACACTGAAAAGGGCCCTGACTGATCCCCGCTTAGTGAGCGGCATCGGCAATGCCTATTCAGACGAGATTCTGCATGCCGCGCAGCTGTCGCCGATTGCGCTGACACACAAACTCAGGCCGGAAGAATGGGAGCGCCTCTTTATTGCTGTTCGCCAAACGCTCCAGCATTGGGTTAGTCGTCTGCAAACAGAAACTGGTTCAGGTTTTCCAGAGAATGTTACCGCGTTTCATCCGGCGATGGCGGTCCATGGCCGCTACGGGCAACCGTGTCCTCGATGCGGCGAAAAGGTTCTCCGTATTCGCTATGCCGATAACGAGACGAACTATTGCGCCCGATGCCAGACAGGTGGAACGGTGCTGGCGGATCGAAGTTTGTCCCGTTTGTTCGGATCGGAGTGGCCGCGAACTCTGGAAGAGCTGGAAGCGCTCAAAAGATAGGTTTGAAGGGGAAGCTGCCCGCGCCCGTAGGAAGTTCGATCAGCAATCCTGAAAATGGCTGCGGCGTTCGACGTTCAACCGAGGCAGGAAAGATTGACGATCACGTTATAGGCAAACCACGGATCAAGACGTCGAACGGAATATTGCGGCGCTCGTTTTCCGCCACACTGGAACGTAATTCCATCACTGTGCGGATTCACTGAAACAATCTTTTTCAAGGAGAGCTTTTTGGTTTGTCCTTCGATTAGAAAGAAAGCGTTTTTGGTTGTTAGTACCAGGTCCCCGCGTCCAAGGCGATCGGCAGAAACATGTTCGACCGGATGACCTCGATAAACACCGTCGCGAAAATAAATCCCTTTTGCGATTCGCACACTCAGGCCGGCGTGATGACCCTCGTATGATCGGCAAATTTTGCGTTCATAGATGTCGACTCCGCTGAAGACCCAAACACAAGACTCAGTTTGTCCCAGCGAGACCGGTGAATTTAGAGTCTTGCTATGCTCAGGAAATTTTCCTTCGAGCAGATCGCGGATCACCAAGGACTGGATAATTCTGGGCCAGCCACGGCAGAGCTCGGATTTCTCAAAATTCCAATCGGCTATTAGTTGGGACAGTCTACCTTCGTCTTCGCGCGACAGTACCCGCTGACTCAGGATGTTTCGAACAGCGCATTCAAAGCCCTGCTGAACGGCGCTTTTAACCTCGGTATCGGAGAGGTTCCCTTGCACCGCCAGCGCGTTAATGGATTTTTTCCCGATATGCGAGGCGTCACCTTGTTCGAGATAGCGACCGATCTGCTCGGAAATTATTTCCGCGACACGGGCCGCTGTTACTCCGCAGTTGGTGTGCGTCGAACTGAAGAAACCAATCGGTTCACCACAAACGACACACGATTTCGCTTTGAAAACCCTGGAAAAGAAAGATTCGTGACTTGCCTTTACCGGCTTCGATTTTGCCACTCGACCTTTGATCCCCTTATCCTCTACTAAGGCAGGAAGCGCAGCTTCCGGCACAGGTGCACCGACCCTAAGCCTTAACGTGTGGCCTTCCTCCATAACACCATAGTTCGGCATCGTTGATACGGCCTTTAGCAATCGCCAGCCAAATCAAAATGAGGCCAATGTCCGACGCGAATCCATGCTGGAAATTCACTATAAAATCGTGAGAAATCAGGCCCTCTTGACTCTGCACTAGAAAAAATGAGGTTGCCTCTTCTGACATCCATGAAGCTCCTGTCCGTTAACGTCGGATTACCACGCGAAATTGAATGGCAGGGCAGGCCAGTGCGGACATCGATTTTCAAGTCACCCGTATCCGGCAAAGTCCGAGTGGCAAAGCTCAATCTGGACGGCGACAAGCAATCGGACCTATCGGTTCACGGCGGAATCCATAAGGCGGTCTACGCGTATCCGTCTGAGCATTACGCGTTCTGGCGAAAGGCGATTCCCGGAATGGCATTACCGTGGGGCGTCTTCGGTGAGAATTTCACTGTCGCTGGTCTGTTTGAAGATATTCATATCGGCGACCGGATCGGAGTTGGCTCGGCGGAATTCATGGTCACTCAGCCGCGTATGCCTTGTTACAAGCTTGGAATCCGATTCGGACGCCCTCAAATCATAAAAGAATTCCTGGAGAGCGGGCGCACCGGTTTTTATCTGGCCGTACTAACCGAAGGAACGGTTTCGGCGGGTGACTCAATAGAATTACTATCCAGAGACGAAAACGGTGTGACCGTTACGCAAATTGCTGATTTATATAAGTCGGACGCGTCCAATCAGGAGCTCCTCCGCAAGGCAAGCGAGATCCCCGCGCTTCCCCCATTCTGGAAAGATCATTTTCGCAAACGCCTCTGGGACCCGGACAGCCCCTGATACTTCAGCGATCCTAGCCCTATCGTTTATCTCACGCTGAGGTCGCTGAGCAACGCAGAGTAAAATTGTATCGGAAACCTCTGCGTTCCTCAGCGGTCCCTGTGTGAGATCCCTTCACGCGTCGCCGTTTCGCCGACATCGCCGTCTCATCCGCTAACCTGCTCACCCAGCTTGCGAAAAAATTCGTCGGACATTTTTTTGCCGACTGCCTCTACCAGACGGGAGCCAACCGCGGCGATCAACCCGCCTACTTGCCCTTCTGAATCGCAGACCAGCTCAGTCCCATTTTCTTTTGGCAAAATCCGAATATTCGCTTTGCCTTTCACCCATCCGGGCCCGCCCTTCCCTTCGGCATGAAGCGTGAATGATTCCGGCGGCTTTTTGTCTTCAATCCGGATCTTTCCAACATAACTGCCCTTCAGACTGGCAATACCAACTTTGAGATGCGCGTCGTAGCTGTCTTCACCGGTTTTCTCCATTCTTTCACATCCATCGATGCACTTCTGGAGAACAGCGGGATCGAGAAGGGCAGCGAAGACCTTCTCTGGCGGAGCGTCGAACGTGTATGTCGCCGCGAACTTCATCCGCGGCTGGCTGCAAGTTCCAGCGCGCGCTTTGTTTGAACGCATGCGAGGTGGGCGCGGAACTCTGCTGAAGCATGAATATCAGAGAGCGGATCGACTCCATCCGCTGCCTTTTCTGCTGCGCTCGCGATTGATGCTGAAGAAAGGTCCGAGCCGCGAAGCGATGCTTCTACCGAAGCGGCGCGATAGGCAGCCGGCGCAACGCCGGTTATGCCGACAACAACTTCTTTTCGTTGTTTATCCACTACTGCCGCTACGCCTGCGATGGCAAAGCCGCTAGCTTTTTGCGCAAACTTGACATACGCGGCGCTTTTCGCTGTCGCCGGCACGCGGATCACCTTGAGAATTTCGTCTGGCCCAATCGCAGAGGTTAGCATTCCGACGAAAAAGTCCTTTGCGGCTATCGTGCGATTTCCGTTTCGTCCTACAACGTCAAACTCCGCGTCAAGCGCCAGCATGGCAGCTGGCCAATCTCCGGCCGGATCCGCATGAACACAGCTTCCGCCAATGGTCCCTTTGTTACGCACCTGAACATCGCCGATCTTGCCGGCAACTTCTGGAAGAAGCGGGCAAGATCGCTTCAGAAGATCGGATGACTCAATTTCGTAATGAGTGGTCAGTGCTCCAATCGCGATCTTGCCATCCTGCTGGTTGATGGAACGCAGGTCGCTGATTCCGCCGATATCGATCAAAACCTTCGGCTGCGCGAGCCGAAGTTTCATTGCCGGAATCAGACTATGGCCTCCCGCCAGCAGTTTCGCGTCGTCACCGTGCGTTGCCAGAAGACCCAGCGCTTCGTCCAAGCTGCGCGGTCGCGCGTAATCGAATGCAACCGGGATCATGTTTAGTCTCCCTTCTTTTGAATCGCGCGCCAAACTTGTTCCGGCGTGAATGGTATGTCGAGATGCCGAACCCCCAGCGGCGAAAGCGCGTCAATGACGGCGTTAGCGATTGCGGGGGTCGCGCCGATAGTTCCTGCTTCTCCGACTCCTTTTACGCCAAGCGGATTCGAAGGTGAAGGTGTCACCGTACTGCCAAGGACATATTCCGGACTATCTTCTGCCCGCGGGATCGCGTAGTCCATCAACTCGCCAGTCAGAAGCTGTCCGTTCTCATCGTATACAGTCTTCTCCATTAAAGCCGCGCCGATCGATTGAGTTATCCCGCCCTGTACCTGACCCTCGACAAGGAGCGGATTCACTTGGTGACCGCAGTCGTCGACTGCGATGTATTTTCGGATCTTTACCTGACCTGTTTCGCGGTCTACTTCTGCCGCAACAATGTGCGTGCCAAATGGAAACGTACAGTTGGACGGCTCAAAGAAACTGGATGCCTCCAACCCAGGCTCGAGTCCGGGGGGCAAATTCTTGGCGACATACGCCTCGCTCGCCAGTTGGCCCCAACCGAGGTAGTTCGTTTCCTGACCTTTGATGAAAAACTTTCCGGCTTTGAATTCGATCTGCTCGGGTTTTCCGTTGAGGAGCGCGGCGGCAAGCGTTTTTGCTTTTTCGATGATCTTGTCGATCGACATAACGATTGCCGAGCCACCAAGCGCGGTTGCCCGGCTGCCGTAAGTGTCCCTCCCAAAATGAGCCGAAGCGGTGTCGCCCCGAAGAACCACGACATCTTCAATCGGTACACCAAGACGATCCGCCGCAATCTGGGCGAAACTCGTTTCTTGCCCCTGGCCGTGCGGGGTTGCACCGGTGATCACTGTCACTTTCCCGGAAATTTCGATTCGGACGCAGCCCCACTCCCATCCTCCTGCAGCCATGATCTTGGAAGGGCCTAACGCGCAAATCTCAACGTAAGTAGAGAGGCCAATCCCAAAGAGGCGGCCTTGTGTTCGCGCGGTTTCTCGCTCCTTCAAGAGCGATGACCAGTCGGCGAGCTCCTGAGCTTTCTTGAGTGCGGCCTGGTAGTTTCCGCTGTCGTAAAGGAGACCGGTTGCCGTGGTAAACGGAAATTCCGTCGACGCAGGCATGTTCTTCAGCCGCACTTCGACAGGATCTAAACCCAGGTCGCTAGCTACGAAATCCATCACCCGCTCTATGACGTAAGCGGCTTCCGGGCGGCCCGCCCCGCGATAGGCGTCAGTGCACATTTTGTTCGTGTGAACCGCTGTGACATCGGTGTGCGCAGCTTTGAGCTTGTAGCAGCCGCAGAGCATCAGGCCGGTCAGCTGTGGAATCGCCGGTGTGAGTAGCTGAAGATACGATCCGATATCCGCGATTATTTTAGTTCGAATTCCAAGTACGGTGCCGTCATTCTTGATCGCGATCTCGTGATCGCCGATCTGGTCGCGTCCATGTATTGTAACGGCGGCGTTTTCGCGTCGGCCTTCGATCCACTTGATCGGTCGGTTCAGACGCATTGCCAAATGGCTGATCACTGCTTCTTCTGCATAGAGATTGAGTTTCGAACCAAATCCGCCACCGACCTCGGGCGTGATGATACGAAGCTTGTTCTCAGGGATACTGATCATGCCCGGAAGAAGCGTTCGGACCAGGTGCGGGATCTGTGTCGAGGTCCAGAGTGTCAGCGATGATTCGCCCGCATGCCACGATGCCAGGCAGCCCCGCGGTTCGATTGCCATCGGAGTCAATCGCGGATGAACAATGCGGAGCTTGAGGACCTTGTCTGCTTCTTTGAATGCGCTCTCCACATCGCCGCCCGGCAAGCTCCACCTGAACGCAACATTGGTCCCGAGTTCCGGATGCGCCAACGGTGACCCTTTCTCCAGAGCCTTTTCCGGATCGGTCACCGCCGGGAGAGGATCATAATCGACTTCGACAAGATCGAGAGCGTCGCGCGCAATCGCACGCGTCTCGGCAACGACTACCGCAACGGGATGTCCCAGGAAATAAGCGCGCTCGCC
>Ga0070706_100006650_pt1 | contig 10906 bp, 7 predicted proteins | sample KBSK5501metaG_FD_65476 | JGI IMG/M metagenome (GOLD analysis project Ga0070706, IMG submission 65476) | Corn, switchgrass and miscanthus rhizosphere microbial communities from Kellogg Biological Station, Michigan, USA - KBS K5-50-1 metaG | ecosystem: Host-associated > Plants > Roots >...
GACTGCCACGGCAACACCTCCTTCGCCTTCCTGCATCCGGTGGCGCCGCATTATTCGACGTTGCTCAAATTCGATGCCGCCAATTACCCGCAGATCGTCGGCGATCTGGCACAGTCCTGGAGCGTGTCGCTCGATCGCCAGACCTACAGCTTCAAACTACGTCCAAACGTGCTGTTTCACGACGGCTCGCGATTGACTTCGGTCGATGTCAAGGCGAGCTATCAGCGCATCGTCCATCCGCCGGCCGGGGTGGTCTCGTCGCGGCAGGTCGATTTCGGCGCGATCGGCAGCATCGACACGCCCGACTCGCTGACCATCATCTTCCGCCTGCAATGGCCGGACGCGGCGATGCTGGCGAATTTCGCCTCGCCCTGGAACTGCATTTACAGTGCCGCCAGGCTCGCCGAAGACCCCCAATTCCCGAAGACCCACATTCTCGGCACCGGCCCGTTTGTGTTTGTCGAACACAAGAAGGGCGAGAGCTGGCAGGGAAGGCGCTGGGAGAAATATTTTCAGCCGGGCAAACCCTATCTCGACGGTTATCGGGGCGATTTCATGCCGCCGCCAGCGGTCATCAAGGCGCTCGAGAGCGGCCGGATCATGGCGGAGTTCCGCGGCGTTACGCCGACGCAGCGCGATCAGCTGGCCGAGACGCTCGGTGACAGGATCACGACGACCGAGAGCCCGTGGCTGTCCAACCTGCTTGTGGTCTTCAATACTGGCAAGAGACCGTTCGATGATGCGCGGGTACGGCGCGCGCTGTCATTGGCGATCGATCGCTGGGGCGCGGCCGAGCGATTGCAGGGCTCGACCTTTCTAAAATATGTCGGTGGCTTGATGCGGCCGGGCGCCAATCTGGCGATGTCGGAAGCCGAGCTGACGGCGCTCCCCGGCTTCTCGCGCGATATCGCCGCGGCGCGGGCGGAAGCGAAGCAGCTGCTCGACGAAGCAGGCGTACATGAGATGCCGGTCAGGCTTCTGGTGCGCGACATCCCGATCCCACATTACGCCGGCGCCGATCTGCTGGCGGCGAGCTGGAAGGAGATCGGCATCGCGGTTACCCAGGACCGGCGCAACATCTGGGACTGGCAAAAAATGATCGATGCCCGCGATTTCGACATCGCGCTCGATTTCTCCGGCGATTTCTACGACGACCCGACCCTGCAATTGACCAAATACGTCTCGCACGATCTGTCGCCGGTCAACTTCGCCGGCTCGACCGACCGGTTTCTCGACGCCCTGTTTGTCGCACAGGCGATGACCACTGACCCGCGGGAACGGGCCAAGATCGTCCGAGCCTTCGAGCGCCACGCGCTGACCGAGGCGTACACCGTGCCCTTGCTGTGGTGGAACCGCATCGTCGCACATTCTTCGAAGCTCAAGGGCTGGAACATTACGCCAAGCCACTTCATTGGCCAGGACCTCACCGAGGTATGGATCACCGACGATAACCCGACGTCGTTGGCGCGCGATAGCGCCGCTCGTTGACGCAATCGCGGGTACTCCAGAAAATCGGCGGCCGCTGATAGTTTAGGACGGGAGTACCATGGCTATGCCACGCGCCGACACGACGTCTCGCAGCAACCAATATCCGATCCCGGCGACGATGAAAGCCTGGGTCTTGGGCGGCCCGGAGGAGCTCTCGCTCACCGAGAAACCGGTGCCGGAGCCGGGGCCGGCCGAGGTTCTCGTGCGCGTCGATGCGATCGCGGTGTGTGCGACCGACATCGAGATCATCCGCCACGGCGTGCCGGCGATGATCGATGGCGGTTTGCCGTTCAATCGCGGTTTCACGCCGGGCCACGAATACATGGGCACGATCGTGAAGCTCGGCCCGACAGTCGACGAGTTTCAGGTCGGCGACCGCATCGCCGTCGAGGTTCATGCCGGCTGCGGCCGCTGCCAGCGCTGCCGCGAGGGCATGTACACCTCGTGCTTGAATTACGGCCATCGCGCGAAGGGGCATCGCGCCAACGGCTTTAGCACCGATGGCGGCTTCGCCGAATACGCCGTCAACCACATCAATACTTTGGCGCATATCCCGGACGAGATGAGCGACGCCGAGGCGACGCTGATCGTCACCGCCGGCACGGCGATGTACGGGCTCGACGTCATGGGCGGCGTCATCGCTGGCGAGGGCGTCGTCGTGATCGGCCCGGGACCGATCGGCTTGATGGGCGTCGGGGTCGCCAAGGCGCTCGGCGCCCAGCCGGTGATCCTGACCGGCACCCGCGACGCGCGGCTTGAGATGGGTAAACGGCTCGGCGCCGACGAGGTGATCAACATCGGCCGCGAAGACCCGGTGGATGCGGTCCAGCGCCTGACCGGCGGCGAGGGCGTGCAGTATGTGCTCGAATGCTCGGGCGCGCCCAATGCGCTGAACGAGGCGGCCCGCATGGTCAACCGTGGCGGCCGCATCTGCCTCGCGGCATTCCCGGCCGAGCCCGTACCGGTCGATCTCGCCTATCTCGTGCGCAACAACATTTACGTCTTCGGGATTCGCGGCGAAGGCAGGAGCGCGACCCACCGCGCTGCGGCACTGATGGCGCAAAAGCGCTTCGACGCCAAGCTGATCCACACCCACACCTTTCCGCTCGCCGAGGTGCCGACCGCAATTCGCTACGCGCGGGAGCGCATCGAGGACGCGATCAAGGTGGTCGTGCAGATCCGCGGAAACTGAATCGATTGGGGGCTTTCATGACTGTGTCATCAGCGGCGGAGATCAAGACGCTGCTGTCGAGTGCGCCTGCGTGGCGCTCTGCGCTGGAGAAGCTGTACGTGCAGGTCCTGATCGCGATCGCGCTGGGTCTCCTGCTCGGGGCTGTCTGGCCAACTCTAGCCACCGAGATGAAGCCGTTCAGCGACGGTTTCATCACGCTGATCCGCGCGGTCGTGCCGCCGATCATTTTCGCCACGGTCGCAGTTGGCATCGCCAAGATGGGCGATATGCGCCGGGTCGGGATCGTCGGCGTCAGGGCGATCATCTACTTCGAATTAGTCTCGACGATCGCGCTGGTCGTCGGGCTCATCGTCGGCAATCTCTGGCAGCCTGGCGCCGGCCTGCACATCGCTCCCGCCTCGCTGGATGAGAAGCCGGTCGCCGGTTACGTGTCGAACGCAAAATCGCTGACGATTGTCGATTTCCTGATGAAGATGATCCCCTCGAACCTGGTCGGTGCGGTGGCGCAGGGGGATCTGCTGCCGGTGCTGGTCATTGCGGTGCTGTTCGGCTTCGCGCTGTGCCACATGGGCGAGCGCGGCCAGCGTCTGGTCTCGCTGATCGACGATGTCATGCACGCGCTGTTCGGCATCGTGCGCATCGTCATGTATGTGGCGCCGCTCGCCGCGTTTGGCGCGATCGCCTTCACGATCGGCAAGTTCGGCTTCGGCATTCTCGCCAGCCTCGGCCAATTGGTCGCGAGCATCTACTTGACCTCAATCCTGTTTGTGCTGTTCGGGTTTGGGGCGATCGCCTGGATGTTCGGCCTGCCGCTGTTGAAGATCATCCGCTATTTCAAGGACGAGCTCCTGATCGCCTTCACCGCGACCTCCGGCGAGGCGATGATCCCGCGCTCGATCGAGAAGTTGCGGCGCATGGGCTGCTCGGAGGAGACTGTCGGGCTGGTCCTGCCGACCGGCTTCTCGTTCAACACGGACGGCACCGCGATCTATATGACGATGGCGGTTCTGTTCATCGCGCAGGCGCTCGACATCGAGCTGACTCTGGGTCAGCAGCTGATGATGCTGTTCGTGATGCTGTTCACCTCGAAAGGTGCGGCGGGGGTCGCGGGCGCAGGCTTTGTCGCGCTAGCTGCGACGTTGCCGACCCTCGGCATCCTACCAGCGGCAGGCCTGACCTTGCTGTTGGGCGTTGAGCGCTTCATGTCCGAGATCCGTGCCGTCACGAATCTGTTCAGCAACATCTTCGCCACCGTCGTCATCTCGAAGTGGATGGGTGAGCTGAAGGACGAGCATCTGCAGCTGGTCCTCGATGGCGATTCAGAACGAGAAGGCCTCACACCAGCTCACGCCGCATAGCTTGTGTATACGGCGCCGGGGACAGCCCATCTAAAAACTGAGGATTAGGACAATGTGGACGCTTACACCGGCTGACATGCGACGCGCCAAGGACGAATTGATGCAGCGCCGAAAGACGACGGAGGCCCGGCTCGCCGACGAATTGAGAGCGATCGATGCCGAGCTTGCGGATATCACCGCAATGGAGCAGGCGATCGACGCCTTTGCCCGCAAACATAAACCGCAGGCGCTCCCGGGCGAGAGTGGGCAGGAGGAACTCGCCACAAAGCTCGTGACCCAAGCCAAACTCACGCCAAGCAGCAGAAATTGGGGTGACGCGCTGTTCACCCCCGCGACCGAGGCGCGAGAGGACGCGGCTTAACGCGGATTTCTCTCGGCCGAGGACCAGGCGCTTGGTCCTTGCAACACCCCGATAGCTCACCGCGGAGGCTAGCAAGCGATGGCGTCGGTGTGCCTTTGTGACGTAAACCCGGGGTACTCATCCTTCGGGGGGAATTCACCCAGCCAACAAGCTTCGCTCCCGCCGTGCCTCTGACGAGAGCAGTACCCTCCTGTCGCTCGCGGCACTGCAGCTGAGGCGCGAATCGTGCGCCATACGCAATCCCGAGCGGGCTCCGCCCTCGCGCTAATTCGCGAGCGTGACGCTCGCTTTCCGCGGTAGGCTTGTCGCGGACGGCCATTGACGATCAAATTATTTGGCCAATCTCAAACGGGAGTCGCGGGATGTGGGAACAGTTGACGCCGACGGACATTCGGCGCGCACGGGAACGCTTGGCGGCCTTGCGCGCTGTGACTCTGAACAGGCATGCGGAGGAGATCAAAAGGCTAGACATCGAGCAGGCTGAAATCGAAGCATTCGAGCGACTGGCGGAGTCCTTTGCACAGAGATACATCAACTCGGCAGCATCGCAGCCGACTACCGAGGATCAGTCACAGGTGGCTACCGGGACCGTACCTTGGGATTCGCCCACTCCAGACGTTCAGGTTAATCATCACGCACCGTCAAATCTGGGCACTCCTCCTCGGCTACGACGGTTCGTCCAATGAGCTCCGTCGGCTCAACGGCTACCCTCATTCCTTCATTGCGTCTGCAAACCCGGACACGGCGACTCGGAAGCGATCTGCCGGCCAGCACCGTCAAATCGCCGATCGTGGCGCTTTCAACTGCGGGCAGCAGGCAATAGTCGAGTGCTTTTTTGGATTGACTGACAAACGATGAACTTTGGCGGCGAGCAAACGCGCGACAGGAGGTCGCCAGGATCGAGATGCGCCGGGATGAAGCGGGGAATGCCCTCAATCGCACGCACCGGCGTTGGTTCTTATTGAGTGGAATGCTCGTCTGCGGCTGCTGCGGCGGCGCCTGCACAATCATCGCAAAGATCGGTACGGCTGCGCGACACGACGGTCAAAAGGCACATGCGGCAACGGAAGAGTCGTCACCCGCGAGAGGATCGAGAAGCGTGTGCTGACCGGCCTCAAGAAGCGCCTCCTCGCTCCCGGACTGGTGAAAGCGTTCGTGACAGAGTTCGAAGCCGAGCTGCGTCGATCCGCTGCGAATGATCAACCGCCTCGCGGAACTGCTCCCCTGGAACTGGCATCGCTCGGCTGCCAAAATGGCTGCATGAGCACCGAGGACAAACCCCAGAGCGAGACGATTGCGACGTTGCGCATCGATCTGATCGACAGCGATCCGCCGGTCTGGCGCGAGATCGAGGTGCCGCTTGCGATGACGCTCAAACAGCTTCACCGGGCCATTCAGGCGGCCATGGAGTGGGAGGACGCGCATCTGTGGGAGTTCACCCTCGGTCGCGAGCGCATCGGCAGCAGTCGCGCCGCCAGGCTGACCCTTCAGGACTTGCTCCGGCCACGCGTCACCAAGCTCGGCTATACTTATGACATGGGCGATTGCTGGGAACACCAGCTCACCCTCACCAAGCCTCGTCCCGCCGATCCGGCCTTGGCCTACCCGCGCTACCTGGCCGGCGAAAACCCGGCGCCGCCGGAAGATTGCGGCGGCATCCCCGGCTTCTATGCGCAACTCGAAGCCCTCGCCGATCCGAACCACCTCGATCACGACGACGCAAAGGAGTGGTTCGGCGACTTCGATCCGAACCGCTTCGACGATCAGCCGATCAAAGATCGGCTCGCCCGCATCGCCAACCGCCGCCGATCAGTCTCCGTCAAACGCAAACAGCGGTGACCAGCTGACGCTTACTGAGGAGCCAAATCATGACGCAAAGGATCGCGCCGCCGTCTGTCCCTGGTCAATGATCGCGCGGGGGAGGGCCGATCGTCCCCGACCGGCCGCGTGCGGTGACGACAGTAGAAAAAGGTCCGCTACCCGGAAGGCAAAGTGGGGCCGTCCCACCCCGGCCGCAAAAAAACAACCGGGTCAAACCAGCCGCCGGCGCAGCAGGCCGAAGCCAAAGAGGGCGGCGCCGAACAAGGCTAGGCTGGTTGGCTCAGGAACGCTGGCGGGTTCGGTAACATCGATCGTGGGGGCATCAATTATGCCGGTTTCTTTAACCGCGTATGCAACCTGGGGCTGGTAAGTCCAGCTTGAATCCGTTTCAAACACCACGCTAAAGCTCACACCGGATTTCAAGGTTCCGGTCATAACACCCGAAAGCTCCATGCTAGTTTCATCTAGGAATAATTCGCTGAAGTCCAGCTGCCAACCGCAGGAGATACACTTCCCAGTGCTGTTATATACAATGAATTGCGTAACATCAAAAAGCTGGCCGTTGCCACTATTCGGCCCGATAGTGAACTGACCGGGAAACGCGGCCCCGGGCTTAGGGTTGGGGGACCCCCCTTCGATCGCTATGAACGAGAATTGATCACCCGCCGCAAGAGGTGTCGCTTCTGCCGGGTTTGTAGCGATCGCTGCCAAGCCGAGGGAGCAGGTGATGAGTGTGAAAACGCGAGCCATTCGCCCTAACAACCGATTAAACACGGAACCGTCCTTACTATTAATATTCATTAAAACGTTCGGGATTTCCTAACCCCCAATAGGGAAGCAAAAAGCATGCCGAATCCCGATGCCTGCAGATTCCCTAATGATTTCGCCGTAGACTCGCACCTGAAGCACTGCATGTGTAAAACATACCGACATAGAATTGAATGAATTTGCCGGGCGCGTGAAAGCCTCAGCCCAGGAGAATTGCGGTCCGTTTGGTCGAGGCGGGCGCCGATTCTCTCGGGTCAACGCGCGATCCCCGCGTCGGTGTCCGCAACTTCCACGAGTTGTTTGTGCCGGCTACGGCCCACCAGTTTCGCCAGTGTCGTCCGTAACACTTCGTTGGAGCCAGTTAAATCTTTGCGGGCGATAAGCGCGTCCAAAGCGGCCGACGACGCGAAGTCCCGCTCGCGGGACACGATATTCGTCCGCAAATAGTGCAGGATCCGAATGTCGCGGAGATCTTCTGGGTAAGCTGCGTCGAAAAGTGGATCGTTCGGAAAATTATAACGCGGCTCAAGCGTAATCCGGCGCAATCCCAACCGGTATAGACCCAAGGTTAACGCGGCCTGGGCCTTGAAAAACCCAAGGCCCGCAGCGTCCGCAATCTCGATGTCACTCTCAAAATTATAGCGCAACATCGGGACCCATGAGCCAGGCACGAAAACTGCGCCAACATTATAGTACGCTGGAGTGAAGCGGCGGGCAGGATCCGGGTTCATAAGCCGCCATCCGCTGTATTGATACACATCCTGCGGCGCCGGGATTTTCGCATCCTCAAACAGGCGGTTCCAGTCCAGGATATCGTTGGGCGGGAAATGCGCAATCACGCCGGCTATTGCGGGTGCACGTACCAGGCTTTCGAGCAGATCATCTATCCCAGCCACACAGATGACATCCGCATCCGCAAACAAAACGATGTCCGCATCGCTCACTACCTTTAGCCGATCGACCCCCGTCGCGTAGAAAGAGTCGCGACGAAAAGCGTCGCGGTCGACCCAGCGCCAGACCACGTTACCTCGGCTCCAAGGGTACTGTTCGGCGACATCGAAGGGGTCGCTATCATCGCCAATACTGACGACGAGCCTCGCCGTGGCTGCGATGCCGCCGCAAGCGCGCAGCGACTCGAGCAACAACCCAATTCGATGAAAAAAGTGATTCCGCGGGCTGATCGGCACCCTGACCTCGAATTTCATTTTGCGAGCGTCGCTCCTTACTCGTTGTCACAACAGCCGCGATACCCGAGAACTCGGTGCACGTGAGATGCGATTCTGCTCGCTCCGAACCACCACTGAGCCATCTGCAACGTCGGTTTCCACCGTGACACCAAAACCCAGCAGGCAATCATCACCGACTGTCACATCGACCCGAACCGCGGCTCGAGCCGCGAGAAAACACCGTTGTCCGATGCGCGCCCGAGCGCCGAGCCCCACATCTCCGGAAAGAAAGCTGTTATCCCCGATGACGGCATTATGCCCGACGTGGCCGCCACCCCACATGACTACGTTTTCTCCAATCTTTACAAAAGGCTCGATGATATTTCGCTCCAGAATAAAGCAATGCGCGCCGATTTCCTCGGTTTCAACATTCGATTGCGGGTGAATAAACGACGCGAAACGGTAATTGCGTGCTTTACCCTCACGATAGCGCTCGCACCTCAATTGGTTCATGCGCGAATAACTGATCGGGCCGAGCAATTCCACCTGGTCAGGCGGAAATACCCCTTCCAGGCAGTCCCATGCCACGACCGGTAGATTGTGAAATCGATCCGTCGTCGCATACTGCCGATCGACCGTGAAGCCAGCAATTCGATGCTTGCTGTACCGTTGCAAGTAAACCCTTGCAACGTCGGCGCTGTATCCGGTGCCGAAAATCACAATATCAGCCATGAACCCGAACTCTTAAGGCTGCGACCGATCGAACCACCAATATGACCTATTCAGGGGCTGAACGAAGTCGAAAAATTTTGCTTCGGCCTCTGCGCGGGCAGAATCGAGTTCCGCACCGCGCAGAGACGCAATAACGCCATTGAAGAAAATTCAGCGAGCTGGTTCTGCACGGTGCCGCGAGCATCACGTCTTTGCAGTAGCTCTTTGCGGTTTCTGGCGGCTCTCGTAGGTGTGCGGAGTCGAGCGTTGTCGATCCCGGATCGGGTCGCCCCCAGGGAGCATGCCTGTCCGTCCGCACGCTAATGCCCAACGCCGCGTCGGCACCGCAAACGGTGGATTGATGATGGGTCTTCGGGCGCGGCGTCCATTCCAACCGATCGTAAAGCTCTATACGGTCAGCCAAGAGTACCAACCGCAGCGCGCTAGTATCAACGTAGGCGGCAGCGGTAAAGCTTTAGGGGTGACTTAGACTACAGACCGAACGATGACCGTGCGCCGCTACTCTATTTCCCCTAATTAATTCCGGAAAGGCGCCCGCCCATTCTTGGAGCAGAAGCCGTAAAGCGGGGGCGGGCCGCAAAATATCGACTTTCAAGACTAGCAGCCTTCTCCAAAATGGACGCCAGCCGCTCGCATGCGAACACCCAAGGCTAGCACGCTCTATTATGACGGTGCGCAATGGAGTCGAACTCAGTCGCTAGATCGACCTAGCGGGATGGTCTGCTAACGGCGCTGAGCGGAAGCTCGCTTGTGAGGTCGTGGGCTTCCGGTTTGCGCCGATTGCGGTCGTTCGCGTCCACGGATGGTCAGGTTGCGGTATTCAGCACCATGTCTGCCGCCTTTTCACCGATCATGATCGACGGCGCATTGGTATTGCCCGATGTCAGCGTCGGCATGATCGAGGCGTCGGCGACCCGGAGGCCCGCAATGCCATGGACGCGGAGCTGGGCATCGACGACTGCCATCGGGTCAGACCCCATCTTGCAGGTGCCCACCGGGTGGTAGGTGGTTTCTGCGGCCTTCTTCACCCAGTCGAGGATTTCGTCATCGGTAGTCCGATCGGCACTCGGCACGAGTTCGCTCACCTGAAAGGGGGTCATGGCGGGAGCGGTCATGATCGCGCGGGCGATGCGGACCGCGCGCACCGTCAGCTCCGCGTCGGGCGGCGACGACAGAAAATTGAAGTTGATCGCCGGCGGTTGGCGCGCATCGGCCGCGGTGATGTGAACGTGTCCCTTGCTCTCCGGGCGCATCGCGTGGGCATAAAGGGTCAGACCCGACTGCCGCGATATCCTCGGGCCTCGCGGGCTGGGTTCCATCAGCATCGGGATCCAGCCCAGCATCAGGTCCGGTGCCTCCAGGCCCTCGCGCGAGCACACGAACGCGCGGATCGGGGCACCCGTCATCGCCAGCATGCCCTGCCGGAACAGCGCGTAGCGCAGCACCTGCTGCGCCAGGCCGACGCCGCGTCCCCGATCGTTGAAGGTGATGCCTTTTTTACCGACCAGCCAGCGGGTGCGTGGAACGTAATGGTCGCGCAGGTTCTCGCCGACACCGGGCAGCTCATGGCGCACCTCGATACCGAGATTGCGCAGGCGTTCGGGCTGGCCGATGCCGGATAACTCCAGCAATTGCGGCGAGTTGAACGCGCCGGCGCTGACCACGACCGCGCGCCCCGCGCGAGCCTCGCGCACCTCGCCGGCGACGGAATAGCGGACGCCGGTGCAGCGCTTCCCGTCGAGCACCAGCCCCTCGGTCAAGGCCTCCGTCTCGATATGCAGGTTCCGGCGGTTGCGGACCGGATCGAGATAGCAGCGGGCCGTGCTCATGCGGCGGCCGCCGGCAATCGTCGCCTGACTCATCGCGATGCCTTCCTGGCTGGCGCCGTTGTAATCCGGGTTGTGCCGGATGCCGACCTCAGCCGCCGCCTTGATGATCGTCGCGAAAAGCGGATCGCGCGGTTCCGGATTGGTGACGCGCAACGGGCCCTCGCGGCCGCGAAAGGCATCGTCGCCCTCGC
>Ga0070706_100006653_pt1 | contig 10903 bp, 7 predicted proteins | sample KBSK5501metaG_FD_65476 | JGI IMG/M metagenome (GOLD analysis project Ga0070706, IMG submission 65476) | Corn, switchgrass and miscanthus rhizosphere microbial communities from Kellogg Biological Station, Michigan, USA - KBS K5-50-1 metaG | ecosystem: Host-associated > Plants > Roots >...
TACCAGGAGACGGCCGAAAGCTGCAGGGACTCGCGAGACAGCTTCAGCGCCGCGGCGCGAGGCGCCAGGTTCGAGAGATCAGGCACCCGCAGTTCCCGAAGACCCAGGGAGAGGACGACGCGAATGACCTGAGACGGCTTTGCGAGGGCACCCGCCTCCGGCTCCTGGAGAAGTACGCGGCCGCTCGGCACGCGCTCGTCATAGCGCGCCCGCGCGCTCTGCTCCTCCGTGTGCAGGCCAACCGAACGTGCGGCTCGAAGCGCCTCCTCGGGGGTCTTGCCGATCAAGTCCGGGACCGCAACCGAGCGGCCCACGATGGACCGGCGAAACCCGAACCAGACGGCGCCGGCGAAGACGGCGACCAGAAGGAAGCCGTAAAGGAGGCGAAACAGGAGACGCGTCACACGGGGAAGTTAACACGGGATGGTACCCTCGAACCGGCGGAACAAAACGCGCGGCCGGAGTGGTTCTCAGGGTCAGCGTACGCGGAGGGTCGCTGTGTCGAACGCCAGGGACATCGAGACGGAGCAGCCCAACTGGTTCGCCGATCCGCGCTTCCGGAAGGCCGACCTGCACTGTCACTCCGTGTACTCGACGTTCAAGTACTTTCGCGTCGCGAACACCCGCGACTCCTACAACCGTCCGGAGGAGGTCTACCGAATCGCGAAGGAGCGCGGGATGGATTACGTCACCATCACGGACCACGACTCCATCGCGGGTTGTCTCGCCCTGCTCGATCGCAATCCGGACCTGGAAGACTTCTTCATCTCCGAGGAGGTCGAGACCTGGTTTCCCGAGACGCGTCAGCGCATCCATGTCAACGTCTTCGACATCGACGAGAAACAGCACGAGGAGATCCAGCGGCGCCGTCACAACATCTACGACCTGCACGATTACGTGCGCGAGGAGCGGATCATCGCCTCTGCGAACCACATGTTCCAGAACTATCGGATGCGGAATTCGCCGCGGCGCTACCTCGAAGAGATGCTCCGTATGTTCGACATCTTCGAGGTCAAGAATGGCGCCATGACGTCCCACCACAACCGGCTGGTCGAGGACCTCATGGCGGTCGTGCGTCAGAAGCGCGGCGCCGTCTCACTCGTCGCCGGATCCGACGCGCACACGCTCGGACCGCTCGCCCGCGTGTACACCGTCGCGGAGGCCTCCTCGGTCCGCGAGTTCCTGGAGAAGATCCGTACGGGCGCCTGCTTCGTCTGGGGCAACGAGATGGGCTTCCGGACGCTGCTGTCGGACGTTTACCGGATGGTCTTTCGCTACTACGGCAGCGTCCTCGATTGGAGAAACCCCGAGTTCACGAGCGCCGAGAAGGCTCGGCACTTCGCGCTCGCCGCCGTGGGGGCGCCGTTCTCCGCTGCCGGCGTGCCGCTGGCGGTCACGACGCTGAACTATCTCAAGCAGATCTTCGTGACCAAGACCATCGGCCAGGAGCTGCTGGACCACTGGGAGGGGAAGGAGAAGCCAAGCTAGGGAATGGAGAATTGAGAATTGAGAATGCAGGATCAAACCAAAGGCGAACCGAGTATTCTCAATTCTCAATTCTGAATTCTCAATTTGCTGAACCGCCGGGCGAGTTGCTGACAACCGACCTTCCCCTCGGCGCGCACCAGTCGATCGCCGGGGGAACGCCGCGCGCGGTGGAGCGTGGAATCGACGCCGGCGGCCGCGTGCTCCAGATCTTCGTCAAGAACAACGCCCGCTGGCTGGGCAAGGCGATCCCGAAGTCGGAGGCTCGCCAGTTCCGCGTGGCGGTCCGCAACGCGGGCCTCTCCCACGTCGCGGCGCACGCGTCGTATCTGATCAACCTGGCCTCGCCTTCGGCGGCTTTGCGGCGCCGGTCGGCCGAAGCGCTCCGCGACGAGATCCTCCGATGCGCCGACCTGGGCATTCGCGATCTGGTCCTTCACCCGGGTTCCCATGGGGGCGACGGAGAGGCTCGCGGTGTGGATCGGATCTCCGCGGAGCTGCGTCAGGTTCTCGAAGAAACGGCCGAGACGCGCGTGCGGATTCTGCTGGAGACCGCGGCGGGACAGGGCGCCGCCGTGGGACATCGCTTCGAGCACCTGCGCGACATCCTGGCGCGGGTCGTCGGACGACGCATCGGCATCTGCGTCGACACCTGTCACGTTCACGCGGCCGGCTACGAGCTCTCCACAGCGGAGGGCTACTCCCGAACGTGGCGCGCGTTTGCGGAAGCCATCGGCCTCCCGCGCCTCCACGCGATCCACGTCAACGACTCGAAGACGCCGCTCGGTTCGCGCGTCGACCGGCACGAGCACATCGGACGCGGTTCGATTGGGCTCGCCGGCTTCCGCCAGCTCATGACGGACCCGCTTCTCGCGACCGTTCCGAAATTCCTCGAGACGCCGAAGGACCCGGCGCGCGACTTCGACCGCCTGAACCTGGCGCGGCTGCGACGGCTCGCTGCCTCCGCGCGGCGGAATCCGGGCGCGATAGCGCCTTGAGAGGCGCCGCGGTCCCGCTCCTCGGAGCGGGAATCCTGTCCGTGGCCGCGCTCGCCGCCGTTCCCTGGGGAAGAGAGGTGCTGCACCGACCCAGGACCCCTTTCGACCGGAGCGCGGCTCGCTCGGTGGCGCCCGGTTTCGCGCTGCTCCGAGAGACCGCGCCGCTGATTCCGAACGGCGCCTCCGTCGTCGCGCGGACCGAGCCTTCCGATCCGACCGCCGAGACTTACTTTCACCGCTTCGCCGTCGCGCTCCTGCCTGGTCGCCGCGTGCTTCCGGCGGCGCTCTACGGAAGCCCGATGCCGCCCGAGATCTGGAGGGACGCCGAATACCTGGTGCTGATCGGAGGCACGCCGGCGAAGCCGCCCGGGCTGCTCTTGCTCCAGACCTCGGAGGGCTCGCTCTGGCGGCGCGGCCCGCCGTGAGCGCCGGGTTTCTCTGGCTCGCGGCCTGGCTGCTGCTGCCGATTCCCGGAATCCCTCTGCTCGCGCACGCCGCCTTCGCGGGGCTTCCGCGGATTGGGCGCGCCGTTCTCGCCGGAGCAGTCGGCGCCGTCCTGATCTCCTTCGCGATGACCCTGTTCGCGTTGGCCGGCGTTGCCTGGAGCATCGGCGGTGTGATCGTCGCGGCGCTCGTGCTCGGTCTGCTTCTGCGCGTCTGCGTCTCGCGCGCGCCTTCCGGGGAGGCGGCGCCGAGCGGCCGGCTCCGCGTCGTCGGCGTCCTGGCCGCAGGCGTGGCCGGGTCCGCCGTGCTCGCGGCTTTGCTCGCCACGGGCGTGGGGGCCACCGGCTCGCCCGACCTCGTGTTCTTCTGGGGCGCGAAGGCGCAGCAGTTCGCGGCGCTGCGCACGATCGACGCCGCGTTCCTGCGCGAGCCCTTCCTCCTGTACGTCAACGCCGATTACCCCCCGCTCGTGACGAACCTCTACGCCTTCGCCACGATCGCAGCTGGACGATTCCCCTGGCTCGCGGCGACCGGGACCTTCCCGCTCATCCTCGCTGCCCTCGCACTGGCTCTTCCAGGAATCCTTCGAGGCGCGACGGATCGGCGCCGCGCCTCCGCTGTCTCGGCCCTGGTCGTCGCGGCGCTGGCAGTCATCGGGATCCGGGCCGGCATCGCCGGCAACGGCGACATGCCGCTTCTCTTCTTCGAGACGCTCTCGGTCGCGGCGCTGCTCTCTACGGCCGTGCCCCAACCCGCGCGGGACTGGCTGGCGGGGTCGCTGCTGGCGGGCGCGGCGACCACGAAAGTCGAGGGCCTTCCCTTCGCTCTCGCCGCCGCCGGCCTTGCGCTCTTCTTCCCGCGGGGCTCGAGCGACTCGGCGCCGGTCCGCGCGCCGCGCCTGCTCACACCCACGGTCCTCACGCTCTCGGCCTGGTTCGCCTATGGGGCGAGCCGGCATCTCTTCCTGGGCTACTCACGACAGGGACAGTTCCTGGATCTGCACCTCGAGCTTCTGGGGACGGTGTTCCGTTCCGTAGCGGCGGCGCTGTCTTCGATCGCGGGCGGCCTGCCGTGGCTCGTCCCGCTTCTCTGCCTGATCGCCGCGCGTCCACGTCTGCGGGCCGCCGCCCTCCCCCTCGGAACCGCGGGGGCCCTGGTGGCCTTTCTTTTGTTCACCTACCTTCATCGCGCGGAGGATCCGAGGCTCTGGATCTTCTGGTCGGCCGCGCGCGTGTTCTCCCCCGTCGCGGCCCTCCTCGGTCTGGCCGCTACGGGCGCGCTCGCCGGCCGCGACGAAGCGAGAGCAGGACGCACGCGATCGCCGTCGCCAGAGTGAGCGCGCTCCCGTAGAGAAAACCGTCGGGCAGGTATCGGAGCACTGCCTCGTGCCGCCCCTCGGAGACGACGAAGGCGAGGAAGGCTCGATTGAAGGGGTGAAGCGGAGCGCGCCGGCCGTCGATCCAGAGCTTCCAGCCCTTCCAGCCGGGGATGGACGTTCCGACCAGCACCTCCGAACGCGCATCGATCCGAAGAGAGAGGCGGTCGGAGGAGTCGCGGCCGACGGCGATGCTCGCCTCGCCGTTGGTCTGCCAGCCGAGCGGGCCGGGCCGCCAGCGGCCGACCACGCCATCGTTGGCGAAATCCTCGATTCGCTTGAGCACCCGCATCTCGGAACGCTCACCCTCGACCCAAACGACGTGACGCGGGACGAACGCGCGAGGCAACGCCTTCGGGTTCTCGTAAACCCGCGTGCCGAGCTCCTGCGAGACGAGAGACCAGCCCGCGGGAGCGGGATATCGGGGGGGAACGATCACGTGGCGCACGTTCAAGAACGAGAGGAACGGCGTCGCGGGATCGTCCACCCGATTGAAGTACGAGGGGAGCGGCACGCACCAGAGCTCGAACGTCTGGGCGAGCGATCCGAGCACCATCGCGTCGTAGCCCCGCACGTCTTCGAGGTCGTAGAGCGCGGCCGTGTTGGGGGTCAGCGCCCAACTCAGTCCCGCGATGCGGGAGGGCGGGTCCCGCGGGATCCGCTGGAGAAACTCCAGCCGAGGAAAGAACGCACGAGCGGGACACGTGGGATAGACGCCGTGCTCTTCCGCCCCGCGCTCCGCGACGAGGAGAACCAGCAGAAGCGCGCCCGCGGACTCGCCGCTCAGCCGCTGCCGGGTGCGAGCGAGGACGACGCCGAGCGCGAACAGGAGCGGAACGACCTGCAGGAGGATGCGCAACCGCGCATAGTCGGGACTCATGCCGAGCTCGGCGAGGGTCCCCTGACGGGATGCGCCGAGCAGCGCCAGAGTCGCGACGCTGAGGACGGACGCGGCCGCGAGCACCGGAAGCCCCTCGCCCGACCGCAGGCGCTCGAGCCCGAGAACGGCCAGTGCCGCCAGGGCGAAGACCGCTAGGAAGATGAAGTAATCGCCGACCGCGATGTCGAAGAGAGGAAGCTTGGTCACGACCTCGGTGATGCCGATCAGCCGCACGTTCAAGGCGAGACCGAACGCGCCGATCGCGAGCAGCGGCCACTTTCCCCGCCCGCGTCCGAGGGCTCCGCTGGCGGCCAGCGGGAAGAGCAGAGCTCCCGCGTAGCCGGCTGGCACGGCCAGCCGTTCGAGGACGTGACTTCGGCCGAGCGTCCCGTACGCGTACGGCATCAGCGTCGGCACGAAGCGCCGGAGGCTCTCCCGCAACTCCTCGGATCGGACGCCTTTCGCATAGAAGATCACGCGCACGGCGTGCTGCCACGTCTGGCGGAAGATCTCCAGAAACGGGAGCAGGACGACGGCCGAGAGCCCCAGTGCGATCGAGCCCGCCAGAAGCGACAGTCCGACGGCGCGCCACCGGCGTCCGCGGGGCGCGAGGGCGAGCTCGACCAGAAAGAAGATCCCGCCACCCGTCACCGCGAAGAGGAGCGTTTCGGGATGACCGGCGATGGCCGTCAGGAAGAGCGCCCCGGCGGTCAGCCCGACCGCGCGACGGTCGCCGGCCTGAACGAGACTCCGCAGCCCGAGGAGCAGGAGCGGAAACGGGCCGACGCTCGAGGTGACGGGGTAGCCCACGTAGAACACGAGGAAGTCCGAAAAGCTCCACGCGGCCGCGCCGAACAGGGCAGCGGTCTCCCCCGCACCGCTGCCCCGAAAGAAGAGGAAGGCCGAGAGCGCCGCGATGAAGAGGCGCAGGGACATGTCGAAGGTCCAGGCCTGCGGGGGCGGCAGCAACAGGCCCATCCAGGTTCCGGGATGCAGGACGGCCGGCTGCTGGACTCCGAGGAGCGGCTCTCCGGCGAGGAGATACGGGTTCCAGAGCGGGAGCCGGCCCTGTCCCAGAGTCTCCCGCACGACCTTGCGCCAGGGGATCATCTGGGACACGACGTCGACGATCAGGGGATTGCGCGTCGGTCCGATGCCCGCCTCCGCGCGATGGGCGGCGAGCGGCGGCGCGTGAAACGCGATGTCGAGCGGCGCGTAGACGCCTCCGGTCACCATCGCCTCTCCCGTGAAGATGAGGGGAGCGGCCGCCAGAAGGAGCGCGGCCTTGATCCGCACCGGCAGGACGAAGCGCGCCGCCAGCGCCATGGCGGCGGCCGAGGCGGCACCGTACGCCGCGAGAGTGCGCAGGACGACCAGAAACATGAGAGTGGGCCGGATTCTGCCTCAACTCGGCGGCGGCGCCCCGCTCGCCGAGCCCCTCGGCGTCCGGTTGCGCGAGCGCCGCGCGAGAGCGAGCGCGGCGGCAATCCCGACGGCGCAGAGAGCCGCCGCGACGCCTTGCGTCCAGCCGGGCGGCCGATAAGTCAAGCGCACGGAATGGACGCCGGGCTCCAGCCAGACGCCGACGAAGGCATGGTTCACCGTCTCGAGCGGCAGCGCCAGCGCCCCCTCTTCCGCTCGCCACCCCGGCCAATCCGGCAGCGACGTCGCGATCAACGCGCGGCTCGTCATGCGCGCCGAGACGATCAGATCCGGCCCCAACGACCGAAGCGAGAGATCTCCCGTGCCGTTTTTCTCCTGGGCCGCGCCGGGGCGGGACAGCCACGCCACCTCGGAGAAGTCGATCGCCCGAGCCATCTCCGCCAGCCGCAGCACGGGATCCGGCTGATGGCGCAGAGCGCGAGGGACGAAGGCGCGCGGCAGCGCGCAGTGGTTCTCCAGGATCTCCAGATCCGGCCCGCGGGCCCTCTCCGTCCATCCCGGCGGCGGCCGGTCCGCCGGCGCGGCGACGCCGAAGCGCGCGTTGAGAAAGCACAGAAACGGCCGATCGAGGCCGTCCACTCGATTGAAGGAAGCGAACTGGGGATGACACCAGAGTGGATACGTGTCCGCGAAGCGGTCGAGCACGACGGATTCGTAGCCGCGGACGTCCTCCAGGGCGTAGAGCGCGGCGGCGTTGGGACGGAAGATCGAGTCGGCCGCGACGATCCGGGCGGGCTCGGCCCCGCGAGCTAAGGACTCCAGCGTCGGAAGCCGCGGCGCGAGCGCGGAGGCGGGCACGGTCGGGTAGATTCCGCCCAGCTCCAAGCCGCGCTGCGCCACGAGCAGGACGAGCGCGATCCCGGCGAGGCGCCGCCCGGTCGGACCCGAGGGGATTCCGGCGAAGACGAGAAGGAGCAAGGGCGCGATCTCGAGGGCGAGGCCGGTCCACACGAAACGCGGCGGGAGTCCGCGAGCGGCAAAGACCGGCCGCGAAAGAAGGAACCCCGCGAACAGGGCGGCTGCGCAAAAGCCGCTCGCCTTCGCGAGTCGCACCCCGGCGCCTCCCTCACCCAGAGCTTGGGCGCCGAACGCCGCGAGGCCCGCCAATCCGATCGACGCCAGGAAGACCAGCCGGTAGTTCAGCGCCAGCGCGAAGCCCGGCAGCCGCTGCGTCAGATCCAGAAGGCCGGGAGCGCTGGCTCCATAGCCGAGGCCGGCGACGAGGAACGCTCCGAAGAGAACGCGACCTCTCGGGACGCGACCGCCGAGCGCGATCAGTACCAGCGGGAACAGGAGCGCGCCGCCGTAACCCAGAGGCATGCCCGAGCCGTCGTTGCGGCCCGCCTGGACCGGGCTCCTGCCGTAGATGCCGTGGGCGAAGGGAAGAAGGTCCGGAAGCGCCCGGCGCACCGCCTCATCCAGGTGGACCGACTGCGTGCCGGCGCTCTTCTGCGAGGCCGCACGCCGGGTCTGGAACTCGGCGGAGTGTGGGATGGCCTCGATCAGAGGAAAGAGGAACGGCCCCGCGAGAAGCAGCGCGAGCGCTCCAGCGCCGAGGGCCGCACCCATTCGAGATGTCACGCGCGCGCGACGGATCCCGGCGAGCTCCCAAAGGAAGTAAACCCCGCCCGCGGCCGCGGCATGCAGAAGGCTCTCGGGATGGCCGCCGCTCGCGGAGAGCCAGAGCGCCGCGGCGGTCAGCGCCACGCCGGACGAGCCGGAACCGCGCGCCAGTCGCCGCAAACCGAGCAGCAGCAGAGGGAAGGTCGCCGTGGACGGCCCGATGCTCCACCCGTTCCAGAAAACGACGTAAGTCGAGAATCCCCAACCGATCGCCCCGATCATCGCGGGGGTCGCGTCGAGCCCGAAATCCCGGAAGAAGAGAAACGCCGACAGGAGCGCGAGGAACAGCGTGAAGGTGCAGGAGAACGTCCACGAGAGCGGCAGCGGGAGCCAGAGCCCGAGCCAGGTGGAGGGGTGGAAGATCCCCGACTGCGACGCCGACAACAGCGGCGAACCGCCGAGGACGAACCGATTCCAGAAAGGCAACCGCCCGTTGGCGAAGGCTTCCCGCACCGCGGCGCGCCAGGGCAGGTTGGCGAAGGCCAGATCGGACAGAATCGGGTTGCGGGCTCCGGTGATGCCGTGCTCGGCGGCGACTCGGCTCCAGGGCTCCGACTGAAAAAAAAGATCCGCGGGCCCGTACAGCCGTCCGAGGATCATCGCCTCTCCCGTGAAGACCAGCGGGAGCGAGGCGAGGAGCAGCGCGCTCGAGAACGGAATGGCCGCGACGAAGCGCCGAACAAGCCAGCTTGCCAGAGCCGCGGCCGCCGCGTACGTCAGCCACAGGGCGAGAACTTCGAGTCGCAGCGCCGTCGAGCCTCTGCCCGGATTCTAGACCGGCCCGCGCTCGACGCGGTCATCGGTGCCCGAGGTCGTACGCCTGCGCGAGGCGTGCGGCTCAGGCGAGGCCTCGAGAGGCTCGGGGATAAGATCGCCGCGTGGCGTACTCCTGGGAGCATCTGACCTCGGTGGAGAAGGCCGCCGTTCGCGAGGCGATCGCGGGTGACGGACCGGTTCCCCCGCCGCGCGTCATCGAGATCTCGTGGCAGGACAAGTGCAACATCGATTGCTTCTTCTGTTCGACCTCGGAGATTCGCTCCGGAAACTTCGAGCTGTCGCCCGCCCGGCTGGAAGCACTGTTCGACGAGATGCGGACGATGGGAGTTCGCGGCGTGCGTCTGATGGGGGGCGGCGAGCCCCTGTTCCGCAAGGACGCGCGCCAGCTCATCGGGATGCTCGGCAAGCGCGGCATCCGGATCACCGACGTCACGACGAACGGCGTTCTGCTCACCGAGCCGGTCGTTCGCGCGCTCTTCGCGGCGGGGTGCGACCAGATCTGTGTCTCGCTGAACGCCGGCGAGGCCGGCTCCTACGCAGCGATGATGCAGACGAGCGCGAAGAACTTCGATCGCGTGGTGGCCAACGTCCGGCGGGCGTCCGAGATCAAGCGCGAGACCGGCGCCGATTGCCTGATCAAGGTCCAGTTCCTGCTCTACAGGGACAACTTCCGGGACCTGCCGGAGATGCATCGCCTGTTCCTCCGCACGGGCGCGGACCGCTTCTGGCTGAACGGGCTCTACCCCGTGCGGCCGATGCCGACGATGTCGGAGGAAGAGATCGGGGAGATGCTCCGACTGTACGAAGGCATCCTCGCGCAGGACTACTTCCAGAAGCTCGAGGGGTTCTCGTTCTGGGAGAGTTCCATCGCCGCGCGAATCCAGGCGTCCGCGCGGGCAGTCTTCGCGCGCGCCCCCCTATCGGTTCGGGCACGCTGGAAGGCTCGACGGCTTCTCGACCGCAAGGCGCGGCGGGCCCGACAGGCGACCGCGTATCACGAGTTCTGCCTCGTCGGCTGGTACTCGATGACCATAAGCGCGAACGGCGACGCCGTGACCTGCTGCATCCTGCAGGATCATCGGACCGCGGTGCTCGGCAACGTCCACCGGAGCGGGCTCTCCGAGATCTGGAACGGCTCGGCGTACGCGCGCTTCCGCGCCGAGCTCACCGAGATCATGGCTCGGCGGGGCGAGGTCGACGGCTTCGACGACGCGTGCCACGTCGAGAGCCTCTGCGCTCGGAAGGACGCCTGCCCCAACCGCTCCTATTACTGGGAGGACGACCTCGGTTTCCGCCGGCGCTTCCACTCGGTCGTCGAGAAGATGCCCGCGCCTGTCGGGGAACCGTTCATCAACCTACCCGGCGATGCCTCGCGCCGCTTGCCGGTGCTCCGTCCCGCGACGCCGGTCCGCTGAACCAGCCAACCTGAAACTCGAAACCTGAAACCCGAAGCGTCGTTCTAGAACGGCCACCATTTGGCCGGCAGATTCTTGGCAAGGTCGTTGTAGAGGACGACGGCGAGCAACGCCAGGATCATCACGAAGCCGACCTGGAGGATCCGCTCCTTGACCCGCAGCGAAAAATCTCTTCGGGCGATCCCTTCGACGCAAAGGAGAAACAGGTGCCCTCCGTCCAGAACCGGGATCGGAAGCAGGTTGAAGATCCCGAGCTGCAGGGAAATCGCCGCCATCAACGCGACCAGCGGAATGGCGCCGGTCCGGGCGGCCTCGCCCGAGAATTTGGCGATGTCGAGCGGGCCCGACATCGAGCGCATGCTCGCCGTGCCGCGGAAGAGGCGGCCGATGATCGCAAGGGTCATGCGGAAGTCGGTGCGCACGCGGCGCCAGCCCTCGACGAAAGCCTGACGCGGAGGGAAGC